>Ga0334890_1000428_pt1 | contig 75471 bp, 48 predicted proteins | sample GraSluR1_MG_3_FD_207220 | JGI IMG/M metagenome (GOLD analysis project Ga0334890, IMG submission 207220) | Sludge microbial communities from methane-producing bioreactor in Wageningen University, Netherlands - Granular Sludge_31_08-R1 | ecosystem: Engineered > Bioreactor > Anaerobic >... | reverse complement strand
TTTGTAGTGACGCCGTGAGGCGTTATCACCATTCGGTGGGAGATATGCCCTGACGGGCACACTACGAACGGCCCACCATCGCCAAGCCCTGCGGGCCCATGCGACTTCGCTGGGCGCAAGCTCCCAGACGGCCAGCGGCGGTTCTCTGTGCCCGACGTGGCCTCGCCCGGAAATCTTCACACACACTTTCGCCTTTGAGAGCAAGGCTCTTCGCGATGCAATGGGCGCGCAACTCCTGCATTTGAAGGCCTCTATGGCCGTTTCGCGGAGCATCCGGCTACATTGACCTTCAGACGTATTGCCGGGGGAACATCCACGGCGCCCGGTACTGCGGGACGGCCAGACGGGCGGCCTCGTCGTCGAGGATCTTCTCTGTTGCCGGGTCGAAACGGATGGCCCGGCCCAGTTGCATCGAGAGATTGGCCAGACAGATCGGCACATCGATCTTGCAGTGATAGTCGGCGTTGCAGCTCGGCTGCTTGCGGCTCCGGATGCAGTCGAGCCACTCCTGCTCGTGACCGGGCGAGGACGGAATCGATTTGTCCGGCGGCTGGGCGTCCGCCAGCATATCCCCTTCTGGGACGATCTCGTGCCGGCCGTAGTCGGAGTACAGCGTGCCGTTGAGTCCGTGGAAGTAGATCCCCAACCTTCGAGCCGGGCTCCCTCGACCGAAATCGAAGGCAAAGCTGTTGACCAGCGACATCATCCAGGTCATCGTGAAGTTCGGGTATTGCCACACGATCTCCTGTACGTCAGGAGCATCGCCAGCGTCGCGAACAACGTAACGACCGCCAGAACAGTAGGTGCTCTCCGGGTAGCCCAGTTCCAGCGCCCAGATCGGCAGATCGATGATGTGCGGCGCCATGCCGGGCGTCCAGCCGCCGCTGTAGGCCATGAACGAGCAGTGGTAGTAGGAGTCTCTGACGATCAGCGGATTGAACGGCTGCATCGGGCCGGGACCGACCCACTGGTCCCAGTCGATCTCGGCCGGCGGAGCGCTGTTGGGCGTGTCGCCGATTCCGTTGGGTCCTTGGTTCATCACATTGAACGTTCGGGCGACGCTGATCGGCCCGAGCTTGCCCGAGCGAATGAATTCCACGACGCGGCGGTAGTTCTCCGAGGCGTGGATCTGCGTGCCGACCTGACAGATCCGCCGATGGCGACGGACGGCGTTGCGGACGGCGAAGCTCTCGCCGACGTGAAGCGTCATGGGCTTCTGCAGGTAAAGATCCTTGCCGGCCTCGCAGGCATCGACGGCCATGCGGCAGTGCCAGTGGGGCGGCGATGCGATGATGACGGCGTCGACGTCTTTCGCCTGCAACATCTCACGGTAGTCGTGGTACGGCTTGGCGGTGCCCTGGAATTGGGCCACTACCGCATCGCGCCGGGGTTTCCACACGTCGCAGACGCCAGTGACGACCACATCGGCTCGGCCCGCGCAGGCGTTCAGGTTGGCCCGGCCCATGCCGCCGCAGCCGATCAGACCCACCCCGATCCGATCGTTGGCGCCGCCTTGGCCCGCCTGGCCCAGGGCGCTGGCGGGAACGTAGTACGGAACCGCTATGCCGGCCACGCCGGTTGTGGCGGCCTGACGAATGAAGCTGCGTCGTGATACGTGCCGGGTCTCGGACATCTTCGTCTTCTCCAAATCTTGGGTTTCCTTATACGCGCCGGGCCTCTCATGCGTGCAGCGACCTACCATGCGGTCATCCAGCGGAGGTCATCCCCGACGTCCACCGGTTGCGACTGCCGATTCCACTTGAGCGTCCACAGATCTTCGGCCCGAATGTATCGCACACTCGCATCACCGAAGCAGATGTTGAGGCCGGCCCGGTGGCGTCTCATGGCATAGCATACCATGCGCGACCAGTTGCCGATATGGAACATCTGCTCCTCGGCCGCCACGCCGGCCGGCACAGGATCGCCGGAGTCGGGCCAGGCATTGTTCCACCGCGCATCGCCGATAAGAGGGACATCCTTGATGCCCTTGACGTCGATGGCGGCCCACGTCTGGTCCGTCTGAAGCCGGTTGCCGCTGGTATCCCGCGAATCTCGCAGCCAGGAATTCTCGCCGAAGCTGCCCACGCCCCAGTCGGTATCGGCCATCCACTCGGCCTGGGCCACGTCGATCTGCCAGGCGTTGCGCGTGTATCCGAAGTAACTCTGGGCTTGGGCGCCGGTCGGGTTTCCCGTGGCGACCTGGGTGGCCGATGGACAGGTCCGCATCTTGTTGATATCGGCGTAGTAGGGCCGCAACGAATCCATATACGTGGTCTGATGGGTGCCCCCGATGAACACCGGGAGCTTCGACTCGTGGTCCTGCGCGTAGAGGTGATAGCACAGCCCCCACTGCTTCAACGCCGCCATGCAGACGGTGCCTCGCACCTGCTTGCGGGCCATGTTCAGCGTGGGGATCAGGATCGCCATGAGCAGCGCGATGATGGCGATGACCACAAGCAGCTCGATCAACGTGAAACCTTCGCCGCATTCCGTCCTGCCCGGAAAGTGAGCTTTGGCCATGAGGACCTCCTGATCAGGTGCTGCACCGGAACCGCTCTTCACGTCGAATGTGATACGCACCAGATGCCTTGATTCTATCGCAGACCTCCCAACTGTGGCGTTTGATATCTTCTGGGAGAATCTCCAACAGCCGCCCGACGGGTCCGGAGTTGAGATGGCGTCTCTCCAGGATCACCACGTTTGCCCTCGACCTTGAAGCGGCCGTCCTTACGAATCGAACGCGTCGCGGAGCGCCGTCGTACGATACGTTCGCGGCGTCACACCTGTGACCCTCCGAAACGTCGTGGCGAAGTACTGACTGGAGGAATACCCCAAGGCGTGGGCGATTGCCGTCACCGTCCGTGAAGGATCGCGCAAGAGGGTCTTGGCCCGATGCACACGCCGCTGCGTCAAGTACTCCCCCGGAGTCACATGGACCTCCTGCGAGAAACGTCGATAGAACGATGTGGTGCTCAGCCCCACCGACGCAGCGATTTCGTCCATCTTGAAGCACTCTTCCAACCGCCGGTCGATCATTTCAAGGGCCCGGCGAATGGGCTTGGAGCATTGCAGACCCATGGTGTTGTGGTGTCGGTACAGATCGTGTCCGGAAACGACCGCCACCAGCAGTTCGAGCAGTGTGGCTCGCACGAGGATGACGCTATAATCACCGATCTCGCGATGTTCGTCGATGAGTCTCTTGAACAAGGCTGGCGTCTGGGCCGTTGCAGGGAAACAGTGATGGTCGATCCGGGCGAATCGATCGGCGAGCGACGCGGTCTCATCACACGACAAGCCGGGCAGGTTGCCCCCATCGGGAAACTCGACTTGGACCCAGAACAACTCGCAGGGGTTCATGATACCGTGGAGGCCGCCGTGCTTTTCGCCAGGAAACGTGATGAACACACAGCCCGGCCCCACTTCAAAAAGGCTCTCTCCCACCCACCAATCCACCGTGCCGTGGGCGATATAGCAGATCTCGTAGGCCCGCTCGTGAACGTGGGCCGGAAGGTTCTCGACATCGTGCACCGGCTCGGGGAACACCGCCCAACCCACCTGGAACAGGCAGGGACTCAGACAGGAACCCTTCTCGATTTTCAATCGCAGGACGCCCGGGGCTGAGCCCATGAGAGCATCATCTCCTTTTTCCTGATGAGCGATTTGCAGAACGGCACGAGACGCACAACACCAGGAAACCCTAACACGCCAATCTCGTCTTCGTCAAGAGCCACGCAGCAGGGGCAACGACACCGGACGACGGCTCTGATAACACTGCTGGGCGGCAAAGACCACCTCGTGGGTCTTGACCGCATCGTCGAGATTGCAGTGGGATTCCACGTCGCTTTGCAGGCACTGGACGAAGTGGTCGATCTGGCCCTGGAACGGATGGTGGGATACGTCGCTGGAGTCCGGGCAGATCGTCGGGATCTCGATCCAGTCTCTCTGTCCGGGGAAGGCGGCGGACCAGAGGCGGTTGTTCCTGATCGAGCCGCGATCGCCGAAGACCTCGATGGGAAAGGTGTAGGGCTGGACACACTCGAAATTGACTGACACTTTGCCGAGCGTCCCGTTGGCGAACCGCACCATAGCCATCTCCAGGCCGTCGTACTCCATCGGTGCATATTCCTGCCATGTGTTGGTTATGGGATTGTACTGATGCGTCTTGCCCTTGCGTCGGCCGGCGGCGTAGGCGAAGACCTCGACCGGATCGGCGGCCTCAAATTCGCCGGGGGCCGCGAACCAGCGCAGGGCATCGATGGCATGACAACCCGCCACCGCCATCGCACTGACGGCGGTCGCCTTCCTGCGGCCGTCCTCCCAGCCGCCCCACCAGGCGCCGTTGTACGACTGGTAATCCGTCTCGACGCAGTAGACCTGCCCCAGGGCACCGGCGGCGATGAGACGTTTGATGGTCTGAAAGAGCGGATTCCAGCGGAGCACGAAGCTGACAACGGTCTTGACGCCTGCTTGCCGCACCGCGTCCTGCATCGCATGCAGCTCCTCGAGCGAGTTGGCTGCGGGCTTCTCGATTACGATGTGCTTGCCGGCCGCCGCCGCAGCCAGGACGTTTTCGCAGTGCACGTGCTGAGGGGTGCACACGCAAACGATGTCCACACCGTCGTGTTTCAAAGCGGCGTCAAGATTGTCATAGCAGACGGTTCCGCTCAGCCCATATTGATCGGCCAGACGTTGTGCGCCGGCCAGACGCCGACTGGAGATGGCCACCACATCGGCATGAGCGTTGTTTAGGAACGCCTGGACGTGCTGGGTCGCCACCCAACCCGCTCCGTGCACCAGGACTCCATAGCGTCGCTTCGTCATCGTCGCATTCTCCCACTCGCTGGTTCGGGGGTGCTGTTGAAGAGGTCCCATTGCCTTGTGTACGTCGCCTCGCTCGTCTGACCGCCCGGCCGAATCCACAGGCGGTATCGGAGGGTGAGCGTCTTGCCTTTCGTCAGTACGTAGCGCGTGCCCCGGGCGGGAAACGTCGGCTGGAACCACGGCAGATCGGGGTACTCGATGTAATCGCCGGGGTAGTCAGGATTGCTGGCCTTCTCGAACACGGCCATGCCGACGGACCGACTGCCCTCTTGACGTATGCCGAGACTGTCCGACCAGGCGCGGCGTGGATCGGCTTCGGTCGGGTCGGCGTGATGGATCAGTCGCATCTGCTGAATCGGCGATAGGCGGATGTTGAGCCCGCCATAGGCATCGGTGCCACGGCGTGCCAGCGCCACGTCGTCGGCCAGGGCCTCGAAGCGAAAGGCCAGATCGATATGCCGCTCTTCCGCCTGTGCTCGATGCACGCAGATGACGACCACCTCGCGCACGATAGGTGTCTCGTCCTCCCACAGCCACAGGCTCTCGGCCTCGATCCGAGCATACTCGGCGCTACTGTGGAGCTTGACGTTGGCCGTCGGACGCGCGATGACGGTCTGAAGAGCGTGAAGATCGCCTCGCTGTCCGCGCCAGTCCACCTCGGGCCACGCCCAGTAGATGCCCCGGTGATGGGGATGGTCCACCGACCAATCCTGCGTCAGCACCTCGCCGTCCGGACCGTACAAGAGGTGGATGTAGTTGCTCCGGGCCCTGGCATAGCGGCGATTGCCTTCGGCGATCGACTCGACGTATCCTGCCGGAGGCTGAACCGTCAGGTAGTTGTACTGCAAAACGGGCCGACCGCCCTCCGTGACCACGACCTGCCCCGTATGCGGGTCTCTGGCCGCCCGGACGAGCGTCGCGTCCTCCTCTCCAGCCACGGAGACAGGCGACAGGCCAGAGACAACGAAAGCACCGATGAGAACTGCTCTGATCGCTAACATAGTATCTGCGTCTCCCAAATGTGGTATTGTTCAGGCGTAGAAGCCGGCATATCGTTCCATGGCATCCATCAGTGCCCTGACGTTCTCCAGCGGCACACCAGGGTACAGTCCGTAGATCATCATCAGCCCTCCTTCTTTCGATCCCAGTCTGGTCACCTCTTCCCGGATCAGGGCGTCGATCTGTTCCGGCGTACCGGCCGGCGTGACCGTCTGACGGTCGATGTCGAGATCGATACACACGCGACCCGCGAGCTTGTCCTTGATCCAGTCAACGCCGTTAACCAGGTCCTGCAGGTTGACGACGTCCACGCCGCCGTCGATGAGGTCGTCCAGCAGACCGCAAATCCGGCCGTCGGAGTGCATGTGAATGATACAACCCGTGTCGCGGGCCGGCTTCATCAGGCGTTCATAACTGGGTTTGATGAACGCCCGAAACATCTCGGGTGAGAGCATCGGACCGGTTTGCATGCCGAGGTCTTCCGGATAGTCCATCCATTCGACGCCGAGATCGAGGTATCGCCGCACGATCGCAGCGTTGAACCGCTCGACCATCTCAATCAGGCGCGGCAAGTTCGGATGACAATCGACCATGTCGAACAGGAGGTTCTCATATCCGCGAATGTCCACCAATGTCTGGAACGTATGCCCGTGACGCAGCCCTCCCATCGTCAGCTCTTCACAGGCTCGCGCCCGCTCGATGTTCCGCGCGATCTGCGCCCAGTCGATCGGTCCTTTGCCGGAATCGACCTGCGGGTCGGGGGCTGCGTACCCCTCGAACGCCGCCCAGCTTGCCAGAGGATGATCCGTGACCGTACCGACCATGCCTTCCAGGGCGGTCTCCCACCGACAGCCCCAGCCGTCCACAAACGGCCGTCCGGGCCGCTCAGGGATCGGATAGTCCAGTTCGGTCCGGCCGGTACCCGCCCCGGCGAAATCTGGAAACAGAAAGGGATGCGACTCCATCAACTCTTCCAAAGCTCCGGCCGGGTAATGGCGCCAACAGGCCTCGTTGATGTGAAAGTGCATGGGGATGTAATCGGGGCGACCCCATCGAACCGCCCGCAGAACGTTCTGCCGCCTCTCAGTCGAGACTCCCGCAGCAGACCGAGCGTCCGGCCGTGATTCGACCATCCGAATCGGCGTCTCCTTGCCTGCGATGAGACCTCGGCCGTTGCCTGCGCGTGATGCGGTCTTCTTGCGTTCCATAACAAACCTACAGGCCCCAACGCCCAGACGATGAAGCTCTTCGCAGCCACGCATAGTGTACGAACATCCTGGAATCAGACCGTTCGATATGCTGCAAGAGAATACCGAACAACACGGCTACTTCACGCCGATCTCATCACTCAAGCGATAATGGTCGAAATCCACAAATCCGCCTGCCGTCTTGATCGCGAAGTTGAACAAGCCGAAGCGGTAACCCATGAAGTGAGGCAGCGTGTAGGCCATCTGCAGAACCGAACCGATCCGCGTCCACGTCGTGCCATCCAGGCTGTAGTAGAAGTACGCCTTGTCCGTGCGATCCCGGAAGTCGCAGTCGATCCTGAGGTGCACGGTCTGCTGGGCAAGCGAAACGCTCTCGATCTCCTCGGGCGTATTGGATTGGGCGCTCACCATCACGATCGACTTGCTGCCGCCCTCCCTCTTGACGCCGACGAAGCCGTATCGTCTTTGCAGGGCGATCAGGCCGGCGCAGTCACCGTCTTTCATGTTGCCGATCTCGATCTTCGTGGTCGCGGAACTGACCGGGCCGAACGTCCGCTGGGTCAGCATGTTGCGGGCCTGGAGAACATGGCTGTCCACCCGTCCGGTGGTCAGCCGCAGATGGCCGGTGCGCTCGCCGATCGACCAGTAGCGGTTGTCGGGGTTGTGGTTCCATTGCCAGGCCAGCGGCAGCGGCTCGCCGGACTTTCGATTGAATTCGTCCGAGGTCACGATGTTCCCAAGTCCCTGGTCGCTCACGTCGATATCGAGCGTCGTGGGCGCTTTGCCGTCGACACCCAGCACCGGCCAGCCGTCCTCCCATCGCACAGGTATCAGCCAGGGACTGCGGCCGACCGAGCCGTTGTCCTGGAACAGAAGCGCATACCAGCAGCCGTCCGGCGTGTCGATCAGACAGCCCTGGGCCACACCCTGGTCTTGCAGGATCAGCTTGCTCTCATAGGGACCGGTGATCTTGTCCGCCCGATGGATGATCTGCGTGCGCATGCCGCCGCGTGGCCAGGTGATGTTCATCACATAATACCTGCCGTCGATCTTGCGCATCTGCGATCCCTCGGCAGGCAGACCGATGTTGTCGCCGGCCACAGCACTGGCGTTGGGGATCACGACCTCGTTGAAGCCGCCTTTCTTGATGCCCGACAAGTCCGGTTCCAGCTCTGTGAGTCGAAGGTTGCCGACGCCATAGAGCATGTAGACCCGGCCGTCGTCATCAAAGAACAAGGAGTGATCGTGCAGAGAGGGCGCGAACGCCGTCTCCTTCCACGGACCCTTCTCGATGTCTGCGGTCGTGTAGATGTGCGTTCTACCGCTCGTGCTGGAAAACGTGGACGCATAGAAGGTCCCGTTGTGGTATCGCAGGCAAGGGGCCCAGGATCCCCGGCCGTAGGCGTTTTGTCCGTTCTCCAGCCGGAGGGCCTCATTGTCGGCCAGGGTGTCGTAGGCATAGCCGATCAGCTCCCAATTGACCAGGTCCTTCGATTTCATGATCGGCAAGCCGGGGCTCATGTGCATGGTGGTGCTGGCCATGTAGTAGGTGTCGCCGACGCGAATGGCCGCGACGTCCGGGACATCGGCCCAGATGACGGGGTTCCGCGCCGAGGCGGCGCGCCCCTGCCCGGCGGCCAGAAGAGTGACACAGGTCAATACGAGCACGTGCAACGAATGCATCTTCATGACATCATCTCCATGAGGCTATCGATGGATACGAAAAAAGGTCAACGAATAGGCCGGTGCATTATAGGCGAAACTCGGCTCGATCGTCTCGGTTGAAGTCTTTGGCTCGACAGCCGGAGGCTCTCCATCCCTATTCGCGGCGTCGGCATCGGGCCCCGTGAGGACCGTCTTGACGGCCTTCATCGAAACACCGGAGGGCAGTCCCGCCAGCCGAATGGCGATTTCCACCGGTTCCCCGTTGCCGTTGACAATCTTGAGGATCAAATCGCCGCTCTTCGAGTCGATCACCGTCGAAGCTGCCAATCTGCGGGTGTCGGCGGGACCAAACGCGGTTTCGAGGTAACGATCGCCGCTGTTCTGGCCGAAGAGCTGCTGGACATAGTAGTTCGCCGTGAGAAACACCTCGGTCCCATTGAAGTAGATCAGGTCGGGATGCCACTGCGTGTGACCCCGCCGGGCGAGCAACGGAGCGTAGGAGGTGAAACGAACGATGTCGCCGTTACGCTCGAAGCTCGTCAGGCCGGCGGCCTCGGCCAGCGCGGAACGCAGCGTGTTGCGGCGTCTGTCGCGATCGTGGGCGGCGTATTCGCCGACGTACACCTTGGCGCCGTTGCGATCGTACCGGTCATAGCGATCCAGGTTGTCCCAGAACCACTGCGGCGACACGTAATAGTGCTCATCCACCATCGCGAGATTGAGCTCCCTCGCAAAGGCCCAGCCGTTGTCAAAATCCTCACCGCCGGCGAAGGGGCCGACCGTTCCGATCACGACGATTTCGGGATGCTTCGCCTTGATCGCCTCATAGATCATTTTGAAGCGTTCCTCGAAAATGGGCGTAACGGCCTCTTCGTTGCCGACACCGAGATACTTCAGACCAAACGGTTCCGGATGACCGGCGGCGGCGCGTTTGGCGCCCCACTTCGAGGTCGTCGGGCCGTTGGCCCATTCGATCAGATCGAGAACGTCCTGGATGTACGCCGGCATCTCCTCCATGGGCAGACCTTCCTGCCCGCGCCCGGGCGAATGGCCGGCGTGCTGGCACGACACACCGGCGGCCACGATGGGGACCGGCTTGGCGCCGACGTCCTGGCAGAACTGGAAATACTCGAAATAGCCGAGCCCCATCGTCTGGTGATAGCCCCAAGCGTGATTCGGGCGGGCCCGCCGTTGTTCCACGGGACCGATGGTGTCCTTCCAGTTGTAGTAGCGCCGGATGCCACCGGCGTGAACCAGACAGCCGCCGGGGAAGCGGACGAAGCTGGGATTCAGGTCGGCCAACGCCTGCGCCAGATCGGCGCGAAGCCCGTTGGGCCGGTTGCGAAACGTCTTCTCCGGGAACAGCGAGACCATGTCGATGCAAAGCGCGCCCTGCGCGTGGGCCAGCAACACAAGGCGTGCGTCGTTAACCGTGCGGGTCGGAGTCAATCGCGCGCTTACCTTCCGCCACTGGCGGCCCAGGATCTCCATTGTGGCTTCCGCAAGCACCTCGCCATCGGTGGTTTCCAGGCGCAAGCTGACGGGCATCGGTTTGCTGTTATCGCCCCGTCCCCACATGATTCCCATGAACGCCTGATAGGCCCAGAACGACGCCTCGTAGGCTTCGCCTTCTTGGAGCGGGATGCCGCCGAATCCGCCGTTCGCAATCCCCACGCCTTCGCCGGGCGCGCGGACTTGCAGCAGCGCATAATGCGGATTGTTCTCATGGATCGGCCGCATATTGGCCACGCTCACCGAGCCGTCGCCGCCGCCGCGCTTCTGGAGCTCCCAGAAAGAGAGCGGATGCCATGACGACTGCTCCGTGGGGCTGTACTCGAAGGAGCGATTCTGGATCAGCTCCGCGTACAGCCCGCCGTCAGCGGCGTAGTTCAGATCCTCGAAGAAGATGCCGATCAGATGAGGACTGATCGGTTTTCCCGACCGGCCCGCCTGAATCGTCAGGTCAGTGGCATTGGCGTGCGCCGCCGAAACGGCGAGTTGCGCCGCAACGGCAAAAATGGCGGCCCTTGTCCATGTCCTTCGTTGCGAACGTGACCGATAACGATGTCTTTTCACGAGAGTGCTCCTTGTTGCCCCTACTTCCTGGAATGGTCCGGTGTCAGGAGGCCGAGTTGATAAGGCAACAGCTCGTAGCGTCCGCCGCTCGCCGGATCGCGGCCCTGGTAGAGAAACTGAAGGTTGTCGGGATCGAGGAGCATCTTCTCGTCATATCCGTCGCGAATCAGCTCTCCGTGACTGATGTCCCTGGTCCAAGGCGTCACGCCGTCCTCAAAGGTGACGTTGTTGATCCCTGCAAAAGGCGTCTGCCACGAATCGGCGCCCGGCACGGGCGTCCATTCCCCGTCAAGACGGTCCGATACCCAGGCGCGATAGTACCGTGCCGGGCTCAGGGCCTCAATCAGAGTCAGATAGGTGTCGGTGCCCTTGATCTTGTAGGTGATGCTCCCCTCGAAGAGGTCGCTTCGCCGATCTCGGATGGCGATCTCTGGGTCGCTCATGCCCTTGGGGAACTCCTCGATCGTGGTTCGGCTGCGATAGAAGTTGCCGTCGTCGCCTGTGAAGAACAGATAGGCGTGCGTGTCGTCACAGATCACATGGTAGTCGATCGGAAGCCGCGGCATACTTTCTGGTTGTCTGGCAAAAAACCGCTGCGGCGCCGTCCAGGTTTCGGGCCTGGAGATGTCATCGGTGGTCGAATACGCCGGCGGCTGTGTCTGATAGACCAGATACCACTTCTCATGAGGCGTGAAATAGAACAAATGTGGCGCACATTTGTACCCTCCCATATTGGGATTCTGATCGAGGAACTGCAGCTTGGCGTTGGGCGCATCCGACCAGTCCTCGAAGTTCAGGTACACCATGTTCCAGGTCCGGGCGGACGTCGAGTAGACCGTCGCGTAGACGTGCCACAGGCCGCTGTAACGGACGACCGTTGGGTCTTTGACGGACACGATGGTGTGCGTTTCATCGGAGACCGGCTTGATCAGCACCCCTGTGCTCTTCCACCGGAGCGGCGTGGTGAAGGGTAGCTCGGGAGCAACCGTACCACCCGTTGCCGGACCAGCGGCGAGAGCCGTGCCAGCGGCTACCAGTGCGATAACAGCGAACCTTCGGCGAACGTGTGTGTTCATAGATGCGTTCCTTTCCTGGTGTCGATCAGAATCAGTGTCAAAGGTGCAAGGTGCATACGGATCACGATATGATGTCCGAAAAAGGGCGAGCACTCACTGCAGGTACGGGTCGCCGAAGAGGACCCAGGAATAGTCCGCCCGCCCGGAGCACGTGGCGAGCAACGTCAGGAATTGCGTCTGGGCGGGGATCGGCACGTCCACCGTCTCGACGGCGCTCCGCTCGGCAGGATAGTGCAAATGAAGAGCAACGACGCCATCCAAAAGGATCCAGACGTCGGCGGGACTGAACGGCGTTCGAGGCAAATCTCTGGGGATGCCGCACACGGCGGTGAACCGGTCGATCCGGGCGTTGGGATTGTCCCGGCGAATCCAGTCCAGATCGAACGTGATGCCGGCGTTGGGATGCAGGGTCAGGGCCGGATGGGCGGATGTGCCGAAGCTGACGCCGTCGAGCCGGGCGTCGTGGGTCTGCCGACTTGGGATATCAAAGAACGTGCCGCTGTTTGCCGGGCCGCCGTAGTAGGTCCCCATTGTCCGGGGACATTCGGCAAACGTCAACCCGGTGGAGCTGATCACGACCGGGCCCAGGGTCCCGTTGGGCACGAATACGCCGTCAACGCCACGCAACTGAGGGGCGGGGCGAAACTCGCTTCGCTGGGTCCGCCGGATCGTGGTGGCGGGCCCCTTGAATGCCTGGCCGGTCCCCAGGTCGATGCCCCGGTTCAACCTGCCGGCGCCGCGACCGTTGCCGCCGCCCACGATATCTGCCAGATTCAGTCGGCCCGAGCGACCGGAGGGCCGGCTGAACGACGGCAGTTGAAGAACGAAGAGATCCTCGCGGGCCGCCAGTCCGCCTCGAATCGTCCGTCCGGCGGCATCGACCGCCGCCGCCTGCCCTTCATTGACAACGAGCGACGTCGCCCGAGCCGATCGGTTCGGATCGAGAGCGACGCTCACGCTGCCTTTCAGGACATGAGCCTCGGTGCTCCCGTCGGGATGCGCGACGACCCCGAACTCCGTGCCCAGGTCCGTAATGAGGGCCGTGCGCGTTCGCACGCGAAACCCCTTAGTCTGCGGAGGGACCACAGCAGCAAGCCTGCCGCTTCGCAGGATCACTTCCCCAGCGCTCTTCAGCTCGACCTGGCAAGGCGCTTCGAGCAGGAGGCTCGTTCCCTGGTCCAGATCCATCTTCGCCACACCTTCGCGCAGGTCGTAGGCGCCGACGTGCACCGGTTCGCCCGGACGCGGACGGGCCCCTCGCCACTGCGCCTCGTAGGCGCCGGCCAGTCTGCCGACCGCCGGCCCCTGAGCCTTCTGCCGGAACAACGTCACAGACGCAAGGATCAGGACCCCGAAGACCAGAACGGCCGCAACCGAATAGAGATATCGCACAGCGCGCTTGGAACGGCTCTGATTGGCGCCGCTCGAGATCGCCCGGATCAGGTCCGACTTGGAAAGCTCCCCGGTCACCTGGCTGGAACGCCGGATCACGGCAGAGACGACCAGGCTGTCGATATAGTAGTCCCGCACCCTCGGGTCCTCACGAATCGCCTTCCCAAGACGCTGCATCTCGTCGGGCTCGATCTGATCGTCCAGCAGACGCTGGATCAGCTCGTCCATCTCCGGGAAAGGAGCTGCACTCATACCGGCCGGCCCCCTTCCGCCAGCGTCCTGCGCATGCATCGCAGCAATACGCTGTTGATCCGGCCGAGAATGTGGTAGACGTGACGCCGAGACACCTTCAGGTAGGAAGCGATCTCCTCGACGGGGCTGTTGTGCTCGTAGCGCATCTTGAGGATTCGCCTGGCCCGGTCGTCCAGGCGCCCCTGGCACGCGCGCAGCGCCTCGATCCGCGCGGCCAATTCATCCTGAATGGCGGGCATGTGGTCCAGCAACGCCTCGAACAACGAATTCTCCATAACGACACGTTTGCTGCGGGCCAGATTGCGACGGTATTCGAGAATTTGATAGCGCACGATCTGGATGCCCCACGCGGCGAAATTCGTCCCCGACTGGAACTGGTCGAACTTCCGCCACATCACGGTCATCCCCTCCTGGAACAAGTCGTCCGCGTCGTTGACGTGAGGGACCAACGTCAGGATGTAGGCGTAGATCTCCTGCTGGTGCTTCACGAAGAGCCCCAGAAAGTCCAGAGTGCGTTTGTCCTGCCCCATAGCCAACCCATGCAGTTTTCGGTATCGTTCTTCGTTGTTACCGGCGGGAACCGCGAAATGTGATATGAAAAATGGCGAGAGAATGGAAAATCACGCGCGAATCCTTTTTTCTATCTCACTTGCGGCCTTTCCGAGCGGTGTTATACAGATGGTATTCAGCCTGACACGAACAGTCTAATGGGAAAGGCGCGATCATGATGAGACAAAACTTCGCGGTGTGGGTGATGATCTCGGTGCTTTGGGGTCAGGCTTGCTGGGCCCAGCCGGCAGCATCTGCCGGGCCGGACGATTTCAAGCCGGCGTCCTCCAATCAGCCGGGCCGGCAATATCCCCAGGTCAACTCCGAAGGCCGCGTCCGGGCCCGCATCGTCGCGCCCGACGCCCAGAGCGTCCTGCTCGATATCGGCGGCGTACGATACCCCATGACCAAGGGCGACGATGGCGCGTGGGTCGGCGACTCAGCGCCCCAGGACGAAGGCTTCCACTACTACCAGCTCAACATCGACGGGGCCCAGGTCCCGGACCCCGGCAGCCTGTTCTTTTATGGCGCCGGCCGCTGGGGCAGTGGCGTGGAATGCCCCGCCAAGGACCAGGACTTCTACGCTCTCAAGAACGTCCCGCACGGCCAGATACGCCAGAATCTCTACTACTCCAAGGTCAACGACAGCATTCGTCGCTGTTTCGTCTACACGCCGCCGGACTACGACAAGGACACGACAGCCCGCTATCCCGTGCTCTATCTCCAACACGGCGGCGGTGAAGACGAGACCGGCTGGCCCAACCAGGGCAAGACCAATCTGATCATGGACAACCTGATCGCCGAGGGCAAGGCCAGACCCTTCATCATCGTCATGGACAACGGCACCTGGACAACAGCCTCTCCGCCCCGACGCGGCGAACGTGGTCGCGGCACCTGGCCCCCGGAAGGCTGGGCCGACAACTTCAAGAAGACCCTGCTGGAAGACATCATCCCGATGATCGACGCCAACTACCGCACGCTGGCGGATCAGCGGCACCGGGCCATGGCGGGCCTGTCCATGGGCGGCATGCAAACCAGAGTGATCACCCTGGCCAGCCCTGGCACGTTCTCCCATGTCGGCATCTTCAGCGGCGGCAGCATCAGCCCGGAGGACGTCAGCAATGCACCCGGTTTCAAGGAGAAGATCAAACTCGTGTTCGTCAGCTACGGCAGCCGCGAAATCGAGAACCCCAGAACCGGCTTCGGTGGCGATCCCAAAGCAAACACCGAGGCGCTCAAAGAGGCCGGGATCAGAAGCCATTTCTACGTCTCCCCACTGACGGCTCACGAGTGGCAGAGCTGGCGACGCAGCCTGCACGAGTTCGCTCCACTTCTGTTCAGAGACTAAAGGAGAAGAATCATGAAGAAGAAGTTGATTGTACTTGCGTTGTTCGTCGGTCTCTCAGGCTTGCTGTCTGCGGCGCAGGCGAACCAGCCTGGCGAAGCGAATGACTGGAAACCCTCGACTTTGAACCAGCCCGGTCAGGAGTACCCGCAGGTCAACTCCCAGGGCTACGCCCGATTCCGCATCGTGGCGCCCCAGGCCCAAAGCGTCCGCGTGAGCCTGGGCGGACTGGAACGGGGCGGGTTCGCCCTCGAAAAAGGCGAGGACGGCGCCTGGACGGGCGTCACCCAGAGGCCGCTGGACGAAGGATTCCACTACTACCATCTGACGGTGGATGGGGGGACATTCAACGATCCCGGCGCGTTGAACTTCTACGGCTCGACGCGGTGGGAGAGCGGCATCGAAATCCCCGCGCATGACCGGGACTTCTACGCCCTCAAAGACGTTCCCCACGGCCGAGTGCAGCAGATCCTCTTCCCTTCGAAGAGCACGAACACCTCGCGCCGCGCGTTCGTGTACACGCCGCCCGATTACGACAAGGACCTGACCAAACGCTATCCGGTACTGTACCTCCAGCACGGCTGGGGCGAGGATGAAACCGCCTGGAGCAACCAGGGCCACGCCAACCTGATCATGGACAACCTGATCGCCGAAGGCAAGACGAAGCCCTTCCTCATCGTGATGACCTACGGCATGACGAACGAGATCCGGTTCGGCGGCCTCAGAGACTTCGACATCCGCCCCTTCCAGACCGTCCTGGTCGACGAGCTGATCCCCTACATCGATGCCACCTTCCGCACGCTCTCCGATCAACCGAATCGCGCCATGGCGGGCCTGTCTATGGGAGGAATGGAGACCAAGACGATCACCCTGAAGAATCTCGACAAGTTCTCGCACATCGGCCTCTTCAGCGGCGGGTCCATCTCCCTGGACGATGTCAGTAACACGCCCGGCTTCAAGGAGAAGGTGAAGCTGGTGTTCGTCAGCTACGGCAGCCGCGAGCTCGGCGGCGACCGCGGCAGACGCGGCGGCGATCCCAAGGCGAACGCCGACGCGTTGCAGCAAGCCGGAATCAACAGCGCCTTCTACGTTTCCCCGAATACCGCTCACGAGTTCCAGTCCTGGCGGCGTAGCCTGCGCGAGTTCGCGCCTCTGCTGTTCCAGAACAACGCTCCAGCCCTTCAAAGGGGCCTGCAACAAGATGCTCGCGCAGGCGGTGGACGGGGCGGATTCGGTGGACCGATCGAGCTGGGTCCGGACGACAAGCCCGCCTTCGATGACCCGCCCGCCGGATTCAATGCCAGACGCGAGAATGTCCCTCACGGCCAGACGACAATGGTCGAGTATGACTCCAAGACCGTCGGAACGCGTCGCAAGATGCTCGTCTACACGCCGCCCGGATATTCCACCGACCGCAAGTACCCTGTGCTCTACTTGCTGCACGGCATCGGCGGCGACGAGACGGAATGGCAGCGCCTCTGCCGCCCGGAGAACATCCTCGACAACCTGCTGGCCGACGGCAAGATCCAGCCGATGATCGTGGTCATGCCCAACGGCCGGGCGCAGAAGAACGACCGCGCCGAGGGGAATGTCTTCGCCACCGCCCCGGCCTTCGCCGCATTTGAAGGCGACCTGCTCAAGGACGTGATCCCAACCATCGAGGCCAGGTACTCCGTGCATGCCAATCGCGAGAACAGGGCCCTGGCGGGACTGTCGATGGGCGGCGGCCAGGCCCTGAACTTCGGCCTCGGCCACCTCGACGTCTTCGCCTGGGTCGGCGGGTTCTCCTCAGCCCCCAACACCAAGCCTGCCGCCGAACTCGTGCCCGATCCGGCAGTCGCCAGGGAGAAGCTGGGGCTGCTCTGGCTGTCCTGCGGCAACAAGGACGGCCTGATCCGCATCAGTCAGGGCGTCCACAACTACCTCAAAGAGAACGACATCCCGCACGTCTGGCACGTGGACTCCCACGGTCACGATGGAGCCACGTGGGCTAGCAACCTGTATCTGTTCGCCCAACACATCTTCAAGACGCCCGCAGCGGCGGCCGGCAAGTTCGTGCTGCGGGTCGATTGCGGCTCCTTCCAGCCGTACAAGGATCGGTTCGGCAACGTCTGGGCGGCGGACCAGGAACTGGGCGCCGGCAAGACCTGGGGCGCCGACAACGGCATGACCATCGGCCGCCCGGACGTGGGGATCACCGGCACGGAGATCGTACGGATCTACGAGACCGAGCGATACAGCATGTACTCGTACAAGTTCACGGTGCCCAATGGCAAGTACACGGTGCGCCTGCACTTCGCCGAGACCTTCGAGGGCATCATGGGACCGGGCGAGCGGGTCTTCTCCGTCAGTGTGCCGGGCCACGAGGAACTCAGAGACCTCGACCTGTTCAAGACCGTCGGCCCGCTCAGGCCTCTCGTCAAGGAGTACAAGGGCGTACCGGTGGAGAACGGCCAGTTGGAGATCGGCTTTACCCCCAACGTCGAGAACCCACAGATCTGCGGCATCGAGATCGTCGCCGAGTAGAAGCGAACGAATCGAAGCAAAGAGCAAGATGCAAAAACATGGAAGTCATCCGCCACAGGCGGATTCCGCTATTTTGATGTTTGCTTCTTGCCTTTTTGATCTGCAAGTGAAAGGATGGAGCCATGAAGAACAACGCACACCTGTTCATCATCCTGCTGGCGGTTGTCCTGCTGACTGCAACCTCGTGTCGGGAAGGCGCCAGGCACGAGCAGGGCCACGTCACTGCCACGATCGCGAAGACGCCGTTCATGGACCCGAAGCTACCCACCGACGAACGGGTGGCCGACCTGATCGGCCGGATGACCCTGGCCGAGAAGGTCTCGCAGATGACCCACGACAGTCCGGCTATCGACCGGCTGGGGGTGCCCGCCTATAACTGGTGGAACGAGTGCCTGCACGGCGTCGCCAGGGCGGGGCGGGCCACGGTGTTTCCCCAGGCCATCGGCATGGCCGCGACCTTCAACGAGGACCTGATCTTCGAAGTCTCGTCGGCGATCTCGGACGAGGCCCGGGCCATGTACCAGGCCGCCATCGATAGGGACCGCCGCCTGCGTTACGGCGGCCTGACCTTCTGGACGCCCAACATCAACATCTTCCGCGATCCGCGTTGGGGCCGAGGCCAGGAAACCTACGGCGAAGACCCCTATCTCACCTCGGTCATAGGGACCGCCTTCGTCAGAGGCCTGCAGGGCGACCATCCCCGGTATCTCAAGACGGCCGCCTGCGCCAAGCACTACGTCGTCCACAGCGGCCCCGAGGCCCTGCGGCACGAGTTCGACGCCCAGGCCAGTCTCAAGGACATGTACGAAACGTATCTGCCCGCCTTCAAGGCCCTGGTCGATGCCAACGTCGAGGCGGTCATGTGCGCGTACAATCGGACCAACGGCGAACCCTGCTGCGGCAGCAAGACCCTCCTGCACAGGATCCTCCGCGAGCAGTGGGGCTTTGAGGGTCACATCCTGTCCGATTGCTGGGCGATCGTGGACTTCTATCAAGGCCACAACGTGGTCGAGACCCCCGCCGAAGCCGCGGCGCTGGCGGTCAACAGCGGCGTCAGCCTCGACTGCGGCAACACCCTCCCCCACCTGATCGAGGCCGTGGAGAAAGGCCTCGTGAGCGAGGAGACCATCGATGAGGTCCTGGCGATCCTGATGCGGACCCGGTTCAAGCTCGGCATGTTCGATCCGCCCGGGATGAACCCGTACTCGAGAATCTCCACGGACGTCATCCGCTCGAAGAAGCACCAGCAGCTCGCGCGCAAGGCCGCCGCTGAATCCGTCGTCCTGCTCAAGAACGCCAACGGCGTTCTGCCCCTGCAGAAGGACGCCAAACGGCTGTACGTCACCGGCCCCTGCGCCGCCAACGTCGAGGTTCTGCTGGGCAATTACTTCGGCGTCAGCGACAATCTGGTGACGATCCTCGAAGGCATCACCGGCAAGCTCGAGCCCGGCAGCTTCGCCGGGTACACCCAGGGCTTCCTGCTCGACCGCGAGAACGTCAACCCGATCGATTGGACGAGCGGCGACGCCAAGGAGGCCGACGCCATGATCGTGGTCATGGGCTACTCGCCCCAGCTCGAAGGCGAGGAAGGCGCGGCCATTGCCTCGCCCCACAAGGGGGACCGTGAGGACATCGGACTGCCGCCCAACCAGGTGAACTTCCTGCGCCGTCTGCGTCAGGGCAATACCAAGCCCATCATCGTCGTCCTGACCGGGGGCAGCCCCGTGGCGATACCCGAGGTGCACGAACTGGCCGACGCGATTCTCTACGTCTGGTATCCGGGCGAGCAAGGCGGCGTAGCGGTAGCGGATGTGATTTTCGGCGATGTCTCCCCGGCCGGGCGACTGCCCCTGACCTTCCCGAAATCGACCGATCAGTTGCCGCCCTACGACGACTACTCGATGGTCGGACGCACCTACCGGTACATGACTGCTGAGCCGCTCTATCCGTTCGGGTTCGGCCTGAGCTACTCGCGATTCGAATACGGCGACCTGAAGCTCGACAACACGCAACCGCGCCAGGGTGAGACGATCCGCGCCACCGTCACCGTCAGGAATGTGGGCAGTGTCGCCGGTGACGAAGTCGTGCAGCTCTATCTGACCGACGTCGATGCTTCGGTCCGAACGCCGATTTCCGCCCTGAAGGGGTTCCGTCGCGTCCACCTCACGCCGGGGCAGCGCAGAGAGGTGGCGTTTGCGATCACGCCGGAGATGATGTCGTTGGTCGATGAGAACGGCGACAGCCGGCTTGAGCCGGGCCGGTTCAGAGTCACCATCGGCGGCTGCTCGCCCGGCAATCGCGGCACGGACCTCGGCGCCCCGCAACCCGTCAAGGCGACCTTCGTCGTGCGATAGAGCCGTAGGATGGGCTCGGAGCCCATGCTGCATCGGCTCGATGCGTTTCGGGCAGCGGGGAGGGTCTAAGGGGACCAGGTATCCCACCCTGTTGCCGTTGCCGATCCACGTGTTGACCAAGACTGGCAGGCGGGTTCTCTTATATCCAGGGAGTGCGATCATGCTGATCGTTGCACTGCTGCTACTGAGTATTCTCTTCATCGTGATTTCCACGACCCGGTTCCATCTCCATGCCTTTTTGGCCCTGATCGGGGCCGCTCTGTTCTTCGGGATCTGTTCCCCTATGCCTCTGCGCGAAGTTGTTTCTTCCATTGAACGGGGTTTTGGCGAGACAATCGGAAGGATCGGTATCGTGATCGTTGCAGGGGCCATCATTGGCGCATTTCTGGACAAGTCCGGAGGCGCCTATGCCCTGGCCGAGCGCATTCTGAAGGTCATCGGCCGAAAGAACGTCACGCCCGCCATGGCGCTGATCGGCTATATCGTCTCGATTCCCGTGTTCGCGGACTCCGGCTTCGTGATTCTGACCCCTTTGAACAAGACGTTGACCAAACGGGCGGGGCTGTCTCTCGCGACCACGGCCATTGCTCTTGCGCTGGGGCTCATGGTGGCCCATACCCTGGTCCCTCCGACCCCCGGCCCGATCGCGGCGGCCGGCATTCTGGAAGCGGACCTCGGATGGGTGCTTCTGATCGGGATTCCGGTGAGTCTTCTGACCCTGTTCTTCTGCTGGTTCTGGGCGGTGAAGGTGGCGGGGCGCGTTCAGATCGATCCCAACCCGGAACTGACGGAGGAGGAATTCACGGCCCGACGGAAGACGGCCCCCTCGGCCTTTCACGCCTTCCTTCCGATCCTCGTCCCCATCGTGTTGATCGTCTTGAAATCCGTCGCGGATTATCCGACCTATCCCCTGGGGCAGAGCAGCCTCTATCAGGGCATCAGCTTCGTCGGCACTCCTTTGATCGCCCTGCTGATCGGCATCGGCATTGCCATGACGCTCCCCAAGCCGCTCGACAGAAACATGCTCTCGTCTTCCGGCTGGGTCGGCCAGGGGATGCAGGCGGCCGCTATGATCATCCTGATCACCGGCGCCGGAGGGGCCTTCGGCAGAGTGCTGCAGAATTCGGGCATCGCCGATACGATCGGCCAGGGCATGTCGTCGATGTCGATGGGATTGTGGCTGCCGTTCATGGCGGCGGCCGCGATTCGCGCGGCCCAGGGATCGTCCACCGTGGCGATCATCACGACCGCCTCGATCGTGGCCCCCATGCTCGCTTCGATGGGACTGGATTCGCCGCTCGGCCGTGCGCTTGCCGTGCTGGCCATCGGCGCCGGCTCCATGGTCGCCTCGCACGCCAATGACAGCTTCTTCTGGGTGGTCACGCAGATGAGCGGCATGGATGTCAAGACCGGATACAAACTGATGACCACCGGCACGATTTGCATGGGGGTTCTTGCCTGTACAATCATCTGGATTATTGGTTTGATTGTGCTGTAGAAACCGACGAATGACCTCGCAAGGAGTAGGATTCATGGTCCTGACCAAGTATCGATGTGCCGACACCGAACGCTGGGCGCTGGATGGGACGCTCTTGTCGCCCGAGTTCGACTTCAAACGGTTCTGTGGCATGCGTGCGGCGGAGATTCGTCCCCACCTAACCGGCCTGCAGACGGGCGAGCCGGTCGTGGGGCAGGTGCTGCCTCCGATCGAATACGATCAGGAAGTGTGGGCCTGCGGCGTCACCTATTCACGCAGCCGGGACGCGCGCGAGGCGGAAACCGACGTCAAGAACGTCTACGATCTGGTCTACGAGGCGAAGCGACCGGAGCTGTTCTTCAAGGCCATCGGCTGGAGAGTCAAAGGCACCCAGGCGGCCATCCGCATCCGCAGGGACAGTCACTGGAACGTGCCGGAGCCGGAGTTGACGCTGCTGGTCAACAGCCACGCGGAAGTCCTCGGGTTTTGCGTGGGCAACGACGTCTCCTCCCGAAACATCGAAGGCGAGAACCCGCTCTATCTGCCCCAGGCCAAGATGTATGACGGGTCCTGTGCCATCGGCCCGGGAATCTGTCTCACACAGGCGGATCGCATGCGGGACCTCCCCATCGAACTGGTGATCGAACGAAACGATGAAGTCGTCTTCAAGGGCAACACGAATACCTCGCAGATCAAACGGCCGTTCGAAGAACTGGCCTCTTATCTGACCCTGGAGATGAGCTTTCCCTTCGGGGCGTTTCTCATGACCGGCACGGGGATCGTTCCGGAGAAGGCGTTTTCGCTGTCCGTCGGCGACAAGGTCACCATCACCATCAGCACCCTGGTTCTCGAAAACCGGGTCGAATCATAGCACGCTCAGGAGAAGAACATGGATTACCAGAACGTACTCATCGCAGACCGGTGGCGGGCCCCCAAAGACCCGGCCGGGCATTTCCATGCAGCGAATCCCGCGAACAAACAGGTCCTTCCCCAGGTGTATCCCGTCTGTGGCCAAGACGATGTGAACGAAGCGATCGTGGCCGGCAAGCAGGCCGCGATTGAACTGAGAAAGGCCCCTCGGGAACAGTTCGCCCGGTTCCTGGACCTGTTCGCCGACAAGATCGAGGCCCATACGGATGAGTTGGTGGAGATCGCCAACCTTGAAACTGGCCTGCCTAAGGAGCCGAGGCTCAGAAACGCAGAGCTTCCGCGCACCACGGATCAGATGCGCAAGGCCGCCCAGGCGGCGCGCGAGTTGAGCTGGTGCCACGCCACCATCGACACTTCGGCGAACATCCGCAGCATGATGGGCCCTCTGGACGGTCCGGTTTCGGTGTTCGGGCCGAACAACTTCCCGTTCGCGTTCAACTCGATCGCCGGCGGTGACTTCGTCGCTGCCATCGCAGCCGGCAACCCCGTGATCGCCAAGGCCAACACCGGCCATCCCGGAACGACCCTGGCCTTTGCCCGCCTGGCCTTCGAAGCCGTCACAGAAACTGGGCTCCCCCCCGCGACGGTGCAGATGATCTACCGCACGCCCCCGGAGCTCGGACTGCAACTGGTTTCGCATCCGCAGATCGGCGCTTCCGCCTTCACCGGCAGCAAGGCCGCGGGCTTGCAACTCAAAGCCGCGGCGGATCGGGCCGGCAAACCGGTCTATCTCGAGATGTCGAGTGTGAACCCGATCTTCATCCTGCCCGAGGCCTTGGAGGAACGCTCGGATGAAATCGCGGCCGAGCTGTTCGGGTCCTGTGCCCTGGGCGCCGGCCAGTTCTGTACGAATCCTGGATTGATGGTCCTGCAAAAAGGCGAACGGACCGAACGATTCATCAGAACGCTGGCGGAGGCCTTTGCCGGCAATCGGCCGGGCGTTCTGCTCTCGCCACAGGCGCCGGATGGGATTCTGGAGGCCGTCGAAATCCTCACGTCCGCCGGCGCGGCGCTGATTGTCGGCGGCAAGAAGATGGAAGACGACGGCTATCGGTTCGCCAACACCCTGATGCGCGTGGACGGCAAGACCTTCATCGGCAATCCCGATGCGCTTCAGACCGAGGCGTTCGGCACGGCCAGTCTGATTGTGGTGGCCGACGACATCGAGCAGATGAAAGAGGTCGCTACTGCGCTGGAAGGCAATCTGACGGGATGCATCTATTCGCACACCCAGGGACAGGATGACCGTGAGTATGAGATTCTCGAACCCGAGCTTCGCCCCAAGGTCGGCAGGCTTCTGAACGATAAGGTGCCGACTGGCGTGGCGGTTGTCACATCCATGAACCACGGTGGTCCCTACCCAGCCACGGGACATCCCGGATTTACGGCCGTAGGGCTGCCGGCCTCCATGCTCCGCTTCGCCGCTCTTTGCTGTTATGACAACGTCCGTCCGCCTCGGCTGCCCGTGGAGCTTCAAGACAAGAATCCGACCGGCTCGATGTGGCGCCTGGTCGATGGGGAATGGACACAGAAAGACCTCTAATCCTCCACAATCAGAAAGTGCCCAATGGCTAACTGCAACGGTCCAACCTACGAAACGATTGTCGGAGGCGACGAAACCATCTCCTCGATGCGCACGCATGGGCAAGGCCCGCAGGGGGCGCTTCCGCTGACCGATGAGATCCTGCGACACGCACCCAGCGGCGACCTGTTCGGCATGACCCAGGACGCGGGCATGGGATGGAGGCCCGAGGATACGAATCTCGATCAGTATCTGATCCTCAGTACCCTTGGTGGATTGCGTGCGGACGACGGACGGCCCATCGCTCTGGGATACCACTCGGGGCATTGGGAGATCGGTCTGCTGGTCAAAGAAGCGGCGATGGCCCTGAAGCAACAGGGCGTTCTTCCCTTCGCCGGTTTCTGCAGCGATCCTTGCGACGGACGCACACAGGGGACCGAAGGCATGTATGACAGCCTTCCCTATCGCAATGACGCGGCCCAGGTGATGCGCCGGCTCATCCGTTCCCTGCCGCGTCGCAAGGGAGTCATGGGGGCGGCCACCTGTGACAAAGGTCTTCCCGCGATGATGATGGCCCTGGCGGGCAGCGGGGATCTGCCCGGGATCATCGTGCCCGGCGGCGCCATGCTGCCGACCCGAGACGCCGAAGACACCGCCCAGATCCAGTCGCTCGGAGCACGGTTCGCACATCAGTTGATCGGCCGGGACTATGCCGCCCGGATGGGATGCGGGAGCTGTGGGTCCGCGGGCGGCGGCTGTCACTTCCTCGGCACGGCGGCGTCCTCCCAGGTCGTGGCCGAGGCCTTCGGCATGGCCCTTCCCCACAGCGCCTTGTCGCCCTCCGGGGAAGCCGTCTGGGTCGATATGGCGCGTCGATCCGCGCTGGCCTTAGTGAATCTCGCCACGCAGAAGATTCCCATGCGAGACATCGTGACGCAGGCGTCGCTGGAGAACGCCATGCTGGTGTTCGCCGCGTTCGGCGGTTCCACCAATATGCTGCTTCACATCCCGGCCGTCGCGCATGCCGCCGGACTGACACCACCGGCCCTGGAGGACTGGACCCGGATCAACAAACTGGTCCCGCGTCTGGTCGATGCGCTGCCCAACGGCCCCCGGAATTTCCCCACCGTCCAGGTCTTTGCCGCGGGCGGCGTCCCGGAAGTCATGCTGCACCTGCGCCAGATGGGCCTGCTCGATCCGAACGTGATGACGGTCACTGGAAGGACCCTCGGCGAGAATCTCGACTGGTGGCAGCAGAGCGCGCGACGCAAGGCGATCAAGGCCCGCCTGAAGGAACTGGACAACCTGGATTTCGATGAGATCATCATGGACGCCGATGCGGCCCGCCGATCCGGATTGACCAGCACCATGGTCTTTCCTTCCGGCAACATCGCGCCGCAGGGCGCCGTAGTCAAAGCCACGGCGATCGATCCGAGTGTGATCGACGAAGACCAGGTGTACAGGCATACATCCCGGGCGAGAGTGTTCGTCTCAGAGAAGGACGCCATCGCAGCGATCAAGGGCCAAAGCGACCTGCCGATTCAACCGGGGGACATCATTGTCTTGATCGGCTGCGGCCCGATCGGCACCGGCATGGAAGAAACGTATCAGCTCACGTCTGCGCTGAAGTACATCCCCTGGGGCAAGCACGTCCCTGTGATCACGGACGCCCGTTTCTCCGGCGTCTCGACCGGCGCCTGCGTCGGCCACGTCGGCCCCGAAGCCCTGGCGGGAGGGCCGATCGGAAAACTGCGGGATGGTGATATGATCGAGATGACGATCGACCGCAAGAACCTGACCGGCCGCATCGAGTTTGTCGGGCAGGGGAATGAGCGCTACACGCCGCAGCAGGCCGCAGACCTGCTGCAAGGGCGGCCTCCACATCCGGACCTCAAACCGGCCGACCATCTTCCCGACGACACCCGCCTCTGGGCGGCGCTCCAGAACGTCAGCGGCGGCTCCTGGGCCGGCTGTGTCTATGATGTCGAGAGAATACTTGAACACTTGGGCCGCATGTGAAACAGGAGCATGGCGCAGTCGGCGCTTCCGGCCGTACCCTGCTGCTACCGCACCAGGAGAATCCGGTCCACCAGGACTTGGGGGTTGTCTGAAGAGTCCTTCTGGTACGGATTGCCGACAAGCTTGATGGAAGCGTATACGTCCCATTCGTTGTCCGCATTGGGCAGGTAGGCCGAGTCGACCAGGATACTGATCAGCCAGGTCCAATGGACCCAGACAATCGTGGCCGGCTTGATGTCGAGCCTGCCAAGATGGTACAGGTGGAACCTTCCGTCCTGGCAAATTTCCTCCGGCGGGATCGTGCGGTTGGCCAGAGTCTTTGCCTGGACTCGGTTGTAGACTCCCAGATTGAAGGGCCGGGTATGATAATCAGTTCGGCTTTCGTTGGGGGGGAGGAGGAAGGCCTTGCCCCCCACGCCGTCCGGGTCGGCCACGACCTGCAAGCCGTCGGGGAAGATCATCCAGTTGATATCGACCACCTCCTTGCCCTCGAATTGGCGTGGCAGGTGCAAGGTATGGCTGTTGATGAAGCGCAATTTGTCGGTCTCGAGTCTGATCTTGGCGTCGGCGAGCCTGGCCTGGTTGCGGGGATAGGCGTCGGAGTTGTAGAACCAATTGGCCTGCGAGAGCGAGTTCCTCATGTACCGGTCAAACAGCATCTCCAGGTCGCACGGCGGATCGCCGCCTGCGGGTAGACTGTCCTTGAATCGCCGGGCGAGGTTCAGCAGCGCGGCATCGACCGGAACCCGTTCGCGCCCGATGTTCTTGAGGAGGGCGGGATCGCCCGCTGCCAGACGCTCCGCTTCGTCCAGCAACGCATTGGTTGTGGTGAAGAACTCGAAGTCAAGGTAGGGCAAGGCATTGGGCGGGGTGCACCCGAGAGCGACATCCGCGTCTCGCTCGCGATCCTGCAGGTAATTCGCCAACCGGAGCATGGGATCGGCCGCAGGACCGTAGAATGCCCTGCAGAAGCGTGCCGCCAACTCGTCGTAAGACTGGTCCGGGTCCTGCATCATCTTAAGGCCGAACCAGACTTTGAACGGGAAGAAGCTCGTAACGTCTGCCGCCTCGCATTCCACGAACAGCGTTTTGACGCAGTGGTCGCGATAGAAGGCCATGTCTTCTTGCAGGTGGCGAGCGTTGAGATAAGGGGGATGGTAGGGCTTGGCGTAGATGATCCAGTAGTCCCATACGGCCAGTTGGGGCGAAATGGCAGCCCAGCGGAGGAAGCTATCGAGGTAGTCCCGGTTTCGCGGATGGCCGACCGGGAGTTGCGTGTCCGCTTTGCCTGCGGGGTAGAAATCACACCCAAGCTTGCATACACGGATCAGCACGTTGTCCGCCGGCCTGATGTACTTCGGCGCATCGAGCGTGAAGGTATAGGCGAACGTCTGAATGGTGACGTCCGGGTAGTGGTCAGCGATATCGGTGGCGACGAAGTTGATGAAGTCTAAAAGGATCCCGCTGTACGCCTTTTCACGCTCCAGGACAGCCACGCAACCGGGGCAGTAGCATTCTCCGTAGCTATCGTTGTGACTGATGTCGTAGATCTGCGGATAGAGGGCAGTTGATGCGGCGCTCTGGCGGTCGCGTTCGATGAAGCGGCGCAGCTTCGCGCAGACGGCCTTGCGAACCTCAGGATTGGTGAGACAGAACTGCGATGGGCCATGGGCGGACGTCGAGCGCACGCGTTCTCCACGCTTGTTCATGGCGAACCATTCGTCCGGCCATTCGGCCGTTGTGTAGGCATGGAAGGTGTGGCAATCCCGCGGCGAGCCGTGCCGTTCGCTGCCGCCCAGTTCCTCGGCGATCAGAATCTGGGCATTCATCTTGTTCCGGACGAGGAAGCGAACCGTGTTGTCTGACTCGCCAAGTCCACTGTAGATGCTGCGGTTCATAATGGCCGGTTTGGCCCGCACGTCCCATTGAATCTCCTGCCTGTCAATTTCGGGGACAGATTCCGACTCGACGTCAGGCCACGTGACGCCGAGCCGTTCAAGCAAGTCGTAAACGCCGTAGAGCGTGCCTCGTGGACGCCCGCCTGCCACGATGAGGTTCCCGTCTGTTGCCCGGAGAATCCACTCCTCCTTGTCGAGCTGCGTGCAGTCGATTCCCTCCTTGTTGGCGAGAGCGGTCGGCCCGACGTAGATAGCTGGCTGCTCGGCCTGAGCCTCCGCGACGACGGTGCACGGCACGGCGATCATTCTGCTGAGATAGGTCGCCAGTTCGTCCGCCGCTGTTCGTTCGGCGGGGATCGGCGAGTCGGCAAGGACGATCGTCACGGGCCGGGCTCTCTCAAGCACAAACGCCGATTCTGCCAAGGAGGCAGTCGAGGCGAGAATGCTGAGGCCGAGAACAAATACCATCCCATGCCCACCCCTCATACGTCCTTCCATTGAAGCCTCACGCCCATTGTCTCACGGAGAAGCTTCTGAAACTCTGCAAGCCGTCGCTTGTCTTGACGAATGTGCCGAGGAGGTTCTTTCTCACGAAGACAGAACGCCGCGAGGGCGCCGGCCGATTCTCCAATGTTCCACTCGACGGGATGCAGGCGGTAGCAGCCGTTCGTCAGGTGCGTGACACCGAGGTTCTTGCTCGCCGGCAGCAGGTTTTCCATGCGGCGCGGCAGAAGAGCGCCGAGGGGAATCTGAAACGGCAACGTCGCCAGGTCGATGTAGTTGTCTCCGCCGGTTGAAGGATGAAGATCGAGTCGATAGTAGCCGATGCCGACGCTGTCTTCGAAGTGCTCCGCGGATGCCGGTCCGCCGGTCCTCTTGGCGATTTCCTCTCTCGCCTCTTTGGCGATGTGATGCGCCACAACGGTGAAGTCGGCGCGGATGCGTCGCGATTCACGGATGTAGGGACGCTTGGCGAGCCCATCTTCCGTCCCCACCAGATCAGGACGCAGGCGCAGTCCCTTCCATCCCATACCTCCATCCGGTCGCGGGGCTTCCGTTTGGAGCCAATACAACAAGGACAAGCTCAGTTGACGCGCCCCTTTGATGTTTCTCGCCCATTCCTTTTCCGAAACCTCATGGAAGTTGCCCAGCAGGTAATCGTTCTGGGGCCAGTTGACCAACGTAATGTCGCCTCGGTAGGTCGGGCCGGTGAAGTTGCTTCTCTGGGCGATCTTGCGATAGACAAAGAGATTGTAATGCCCTTCGGGAGTGTCGCCCACGGGGTTGAACCCCATCGGTCGATACTCCAGGGTGTGCGGATGACTCATCGCCAGATCCAACAGCTTGCCCGACCACGGGGGGGTCAGCGATGGAACGTAATCGCGCCAGAAGTCATACTGCTCCGGCTTGTCGATGGTGTGGTCTTCTCCGTCGAGGTATTCTGCGGGAAAACACCATGTCACGGCCTGAATATTGTGCGGCTGGGCTTCGGACGGCGCAAGCGCTTCACCTGTTTCCTTCTGCGACTCGAATCCGGTGACGTATTCCGTTCCCGTCAAAGGCAACAGATCACCCTGCTCGGTGGCGTCGAGAAAGTAGGGCGCTTTCAGCCGGATACGATCACCGCATCTGCCTTGAACAACGACGCTTTCGACCCGGTCGCCGGAGACTTCAGCGTCAACGGGATGATGTTCCTTGAGGACGAGCAATTGGTCGAAGCTGATCGCCGACGCCAGCATCGCCTCCAGGACGGCGACACTCACGCGCGGCTCGTGGCAGAGTCTGGACACGCTGCCACCTCCCGGATTGAAGGTCTCGCTGTCGCGCAGTTCCTTCCTGAGCGGATAGTGGTTTCGGTAGTAGTCGCGAACCATGGCCCGATACCGTTGATAGGACCTGGTTCCGCCATGCGACTCAATCCACGGATTCTCGTCGGGCGGCACAGCTTGCTGGGTCAGCTGCCCTCCCAACCAGTCGGTCTCTTCGGTAAGAATCACACGCGCGCCCAGCCGCGTTGCCGCCAACGCCGCTGCGCATCCACCCACGCCGCCGCCAACAATCACGACATCGGCAGACAACTCACGAGCTAAACGCTTGCCCGTCTTCGACCGGTGCGGCTGATAAGGCGAAATGGAGGTCTCTTGTGATGACGTTCCGCACGATCCGGCCATGACTGTAGCCAAGCTGGCCGTCGCACCCCAAGCAAGAAATTGCCGTCGTTTCATGGATCGCTCCTTCGATACACCCAATAATCCCACCAGGTCCCGGAGGCCCAGGAAGCAGGAACTCTACCATCTCACGGCGACTCCTCAAGGGCGTAGAGGTTCCTCATCGTCGCGACATAGATCACGCCGTTGGCGGCAACCGGCGAAGCAGAGATGGGGCTGTCAAGTCGGGTCTCACTGAGGACCTTCTTCTCACGGCCGGCGGCCATGATCCAGAAGTCCCGGCGCTTGGTGCCGATATAGAGCTTGCCGTCGGCAACCAGGGGAGAACCCCAAATCTCGCCCCGGGTCTCGTGGGTCCAGTGCGCCCGGCCTGTCTCGATGTCGACGCAATGGATCGTCCGACCGCAATCTACGATGAACGCCAGCCCATCGTAGATGGCCGGCGTCGAGCAACTGTGCTCGTTCAACTCATACGACCAGACCAGCGCTGAGTCGGTCACGTCGCCGGTCTGCGTCGCGTCGATACACGCCAGCCAGGCCTGCCTCTTGCCCCACCAGATATCGCCGCCATACGTGACGTACAGGCGGTCCTCATGAAAGACCGGCATGCCTTTGATAACACTCGGGCTCACCTCGCGGTTGCGAAGGTAGTCGCTGACGTTCTCCTTCGGGGCCGTCGGATCGGGATCGAATCGCCAAATTCGCTTGAGCGTCGCCACCGTGCCTTCGGGCGGGGCCTCTTTCAGAGGCTCGAAGGCGTAGACGATGCCATCGCCGCCGCCGAAGAAGATCTGCTTGCGGCCGTTCACCACCCCCATCGCCGGCGACGACCACGTGCAGTGGAAGATCCGCGGGCCGATCCGCTCGTCGTCGCGAGCCAGCAGCCGGCCCGTGTGCTTGTCGAGAACAATGAGGCTGGGACCGTCGGGACGGCGAATCACCCGATGTGTGTTGTCCACCCCGTTGCCGGTGTTCATGTATAGAAAGTCGCCGTCGATCAGGATCGAGGAGTGGGCCCCGTCGTGCGGATAGGTCCCCGCCTCCTTGTGAATGTCGAACAGCCAGATGATGTCCCCGTCCGTCTCGGTCACCTCGAGCGGTGGTTCGCCCTCGGGGACCATGTGCCGGCCCTCGTCCAGAAACGGGCCCTGGTTGCCGTTGCGCTGGCCCTCGATGTCGAGACACATGGCCTCGCCGCGATTGTTGACAACGTACACCCGGTCGCCCTCGACGGTTACCGGCGAGCAGAAGCCCGATCCCGGCCAGTCCAGGTAAGGGTCGGGCCCGAGCTTGGGAACCACCGACTGCCAGCGCAGGCTGCCGTCGTTCTCGTCCAGGCACAGCAGCAGCGCCCGGTCGCCCTGATGTCGCGGATCGCGGGGCGGCCTGTTGTTGGTCCCGATGAAGACGCGGCCCTGCGCGACGATCGGCGTTGCCCAGGTCTCGCTGCCGAGGGGGGCCACCCATTTGACGTTCCGGCCGGTGGCGGGATCGAAATCTTCGATCAGCCCGGTGGCATCGGAGGCCATGTTCCGCGTCCACGCCCGGCCCCACTGCGGCTGATCGGCCGAGACCTTGCAGGCCAGGAGCGATACACTGAAGATCAAAACCATAGGAATACTTCGACGGGATCGTCGCGTGCACTGGCTCATGCTGACCCTTTCCTGCTCGCACCTGTGGACCATCCGATATCCGCGACCGTGGCTTGGGCGCCCAGATCCCCCCAAGCACCAGGACTCTACCATATTCCTGCGCAAGAAGCGACTGCAATTCCACAAGGCGATTGCCCCGATGGTCCGTGCGGATTTCCGGACAGAGCCATTTGGGGGCACGGAGAGCCACCGGCGGCAGTCTCAAGCCGGCAGAACCAAGCCACAGCATCTTCTCGTGTCAGCTACAGCAGTCGCTTCAGCAAATCCTCGACTGCCGCGCGAAGCTGTGTATCCTCGTCTGCCGCCTCTGCTTCGGGCCTCTGGACTACGAGCAAGTCCGGCATGGCACCGTTGTTTTCCATGTCCGTGCCCTTGTGTGTGTACCAGCCGCGCGAGGGCAGGCGAACGGACGTACCATCGATCAGTGAGAAACCGCCGGTCGAAATCACACTGCCATGTGTCTGCTGACCGACGAGTGTGCCCCGACCGAGATTCTTGAACGCATGCGATATGATTTCGGCGTTCGAGAAGCTCTTCTCGTTGCAGAGCATGTTGACCGGGAGGGTGTAGCGCTGGATGAACAGGCGATCCTGCGGATAATGGCCGACGGCATCGAGGTCGGCGCCGCGCGGAATGGTGTAGGCATGGTCCGCGGCCATGATCGAGGCAAGCAGGCGGTCGGTGGTCCATCCGCCACCGTTGTTGCGCACGTCGATGATGAGCCCGTCCCTGCCGCCGGCGGCGGCGTAGAGATCGCGTTCGTACGTGTCCAGCGAGGGCTGATTCATCGCTTGAATGTGGATATAGCCGATGCGGCCGTCGGACAGTCGTTTGACCAGATCGGCGCATTTGAGTCGCCAGTGCCGGTAACGAAGCTGGCTGAACTCCGCCGAGGAGACAGGGGTGATCAGCGCGTGGAGCTCCAGTGGATCGGCGTCTGCACTGGTTGGATGCCGACGCAAGAGCGTGACAATGGTCTCTCGGTTGATACGACCCTGCAAGCGCGATTCAACGGTATCGGTTTCGGTGAACGGCTTCAACTCAATGGCGGTGATGATGTCCCCCTCGCGCAGGGCCATTGTGCCGAGATCGGCAGGTGATTTCGCAATGACTTCCGTGACCTTGTATCCCTTGCCGCCGCTGTCGAGTGTGACGGGATGGTGAATGGTCCCAAGTCGTCCCCGGGGTTGCCGGAGCGGCGAGGCGGGGTCGCTGGCACGCACACCCAGGTGGGAAGCGCTGAGTTCGCCAAGGAATCGATTGCTGATGTCGTTGAATTCGTCGGCCGTGCGCGCACGGCGTGCCAACTCGTGGTAGTCTTTGGTGAGCTGATCCCAGTCAAGCCCCTTCATATTGTGGTGGTAAAAGGATTCGCCGAGCGTTCGCGCCGCTTCTCGGAACTTCTGACTGGATTGCGCCCGGAGATCGATGCGCAGCGTATCGGCGATATCGACGTCCTCGACATTGCCGCCGCCGGCCGGAACGGTGCCGGTGCGACCGTTGGACACGAAGACAACCTTGTCGCCCTGGGACGCAACATGCTGGACCTGGACATGACCCGTCAGACGTTTGCGATCGGATCGGTCCCACTTGATCGAATAGAGCGAATACCCGTCGATATCGGCATTGAAAACCAGCCGATCGCCCCCGGGCGTGATCTCCAAAGACGACTCAGACCCGGGGAAATGGGTGATTCGGGTGGTACGCAGCCAGGCATCCTCGAGATGCAGGTCGCGGCGCTGCCCGCGCAGTTCCTGGATGGCGCCGGCGCGATTGTTGGGATCGGTCGGCAGCGGTTTCGCCCGTCCCGCGTTCTTCCGCGCTTGTTCGTAGTACTCGTCGAGTTCCTTGGGGGGCAGAGCCTCGAGGTCGCGATCGAGATAGACGCGCCACACGTCATAGCTCATGTCTGAACGATTGGATAGATAGGCCAGGATACGTCCGTCGGCGGACCAGCGAGGCGCGACGTCATTGCGCGGATGACGGGTGATATCGATCGGGTCGCCTTCGCCGTCGACGTCAATGATGTGAATGTTCGAGCTGAAGTTCAGGTCGTTCTGGACGTAAGCGATGCGGGTTGCGCAGGGGGCCCATCGCCAGTGCAACGCGCGATCCCAGCCTGCAACGAGACGGCGTGTGAGGCCTGTCTCGAAATCGAGCAGCATCAGATCGCCGCGTCCGCGACGAAAGGCCAGTCGCGTCCCGTCGGGGGAGGGACTCGGCATGCGATCGTGGTGTTCGGTGCGAACGATCGGTTCAATGTCGAAACGGACGGCGTCATGCCAGCGTTTCGGGTCGAGCTTCGGGTCATCGAGTTCTGTTTCGTTCGGGTCGTTGCAGTCCTCCTCGGCCGTCTCATCACCTTCATCGTTCTCGCCATTCTTGCAGCCATCCGGGTCGGCATCGTCGGGGGTTTGCGGTTCATCCGGCTCATCGATCGGCGTATCCTCGTATCCATTCATGGCCTTCTCGAATGCATCGCGAAGTTCGCCGCGCGTGGTGCGTACCGTAGCGCCGTAGATGGAAACAGTCCCATCCTCGTCGGAGGTGAAGTAGAGTTTGAGACCGTCGGGCGACCAAGCCGCGTCACTGTGGCGGGCATGAGAACTCGCACTCACCAATCGGGTCGGACTCTTCTCGTCGGTGTTCCGAACGTAGACGCGGCCATACGCGATAAAGGCCATCACCTGTCCATCGGGACTGAGCGCAGCTTCGGTGACACGCCGGGCGACCGAAACCAGCTCGTGATTGTCCCGATCATCCTCGGCACCATGGATCGAGAGGACGGCCGGTTCGGCCGCCGGATGGGCAAGGTCGAGCGTGTACAACGTATCCCAGACATGGAGGACGGCCGTCTTGCCGTCGGCAGACACGTCGAAATGCTGGACGTCGCGGCCTTCGAACCGGGTCAAGCGCTCCGATACCGTCTCGCCATCCGCGGCGCGCATGCGATAGAGGTTCACGGTGTCCTGTTCGCGATCGGACATGTACAGTATCGATTGATCGCCGGCCCACCGTGGATGGCCATTGTTCCCAACCCAGTGGGTGAGCTGCCTGAATGCGTTCGTTTCGCGTTCATACAACCAGATGTTCATGCGGTCCGGCCCGCGATAGTGACGACGGGCCCAACCCAAGGGCCGGCCGCCGCGTGTAAAGGCCACCCTCGACCCATCAGGGCTGACGCTTGGATCGTAGCCGAAGGCGTCATGGACGCGAACGGGGTCGCCGCCGTTCAGTCCGATCATGTACGGGCGCGCGCCGCGATAGACGTCCGCTTCGAGATGCGAGGAAGACATGAGGACCGGCTCGGCGGTCGGGCCCGTGCCGAAACCCATCAGGTAACACGACAGATCCATGCTCGTGACCTGGCGGATGTTGGCCCCGTCTGCATCCATCAGCCAGACGTTGAGGTAACCGTCGCGCGTGGAGTTGAAGGCGATCATCGTACCACAGGGACTCCATGTGGACGCCAGATCGTCCTGCGGATGCCGAGTCAGCCGTAGAGCGGTGCCACCGTTGGCGCCCACTTTCCATAGATCGCCGCGCCACGAGAAGACAACCGTCGAGCCGTCGGGACTGATCGAAGGGTATCGCGGCAGATCGACGTTGCCGCTTGCAGCCGTGTTCGCCGGCTTCACGGCCGGTGCAGATAGCATGATCAGCGCCAGCATGGGCCAAGCCAGGGAGCGCCAGACGGCATGACGCGCGGTTGAATTGACCAGAAATCGATTCGTCGACAACTCCGATCGCGTACAGCGTTCACACATGCCAATGCCCTCGAAACAACAAACCAAAAAGATCGACGATTCCAGCAAACACATGCGATCATAGTGCCGGGCCCCAGCGAGTCAAGCGAGGAAGGAACAAGATATCGGCGTCTCCGCACGTGGAGCCATGAAGGCAGAGAACGATGGCGTGACCCCTTTACCCCTTGAGGTTTTTCACGATTTCTCTGGAATTCGCCGGATACAATCCGTAGGGTCTTGTCAGAGCGCCTCAGATAGCGTGCTGTCCTGTTTCGTGTGCGAACTCGCATATGCGATGGTCCGTCATCGAGGGTACTGAACGGAAATAGGGAGAACCATACATGCTGATGCTTCAGGGCCACAAGAGGCTACTACTGACGGCGACCGCCTGCGTGTTGATTCTATCTGCAACGAGCGCCGGCCAGATCACCCAGATTCCCAAGGACATCGCTCCGATTGAGGCCCCCTTTGCCATGGGCCAGTTGCAGCGTCCGACCTTCCCGCCCCGGACCTTCGACATCCGGGATTACGGGGCCCGCCCGATGGGCGACGACCCCGACGCCAAGATCACGGACTCCGTTCACCGGGCCATCGCCGCGGCGTCCCAGAACGGTGGCGGCACGGTCCTGATCCCGGCGGGACGATGGCTCACCGGCCCGATTCACCTGGCCAGTCATATCCACCTGCATTTCGCCGAAGGCGCCACGGTCTACTTCAGTACGGACAGGAACGATTACCTGCCCGTGGTCCAATACCGACACGAAGGCGTGGAGACCTTCAACTATTCCCCCTTAATCTACGCCTTTGAAGTGAAGAATGTGGCCATTACCGGCAAGGGCGTCCTCGAGGGCCAGGGCGAACCCTGGTGGAAGTGGCGTCAGTCTCCCCCCCGGGCCATTGCCACCCAGGTGCCGTTGTCGCGCCGCCATTTCGGCAAGGGGGCGGGCATGGAGGGGATGCGACCCAACTTCGTGGTCTTCTGGAAGTCGCAGGACATTCTGGTGGAAGGCATCACACTGAACGACTCGCCCATGTGGAACGTTCACCTGATCTACAGCCGGCGGGCCATCGTGCGCGATGTAACGGTCAACAGCCTGCGCAGCCCCAACGGCGACGGCGTGGTGGTGGATTCTTCCGAGGACGTCCTGATCGAGTACAACCACTTCGAGACCGGCGATGACGCCGTGGTCCTCAAATCCGGCTTCAACGAAGAGGGTTTGCAGATCAACATCCCCACCAGGAACGTCGTGGTGCGGAATTTCGAGGCCCGCAAGGTGCGCACCGGCAGCGGCGGCATCGTGTTCGGCAGTGAGACCTCGGGCGGAATCAAAAACGTCTACGTGCACAACGCCTACTTCGAAGGCAGCGACCGGGGGATCCGCTTCAAGACCGAACGAGGTCGCGGCAACGTGATCGAGAACATCTTCATCCGCGACATCCGCATGAAGGACATCAATCGTCAGGCCATCAACGTCAATACGTTTTACACCGGCCCGAATGCGCGCGGTCCGGCCCCCTTGCTCCGCAATATCGATATCCGCGATGTCGAGATCGACGGCGTGCCAGAGGCCATCACCCTGATCGGCCTGCCGGAGAAGTGGCTGGAAAACATCTCACTGGCCAATGTCACCGTCAAGAACGCCGAGATCGGGGCACGCATCACCCGCGTCAAGAACCTGGCCTTGAACCAGGTCCGAATCGAGTCGCGGCAGCGGGCCGTGATCGCTACGGACGTCTATGAGTTCCTCTTTGATCGCGTGGCCCTTCTGGATCGGGCCGAGGGCCCCGCCCTGCTCTTGCAGGGCCAACACACCGGGGCCGTCACCCTGGGTGACTACCCCGCCGACCAAGTCGAGTTCGGCGACGCCCTCACGGTCGAGATCCTCAAGGCGCCTCAGCCACAGCGATGGTGACGGCCCCAGCAGATTCGGGCCCGCAAAGTGCAGATGTTGGCGCGGCGCAAGGACGCACAAGCATCGAGCATGTCAGAGAACAGGTTGGCCTATGAAACGACCGGTTTGCCAGCGTATGGGATGGGTGTCTGTTTGTGTGGCCTGTTGGACGGTTGTCGGCTTCCCGGCCGCCGGCCAGTCTTTCTCGGAAGACGCTGCACTGCCGGCCGACGTTCAACAGATCTGGGACACCGCCAAAGCGTACATGGAAGCGACGTCGACGCGCGAACGCATCTGCATCAACGGTCTGTGGCGGTGGCAGCCGACCGAGGCAGACTCCGAACGGGTGCCGCAAGGGAGCTGGGGCTACTTCAAGGTCCCGGGCAGTTGGCCCGGCATCACCAGCTACATGCAGAAGGACAGCCAAACGGTGCACGCGCATGCCGGTTGGTCGGACCGGGGACTCGGCGGCGTCACAGCGGCCTGGTACGAGCGTCAGATCGCGGTCCCGGCCTCGTGGGCGGGCCGGCGCATCTCGCTCTGTCTGGCGTATCTGAATTCCTATGCGGCGGTCTACATCGACGGCGAGAGAGTCGCCGAAGCCCGATTCCCCGCCGGCGAGGTGGAGTTGACCGCCTGGTGCCGCCCAGGGCAGACACATCGGCTCAGTTTGCTCGTTGTCGCCATGCCGCTCCAAGAGGTGATGCTCTCCTACACGGACACCGCCTCGGCCCGCGAGGTCGAGGGGACCGTGGCCCGGCGGGGCCTGTGCGGCGACGTCTACCTCGTCGGCACACCTGCCGAAGCGCGAATTGCCGATGTGCGAGTGACAACGTCGGTCCGCAGGCAAGAGGTCTCCTTCGATGTCGAGCTGGAGGGGGTCGAACCACAGGCCGAACATACCCTGGGCGTGCGAATCCTGGCCGAAGGCCGCCTCGTCAAGGAATTCACGAGCCGGTCGTTTCGAGGCGGAGACCTTCGCGCGGGCCGCATCGCGTGCACGCACCAATGGATGCCGGAGAAGCTCTGGGACACCCATACGCCACAGAATATGTACCACGCGCAGGTCTCGCTTCTCGACAAGGCCGGCAACGTGCTGGACACGAACTGGCCCATCCGCTTCGGGTTCCGCGAGTTCTGGATCGACGGCCGCGATTTCTATCTCAACGGCACGCGTATCTTCCTCTCGGCGGTGCCGCTCGACAACGCGCAGGTGGGCGCCGCATTGGCGACCTACGAGGCGGCCAAAGAGAGCATCGAGCGGCTCAAGAGCTTCGGCATCAACTTCGTCTACACACACAACTACGGCTGCCAGCCCGGTTCGCATCTGAGCTTCGCCGAGATCCTCAGAGCCGCTGACGACGCGGGGATGCTCGTATCGTTCTCTCAGCCGCACTTCAGTCATTACGATTGGCAGGCCCCCGATGCCGATCGCGACAACGGATACGCCCGCCATGCGGCGTTCTACGTCCGCGCCGCACAGAATCATCCGTCCGTGGTGATGTATTCGATGAGCCACAACGCCACCGGCTACAGCGAAGACATGAACCCCGACATGATCGACGGCGTCCAGGACGCTCGTGACGCCTGGGCCTTGCGCAACATGGGGCGCGCCGTGCGAGCCGAAGCGATCGTCCGGGCCCTGGACCCGTCCCGCATCGTCTACCACCACGCCTCCGGCAACCTCGGCTCCATGCACGCGATCAATTTCTATCCGAATTTCGTCCCCATACAGGAGATGTCCGACTGGTTCGAACGCTGGGCGACGCGGGGCGTCAAACCGGTCTTCCTGTGCGAGTACGCCGCGCCATTCACCTGGGACTGGTCCATGTACCGGGGCTGGTACGACGGCAAGAGGGAGTTCGGCAGCGCCGCGGTCCCGTGGGAGTTCTGTCTGGCCGAGTGGAACGCACAGTTCTTCGGCGACCGCGCCTTTGCGATCAGCGAGATGGAAAAACGCAACCTGCGCTGGGAGGCACAGCAGTTCCGCGCCGGCAGGCTCTGGCATCGCTGGGACTATCCCCACCGGCTGGGCTCGACCGACCTGGCCGAACGCGAGCCGGTCTTCGATCTTTACTACACGGACAACTGGCGGGCCTTCCGCACTTGGGGCGTCTCCGCCAATTCGCCGTGGGAGCATCACATCCTGTTCAAGCTCCGTCCGGGGGTCCAGCGAAATCAGCGCGACGACTTCGAGGTGAACTTCTCGAACCTGCAACGGCCCGGATTCAGCCCGGACTACCAGCAGCAGCGTTACGAGCGAATGGACCTGGCCTACGAACGCTCGGACTGGATTGCTACCGGCGCCGGCGAGGCTGTCATCCGAAACAACCAGCCGGTCCTGGCCTATATCGCTGGCAAACCGGACCGCTTCACGAGCAAGGACCACAACTTCCTCGCGGGCGAGTCGTTCGAGAAGCAGATGATCGTAATCAACAACTCGCGCGAGCCGGTCCGTTGCGAGTGCTCGTGGTCGTTGGCCCTGCCCCAACCCATCGCCGGTCAGGACCGGACCACGGTAGAGACCGGCCGTCAGACGCGGATACCGATGCGCTTCACGATCCCGGCTGATACTGAACCCGGCCCGTATCAACTCACTGCAAAGATCATATTCAGCACGGGCCAGACGCAGGAAGACACGTTCACGATCCACGTCCTTCCACAGGTACCACCTGTGCAGGAGAAGGCTGTTATTGCCGTCTTCGACCCGAGGGGCGAGACAGCACAGTTGCTTGAGAGTCTGGGGCTGTCTTGCAGAGACGTGGGGGCGACCGCCGATCTCGACGCGTACGAGATACTGATTGTCGGCAAGGCCGCCTTGACGGCCGACGGCGCCGCGCCGGACATCGGCCGGGTGCGCGATGGGCTCAAAGTGATCGTGTTCGAGCAGACGCCGGACGTCCTGGAGAAACGGTTCGGCTTCCGCATCGCCGAGTACGGTCTTCGCAACGTCTTCCCTCGCGTGCCCGATCATCCCATCCTGGCGGGACTCGGGGCCGAGCACCTGCGCGACTGGCGAGGCGAAGCGACCATCGTTCCGCCACGACTGACGTACGAACGCTCTGCCAGGTTCAACAACGCGCCCACCGTGACGTGGTGCGGCATACCCGTGACACGCGCGTGGCGGTGCGGCAACCAGGGAAGCGTAGCCTCGGTCCTCATCGAGAAACCCGCATGCGGCGACTTCCTGCCGATTGTCGATGGCGGATTCAGCCTGCAATACAGCCCGCTGATGGCGTACCGCGAGGGCAACGGCATGGTGCTGTTCTGCCAACTGGACGTGACCGGGCGCAGCGAGACCGAGCCGGCTGCACGGAACCTGGTCGCCAATCTCCTCGAATACGTCACCACGTGGAAACCCCGGCTGCAGCGACAGGCATTCTATGCCGGAGCGCCCGCCGGCCGCGAGCACCTCGAAGCGGCAGGGTTCCCGCTCCGCGCTTACGATGGGGGCGAGATTCCAGCCGATTCGGTATTGGTCTTCGGGCCGGACAGCCAGACCCTCGCCGCCCACAAGAACGCGATCGACGCATTTCTGGCGTCGGGCGGACGCATGCTGGCGGTCGCTCTGACGCAGAAGGACGTCGATGCCGTTCTATCTGCCCAGGTTTCGATGAGGCCGGCCGAACACATCAATGCCTTCTTCGATCCGCCGACGATGGATTCGCTGCGGGTCGGCGTCGGGCCGGCCGACGTGCACAGCCGCGACCCGCGCACCCTTTGGCTCGTGGCCGAAGGCGCCGACGTCGTCGACAACGGCGTGCTGGCGGTCGCCTCAGGAGCCGAGATCGTCTTCTGCCAGGTCGCCCCGTGGCAATTCGAGTACCGCAACGATTTTGGGCTCAAGCGGACCTTCCGCCGGACCAGCTTCCTCGTGACCCGGCTCCTGGCCAACCTGGGCGTGCAAGGCTCGACGCCGCTGCTGACCCGTTTCGCCAGTCCGCCAGAGGAGAGCGAGCCGGGCCGATGGCTCCACGGCTTCTACCTCGATGAACCCGAAGAATGGGACGACCCCTACCGCTTCTTCCGTTGGTAACAACACTCACCCACAGGAGAATCTCAAATGCGTGACTCTGTTATCTTGCGAACGATCATCCCGGTGATCTGCCTGGTGCCAACGATGGCCTGTGCCGTCGAATCTTTTCCGCTGGATCGGGTCCGCCTGCTGGAAGGTCCGTTCAAACACGCCCAGGATCTGAACCTGGCCCATCTCCTGCAGTATGACGTGGACCGGCTTCTCGCGCCGTTTCTCAAAGAGGCGGGGCGGGAGCCGAAGGGCGAGAGCTTCCCCAACTGGATCGGGCTCGATGGACACGTCGGCGGGCATTATCTGTCGGCGATGGCGATCTATGCCGCCGCCACGGGCGATGCGGAAGCCAAACGCCGCATGGACCACATGCTCGACGAACTGGCGGCCTGTCAGGCCAAACACGGCAACGGCTACGTCGGTGGCGTTCAGAACGGGACGCGGATCTGGTCGGAGATTGCGCGCGGCCGGATTCGGGCCAGCGGCTTTGGCCTCAACGGCGGATGGGTCCCCTGGTACAACCTGCACAAGACGTTTGCCGCCCTGTACGACGCATGGCGTTATGGCGGCAGCGAGCAGGCGCGTCGGATGCTGATCGCGCTGTGCGACTGGTGCGGTGAGCTGGTCTCCGGCTTGAGCGACGAGCAGATGCAGTCGATGCTGGCCTCCGAGCACGGCGGGATGAATGAAGTGCTCGCCGACGTGTACAAGATGACGGGCAACAAGCGATATCTGGAGCTGGCTCGGCGGTTCTCGCACAGGGTGCTGCTGGACCCGATGTCCCGGCGGCAGGACACGCTGGACAACATGCACGCCAACACCCAGGTTCCCAAGGCGGTCGGGTTTCAGCGGATCGCCGAACACGCCGGCGACAGATCGTTTGCCGATGCGGCCGAGTTCTTCTGGCAGACCGTTGTCGAGAATCGCACGTTGGCCTTTGGCGGCAACAGCCGCCGCGAGCATTTCCCCGCAGCGCAGGCGGCCATGGAGATGGTTGAAGAGCGCGAGGGCCCGGAGACCTGCAATACGTACAACATGCTCAAGCTGACCGAGGGACTGCACCGGATGAATCCGCAGGCCCGGTACGCCGACTACTATGAACGGGCGCTGTACAACCATATATTGTCCACGCAGCACCCCGAGCACGGCGGATACGTCTATTTCACCCCCGCGCGTCCGCGCCATTATCGCGTGTATTCGGCGCCGAATGCGGCGATGTGGTGCTGCGTCGGTTCGGGGATGGAGAATCACGGCAAGTACGGTGCGTTCATCTACAGCCATCACGACGATTCGCTGTATGTCAATCTGTTCATCGCCTCAGAGCTGGACTGGCGCGAGAAGGGTGTTCGCGTGCGTCAGGAGACGTCGTTTCCGGAGGAGTCGGGGACGGCGCTGACGGTGTTGACCGATGCACCCGTTCGATTTGCGTTGAAGATTCGGCATCCGGAATGGGTTCCGGCCGGTCGCCTGACGTTGACTCTCGGCAACCGGACCTGGACGGCGCAGTCCGAGCCGTCGTCGTATGTGGAGATCGACCGAGAATGGCGCAACCGCGACCGGCTGGAGATCGCCCTGCCGATGCACACGACCACCGAGCCGATGCCCGGTGTGCCGGACTATATTGCGTTGCTGCACGGACCGATCCTTCTGGCGGCCAGGACCGGCGCCGAAGACCTGCAGGGCCTGATCGCCGGCGAGGGCCGGATGGACCACGTCGCGCACGGCACACTGCTGGGCCTCGATGAGGCGCCGATGCTGGTGAGTGAAGTGGACGCCGTTTCCGACAAGATCAAGCCCGTCGAGGGGCCGAGCCTTCAGTTCACGGCGTCCGAGTTGATTCGCCCGGAGACCTACCGCGATCTTGTGCTGGAGCCGTTCTATCGGATCCATGACGCCCGGTACATGATGTATTGGCGGCTGACGACGCCGGAGGCGTTTGCCGCGGTGCAGGCGGCGACCCGCGCGCGGGAGGCCGAGGCGATGCGTCTCGACCAGCGCACGCTCGACCGTGTCATTCCAGGTGAACAGCAACCCGAGGTGGAGCACAACTTCAAATCCGAAGGGGCCGAGGCGGGCGTCTTTCGCGGAGCGTCGTGGAGACATGCGCGGGCGCCGGGATGGTTCAGTTATGAGTTGCGCGTTGCCGAGAATACACCGCTGGAGCTGGGAGTCCGGTATTGGGGCAACGAACGAGGTGGCCGCACCTTTGATATCCTGATTGATGGGAAGAAACTGGCAACCGAAAACACGGCCGGAAAGTGGAATCGCGATGAGTTCGTGGATGTCCGTTATCCCATCCCCTCCGAGTGGATCGGCGGAAGACAGTTCATTACCGTGACCTTCAAGCCGCATCCGGGAAGCCATGCAGGCGGTATTTTCGATCTGCGTATACTGGTGGCGCAGTAGCCGATGACGACGATGCCTCCATCGTGGTTGAACAAATAGGACGCCTCCGTTGAGATCGTCGGAGTCGTTGTGAAAGGAGCACATGGTGAGTAGGAAGAGAACAGTGATCGTTGGGAGCCTGGTGATTCTATGTGTCGGTGCGGCTCAGTGTACCGCCGGGCCGAATGTGCCCGCTCTGAAGGACATCTTCAGGGACCACTTCCTGATCGGCGGGGCGCCGAACCGAAGCGTGGTGACAGGACGGGACCCCAATGCTGCCGCCATTGCCGAGAAGCACTTCAATACGATCACGCCAGAGAACGACCTGAAATGGCAGCTCATCCATCCTCGGCCAGGGGAATACAACTGGGGGCCGGCCGACAGCTTCGTCGCCTTTGGCGAGAAGAACGAGATGTTCCTGGTCGGCCACACGCTCGTCTGGCACAGCCAGACGCCGCGCTGGGTGTTTCAGGACGAGGCGGGCGACCCCCTGACGCGCGATGCCCTCCTGGCTCGCATGAAGGACCACATTATGAGCGTCGTCGGCCGCTACAAGGGCCGGATCAAGGGTTGGGACGTAGTGAACGAGGCCCTCAATGAGAACGGCACGCTGCGAGACAGTCCGTGGTTGCGAATCATCGGCGAAGGCTCCGAAGACGGAAAGTACGACTTCATCGAGCATGCCTTCCGGTGGGCTCACGAGGCCGATCCCGGCGCCGAGCTGTACTACAACGACTACAATCTCGAAACGTCGAAAGCCAAGTGCGACGGCGCGGTGGCGATCGTGAAGCATCTGCAGTCCAAGGGCATCCGTATCGACGGCGTCGGCATCCAATTGCACGGCGGGCTGACGTACCCCAGTGTCGAAGGTCTCGAATACGCCATCACGTCCCTGGCCGCAACGGGCGTCAAGGTCATGATCACGGAATTGGACATCCGGACACAAGCCCGCGGCTATCGCGGCGCTGATATCAGTCGGGTCCGCCGGCAGAGTACGGACGATTCAACCGCTTTGTCCACTGAGACACAGAAGAAGCTCGCCGACAAGTACGCCGAGATCTTCTCCGTGCTGACCAAGCACAAGACGGACGTCACCCGCGTCACGTTCTGGGGCATCTACGACGGGAGGTCCTGGATCGGCGGCTCGCCGCTGCTGTTCGATCGGAACTACCAACCCAAAGAAGCCTTCTTCGCGGTGGTGGAGACCGCCCGACAGCAATGACCCATACGAGAGACCGTCATGGCGCTCAAACAGAAACCTCAGCCGGAGTCTGTTTGTCGCAGTTCGGGACGATCCGCAGAGCATCATGTTCAGGGCCCGCTTGCACTGCGCGAGCCGTCTGCTCCGCATGTCGCCCCAGAAGGGCGTCTGGACCGAAACAGGCAAAGCCAATCTCTGGCACATACAGCCCGTCACAATCAGCCCCCGCATCGGTCGAGGATTCGATTGCCGTGCCATCCTGTTCTGCTGCCTGCCGGCCCTATTCCAACACGACCAGCGTCCACAATCGCAACTGCGGGATCCGAACACTCACCGCGTCTTTCCCTTGCGACAGATCCACCTGTTGCGCCGGCTCGTCGCAGGAAAGCAGTCTGGCCTGGGGCTTCGTCGGCGAGATCAGGGATCTCTTCACAGATACCTCCACATTCGAGAGCGGCCTCATGCGCTTGGCCTGGGAGTCATAGTCCCGATTGAGCACGTGCAGCACGACCTCGTTGGACCCGCTTCTCCTGCGAGCCGTAACGAGCACATTCGTGGGAGCGTCGGGCCTGTGGTCTTTCATATCAATCGCCTCGAACCCATCGAAGCAGTCCGCATTCGCGCGAATGAAGCGATAGACAGGAGCATATGCCTCGATCGGCGCCGCGTACCAATGCGTCCCGCGTTCGTTGCTGAAGCACCACTGACGCTGCGGATGCGGCACCATGAACCGCTGGCCGTGCGCATAGGCCAAGGCAATCCAGAAGCGAACCAGCTCATCGCAGTCGTTCTGCTTGACGAAGGCCCAATCGTGGCCCGATGCGGTGGCCGCCATGGGCTTGCCCAGGCTGGCGACCAACTCGTACGCCTCAATCGCATGGTCGAGCCGGCTCGTTCCTGCCGAGGCGTTCTGGCCCACCTCGCATATCACGTGCGTGAGATACTTCACGACGTGGGTGTGGGTCTTATTCGGCAGACATGCATTGGCGCTGAGCAGCACGGGACGGCCCACGACCTCGGCCGCCAACTGCCCCAACTGCCGCGTGTGCTCGGCCGCAGCTTCGGCGTGAAACTGAAGGAACAAACCCATCAAAGGAATCTGATGTTGGACCTTACGGTATTCCTGGCGCGTCGTTGCGTACTTGCGAACGAGCGAACGATAGTCGAACTCGTCAACCCGTTCGACGCCGGCCTGCTGGAGCTGCTCTCTTGTGGCATGGTCCTTGAGGTAGGCGCGAAAGCCCTTCATGCAATAATCGCAGAAGCCGCCCCCCTGCCACCATGCGGCGCCGGCCGTTCCCAGGTGGTCGTCCACGTGCAGGCCATCGGCCCCGCCTGCCATGACCTGGTGAACGCGCTGGCGGCAGAGATCCTGGAAGTCCGGATGATTCGTACAGCCGAAGTAACTCTTCGTCCCTTCATGTGTGTGATCGAACAGCCAAGGCACCTCTACAGGATGGCCCTCGATGTCAATCGCACAGGCGGCGCGCAACTTGGGGTCTTTGTGGATGTTCTCGGCCCCGGCCGTCAGGCACCACATCGAGCCCGTGCAGCGAGCGCCCAGATCGTGATGACGTTGGACCTGCTCAGCCGTATGGGCTCCACCCCAGCCGACAAACGTAGCGCCGTACGCCTGGTAGGCCTCATCCGAAGCCGCGTACATGAAGACCACCTCAGAGTGGCGAAGAGGCCCCAACACGCCGGCGCTTCGGTCTGCCCCCCCAAGGACCGGCACCGCGTCTGGTCCGTCCGTCGCGCCGGCCCACAGGACGCCAGGGTTCAGCAGAAGCGCAAGAGCGATCCAAAGGCGGCACGCTTCCATGAACCTCGTTCTCGATTCACTCGAAGTGTGCATAAATCTCCTTCTCTATCGATGCCAGACCACATGTCCCCCTGCAAACGCAATATTGTCCCGGCTCAGGGGCTGTAGTAGTTGTACGTCAGCTTGGCGCGACGGTAATGGTCTTTCTCCCAAAGGCGAAGGCGATTCGGATTCGGGTTGGGTTGCCGATTGTGGTAGATGCGCAGTTCGGTGCCGTTGAGTACGATGATTTCCTCCCGCCAGTCTCCTGACACATCGGCCACGTAGAGGCGATCGGCTTGTTCGCCGAACCGGTGGAGAAACTCCCCGGTGATCGGATCGAAGAGGGCCACGTCGCCGCTTCCGTGGCGTTCCGTGGCAGCCGCCAGTTGCTTCTCGCCGCCGGTCCAATGAATGCTCCAGATCAACTCCACCCCTCGATCCGTCCAACCGTCGGGGGCCACGTCGGCCATATCGTACTGAACGACCAGTTCACCGCGGCAGTCGAAGACAAAAGGCCGCTGGTTCACGTTGAATCGGCTGCGGTTCCAAATCTCCTTGCCCGGTCGGGCCGGGTCGAAGTTGCCGACCGCGAAGTTCTGCGGCTCCCACCGGCGATAATCGGCCTCCCAGATCAGGCCCTCGTGGTTGTAGAGAAAGACCCGCTGCGGGCCGCCCTCTTCCACCGCCACCACTTGCAGACCGCCGATGTCGTCGCGGACCTTGTAAGCCCCAATCGCGTCGATATGGCCTCGCAGCGGCACCTTATGCAGCACGTCGCCCGTCGGGCTGACAATGTCACCACCGAGTACGAAATGTCGGCCGTTCCCATCGAGGTCGGCGATACGGGCCCCGTTGTGCGCGCAGGTCAGAAAGTCGTCCCGGGACCACAGCGGCTCGTAGCGCCCCGCCCGGAGGTCCTCCAACGCATAGGCGGAAATGTAGTGGCCGACCCGATAGCCGTCTTTGTTCGTGGCCTGCAGCAACAGGTCTCGATCCCCCTGGCCTCGGAAGTCGGCGACCACCAGGTGCTCCCAGCGTTCGGCCCCGTCGGGATGGGGCGGCTCGGCCGTCCATCGCGGCTCTCCCGTCCGGCCGTCGATCACTTGGAGCGTCCGGCTCTGCGTCAGGAACAGCACCTCGGTGCGGCCGTTGCCATCGATATCGGCCGCCGTCACCCCCGGCGCGTTGTGGCCGGGCAAGCCCTCTCGTTCCGAACTGCCGCCGATGCGAACGTCGATCCGCTTGATCCAGAGCTTGCGGCCATCGTTGGCGTAGGCGGCGATGTGGCCGGGAACCGTCACCAGAAAGTCCATGCGGCCGTCGTTCGTCAGATCCGCTGCCAGAATCCCACCTTGCGAATCCTCCGCAGCGGGCACATCGAGCTGGATGACAAACGGATTCTCGCCGTATTGCGGCCAGTCCGCAGACACCAAACCAGCACCCACCATCACGAGGCATACGGCTCCGATCTTGCTCCAGGGGTTCGTTCGCATCATGTCTCTCCTCTGCTTGACTTGGCGGACACGTGAGAATCCGCAGGATCCCCCTTTGTCCACTGGGCATATGACAGAACCAATGTCATGCGTCACAATCAACTCTACTGACCAATGGCGATGATAGTCCCGTACCTGAGGCTGCGTCAAGAGGACCACCTGGAAAAACACATCGCGTTGGCTCGCCTCGGCCCCGGATGAACACTTGTACCCTGCCAGTATTCCGGTAGGATGGAGGAGAAAGAATCGCCTCGTACCGACGCGGGGGGGCAGGTCAATTGGGGCCATTGCGATGTAAGGAGTCGACCATGGGCAAATACGCCAGAGCATTCGATCCCCTTCTGTGGGCAGGATGCATCGCGCTATCTATGGCCGGTGTGATGAACGTTGCTCCGGCGCAGGCATCGGAGACCGTCTACCTGTTCACCTCGTTTCGCGGCGACGGCGACGGGCTGCACCTGGCCGTCAGCGACGACGGGTACCGCTGGACGCAGATCGACGGCGTCTTCCTGACCCCGACGGTCGGCAGCCGGCTCATGCGCGATCCGCACCTGCTGCAGGGGCCCGACGGCCTGTTCCACATGGTTTGGACGACCGGATGGAACGACAAGGGGATCGGCTACGCCAGCTCGCGCGATCTGGTGAACTGGTCGGACCAGCAGTACCTGCCTCTGATGGAACAGAGGCCCCGAACGCGGAACTGCTGGGCCCCCGAAACGTTCTACGACGCGACTCGCCGGGAGTACCTCATCACCTGGTCGTCCGACGTCGAGGGCCGCTTCCCGCAGACCGTCTCGGCCGACCGGATGAACAACCGCACGTACTATGTCACGACCAAGGACTTTGAGACGTTCAGCCCGCCCGCCCTGCTGTTCGATCCCGGCTTCGACCACATCGACGCCACCCTCGTCCGCGACAAGGACACCTACGTGCTGATCGTCAAGGAAGGCGACATGCAGGACAAGGGCGTATGGGGACCGATCCACGTGGCGACCGCCGCTGATCCGCGCGGGCCGTACACGCTCCTGCAAAAGCCGGCCCTCGTCGCGCGGGCCGAAGGGCCCACCATCGCCAAGGTCGGCGACGACTACGTGATGTACATCGACTATTACACGCGAGGCCGCTACGGCGCCCTGCGCACGAACGATTGGCGGAACTGGACGGACATCAGCGACCAGGTCGCAACCGTGCGCGGCCAGCGGCACGGGACGGTTCTGGCGATCCCGCGCCCCATCGCCGACGGGCTGCGGGCGGTACGGCATGAGATGCCCCCGCCACCGGTGCTGCCGGGCTATCACGCCGACCCGCACATCGCGGTCTTCGGCGACACCTACTACATCTATCCGACCACCGACGGCAGCGAAGGCTGGGCCTCCACGTCGTTCAGTTGCATGTCGTCCAAGGACCTCGTGCACTGGCGCAATCACGGCGTAATTCTCCGGCTGGGCGTCGACGTCCAATGGACCGACCGCAACGCCTGGGCGCCCGCCATCGCGACCAAAAATGGCAAGTACTACTTCTATACGTCCGCCGCACAGAACATCGGCGTCGCCGTCGCCGACACGCCCCACGGCCCGTTCACCGACCCGTTGGGCGAGCCGCTCGTGCCGCGCGGCCGATGGCGCGGCCAGACCATCGACCCGATGGTCTTTGTCGATGACGACGGTTCGGCCTACCTCTACTGGGGCCAGGGCAACTGCTACGTCGTCAAGCTCAACGACGATATGATCTCGTTCGACCCCGAAAGCGTCCGCCGCATCACACCGCCGGGCTACAACGAAGGGGCCTTCGTGATCAAACGCAAGGGGACGTACTATCTGATGTGGTCGGAGTACGACACGCGCGACCCGCGCTACAGCGTCGCTTACGGCACCTCCGATTCGCCGATGGGACCGTTCGAGAAGGCCGACGAGAATCCGATCCTCAAAGGCGAAGGCATGGTCCAGGGGGCCGGCCACCATTCCGTCGTCCAGGTCCCCGGCCAGGACATCTGGTTCATCGCCTACCACCGATTCGCCATCCCCGACGGCTCCGGCTACAAACGAGAAACCTGCATCTCCCCCATGCGATTCGGCCCCGACGGCTCCATCCAGAAAGTGAACGTCTTCGAATCCGCCGCACTGAAGTAGAAACCCCAACCCCAGCCGCAATCGATGGGACCACGCAGCCCCGGTCTCGTCCACGTCCCCGCATCGGACGTGAGCACAGATTCTCAGCGATGCGCCCGGTCCTTCCGGCGTGCCGTAGATCGTGCGTCCCCGCACGACACCCCTGGCGAGCACGGGGACGCTGGCCCTACTCTTCAAGCGGCATGCGCCAGAAGTCGAATGCTCCTTGATAGTTCCAGTAGTCATCGGCATTGGAAAAAGACAAGACGAAACCAAGCATGCATATTGATGGAATAAACAAGACCGTGAATAGGAATATGATGCTGCCACGAAAGAGGAACCCACGCCTGCGCTTATCTGGCGGCACGCCGCAAAGTCTGTAGTAGAGGAAGGGCGCAAGAAAGGAAACTCCCCCTCCGAGAAGCAGGGCCACTGGGGTCAATAGAATCCCCCAGAACACCAATACAAATAGAGGCCCCATCCGAGTCTCCTAATGCCAGCAATGACTATATTGGCCTGCGAGGGACAGACCCCGGTGTCTCCGGTTTCTCGGTACTCACCTCGCAAGGCGGCACGCTTCTCCCTGATTTCGCGGCCACTGACCATACTTGCATTGTAGCAGAGCTATGATGGTTCGCCAAGCGGCGAGAGGCGACGCCGAGGAATTTCGGGCTGATTCCAGGGACGCCTTGCCTGTCTCGGTGTTGGGGGGGCGGGCGGTCGCTGGGGGTTCGGGTTTATGGAAGGTTCCAGAGGCGCAGGCCGGGAACTTTGCCGAAGTGAGCGTCGAAGGTGGCGAGGACGGCGCCGGTTTCGATCGCGTGTGCGGCGATCCAGACGTCGTTGAGCGGCAGCGGCGTGCCCGCTCGCCGGAGGGAGTGCTTGACGGCGGCGAAGACCTCGGCCGTCTCCTGCGTGGCCGACAGGATTCGGACGGTCGGGCGGCCGACGAAACGCGTCAGCCACTGGCGGTTGCGCGTCTCCTTCGAGCCGCCTCTGAAGCCAACGTACAACTCGGCCAGAACGAAGGCGGACATGTAAACAACGTCCGCCTGCTCCAAGGCCTCCCGCACATTCGGATCGCCCAGAAGCAACCGGCTGTATGCGCTGGTGTCGATCAGGAGCCTGCTCATTGCCAATCCTGCGGATCGACGCGGTGTAATTCTTCCGTCTTCTTTTCGAATCGCCTCCGGTCAGCCTCGGACCAGACGCCGGAGAACTCGGCAAAGTCAGCCTTCCGGCCTCCGTTGCCGCCGGGCGTCAGGCCGAGCGCCTTGCCCAGCAGCATCTTGACGGTCTTGTTGAGACTGAGCCCTTCAGCCCGAGCCTTTTCCTCGATCATCGCTTCGAGAGGGCCGTCCAGATTGTGGATCGTGATCGATTTCATCGCAGCACCTCACTTCTGAACCAGAATGGTTCGTTCATGGTTCAATTATACGAATCTCCCGGGCGTATGACAAGCCCATTTCGGGGCCGGATCGCTTGTCTCGGACATGGCCGTCGGGCGAAATGGCCTGGTTCACTGTGCCGCGCTCTTGCGAAGGCGCGGTTCTCGGGACTGATTTCTCAGTATGTTCGCCCCCCCTTGGGAGCACACGTTGCGGTGCGGCGTAATCGCAACGTCTCGCAGCCAGCGGCAGTGGAACTGATTAGCCGCTCTTCATTGCCCATTGTGGCTCCACAGAATTCCTCCGATGCGTAGGATGGCCAGTCGGGCGTCCGCGGACAGTTGTTGAAGGTGGCGAATTCGAATCCGTCTGTCGCCGACGGCCATCCGACTACCGACTTGTCGTGGACGCAACCTTGAGGACCTGCCTTCGGCCCTGGGGCCGTTCGAAGGGACCTGGGAAGGGATTGGAGGCGTTCCTGGCCTGGCCGAGATAATCGGTGTCGATCCGATACGCCGAGCCGTCGCGCTGGGTGTACGGCAGGTTCGGGACCTTCGCCGTGCCCAGCCGTTCCGTCGTCACAAGTTGACGCGATTGCCCCTGAGCCCACGTCTGGTCGAGGGTGATATGCAGGTAGACGCCGTCCTTCCTCTCGACCCGCTCGATTTCCGGGTCAAAGGCCGCCATTACCAGCGCCGCCGGCTCGTGGGTTGAGGGCCGGGCCCCCTTGAGAAACACGTTGCCGCTCATCTGCACGGGCAGCGCCGCCTGGTCGTAGGTCGCCAATCCGTCGTAGCCGACGAAGATGTTGTTGAAGAATCGACTGTCCCCGCCCTCGATGTTTCGCAGTCCCGCCACCCGCGTGCTGTGGGCCGGATGGAACGGAGTCTCACGGCCCAGCTCAGGACGCAGCACGATGCGGCCGGCAAAGAGGTTGTGCGCGTAGGCCCCGCCCTGCGACATGTCGAACAGGGCGATCGGCGAGAGGAACAGATTGTGGTCCACCAGGAACGGCCCGTGATTGACCTCCACATAGAGGTCCTCCGACGGACCGTTGTCGTGCAGCAGATTTCTCGTCACGCGCGTGCCCTGGGTCATCCAGTCCAGCCAGATCCCGCGACACGTGCGATAGATGTGGTTGTGGCTGATCTCGGTATCGATCGGGGCGTGCAGCTTGATGCCGGCCATCTCGGCGCCCGTAAACAGCCGGCGGACGTGGATGTCATGAATCACGTTGTTGGTGATCGTGCTGAACACCGCGCCCATGCTCCCGACGAGGCCGGCCTGTTCGCAGTGGGAAATGCGATTGTTGCGCACGATGTGATGGCCGATGTTGTCCTTCGACCAGCCGTTCTTCAAGGCGCGATTGATCGTCTCGACGTAGCCCTCGGCGGTGTTTTGCGAGGTGTTGTCCCACCGATCGCCGTACTTGCCGAGGGTCACGCCGGTACAGGTCGAGTAGCGGATGTCGTTGTCCTCGATGATCCAGCCCTTGCTCCAATGCGTGCCGATCAGACCGATCTGCTCGGCCGTCGGCGGCGCCCATGGCGTGGCCGCGTGCATCATCGCAAAGCCGCGCACGGTGATGTAGTTGACGCCGGGCTTGTCCGGATAGAACACCGCTTGGCGGACGTTGATCTCGACCTCGGCTTCATTGGGATTGACGTCGGGAAACTGCGCCCAGATGGTGGTATCTGATGAATGCACCCGGGCAAACCACAGGGGAATGTCCCACTTGTCCACGGTGTCCGTCTGGGGTCTCTTGAACACCAGGCAGAGCGTTCGGATCCCGCTGGTGGGCTTGATTCTGGCGCGGAAGGAGGACCACGATTGCCAGCCGCCTGTGTTCGGGACCGAGCACGTTCCCAGCAACTCTCCGTCCGGCGTGTCCAGGCGAATCTCGATGATCCCGCCGCCGGTCGCCGAGGCGGCGCGGATCTCGATCTGCCCGCTGCGCCGGCCGAGGTCGACCCCTTCATACCGAGCCCAGTCGCCGTGTTCGATCCAGCCGATGCACTCGCCTCCCTCCGAGCAGGGCGCGGTCTGAACGCCGTGCTGGGCGGCAAAACCCGCCGCCGGCGTCCGCGTGGCGTTCTGCGAGCCGGCGTCGGGACGCAGCCAGGCCACGTTCAACAGATAGTCCTCGCTCCCGCGAACGCGCCACAACGGGGTATCGCCAACGGGCCCGAGCACGTCGTCCAGACTGGCCGCTTCGGTGAGCCAGTGGCCATTCAGATAGACCGCCCCGGTGTGGTGATCGCGTCCCCTGCGATTGAACCAGTCGCCGGCGATCAGGTCGCTATAGGGGTTGAAGTCCCCGAAGAAGCCGTTGGGCAGCACGACCTTCCAGGTGTCGTTCTGTATCTTCTGCCAGCCCTTGACGACTTCGGAGCCCTTGATGACGACCGTTTCGCCCGTCGCGGCCTGATAGACGATGCGATTGCGATCCGACTGTCCGCCGCGCGGCGGGTTGACCCGCTCGCGATAGACGCCCTCGTGCACCGTGATTGTGTCGCCGCCTTGCGCCAGCCGGGCCGCCGCCGAGATCGTCCGCAACGGCCGGGATGCAGAACCGTCGTGGCCGTCGTCTCCGCGCACCGAAACATGGTACTGCCTCGCCGACGCTACGTCCGCCGCACCCGCGCCGGGCGCCGATGACACAAGACCGACCGCCGCACACAATCCAACACAAACGAAGATCGCCTTTGTACGCATCGCACGCATCCTTCCAAAAACGGCACCACGTTCCAACTGGACGGCACGAAACAATTGTAGACGGCCGCAAGCGTCCTGTCCAACACGCCACGCCATTTCCTCACCCAGCCGGCCCAAATGGCCCCCCCGCCCCGTCGTGTCACCGCGCTGCGGTCGTGGCCTGGTAGCCCAGCTTGCCCCAACTGCCGCGCTGCACCCACTGCACGTCTTCGATGCCTTCCTCGGTGACAGGCGCGAAGTCGCCCGTCCACATTCGCACGTTGTTCCTTCCCTGTTTGATGGTCTCGATCCCTGCCCACTTGCGGTACTCGGCGTGCCCGTCCACAAAGGCGAAGTTTGTTCCATCGCCGTGTCGCGTGACCGGCTGATCCCACCACTTCGGCTCGGTGTACCGGGTCGCGTACGCATCGGGACTGGCCAGCCCTTCGTCGATGAACGTGAGTCTCTGGGCCGGTTCGGGGAACTGCAACCGTCTCTTGAACTGGCAGCTGCCCTGCACGGATCGGCCGTTGTTCGAGATCATCATCGCATAGGTCATCAACTCTCCACGGTATCCCGTGGGGCACTTATACAGCTTGGCCTCGCGCACGTACGGCCACAAGGCGCCGTCCCGGATGCCTTGGACTTGCTCGTCCTCGGGCAGTTGTCCGCCTTGCATCCAGTCGCCGGCCCAGATTCGTTCGACCCAGGGCGGGCCGAACAGATCGCGCCACGTGCCTCCCGCCTCGCTGCTGACCACCTTGTCGTCGTTGTCGTCGGCGTAGAGAATCCACGCCAGTTGCAGTTGCTTGAGATTGCTCAGACAGGCGGCACGTTCGCCTTGTTCTTTAGCGCGTCTGAGAGTCGGCATCAGGATGGCCATCAAAATGGCGATGATCGCGATCACGACCAGCAGTTCAATCAGGGTGAATCCATTTCGCCGAGCCATTGAACGTCTCCAGTCTTGCGTCACAGGTCGTTAAGATACGGGCAGGGCGCCCCGGAGGCACCCTGCCCTCTCCTCGTTCATGCCGCGCCTGTCGCGAAGCGTCCTTCGCCTGCCGCTCCACATGCCAGAAGTCCGGAGACGCCCGTCAGTTTCCTGCCAGCCAGGCGATCTCCTCATCGGACAGGGCGTGGCGGTAGATACGCAGTTCGTCGACCTTTCCGTGGAACCAGAAGTTGTTCACTCCGATGTCCCATCCGATCCCGAGGTCCATGCCCGGCTCGATCGAACCGGCCGGCGACGTGCTGGTGGCCCAGGTGTGTCCGCCGTCCACAGAGATCTTATGAACGTTGTTGTCTCTGTCCAGCACGGCCGCCACGAAGACCCACTGGTCCAGCGGTACCGGAACGAACGGCGTGTCCACTCTTTGCGCGCTGGTGTTGCCGAGCATGAACTTGTACCCGGACTGAGCGGTTGTGCCTTGTCCTCGGTCGGCGCCGACGTAGTATCCCACGCTGCCGGTGTCTCTCTTGGCCACTGCCAGATCCCAGCTCGTTGTGCCCCCGGACCCCGCCGTCGGCTCCAGATACGACCAGAACACGATCGAGAAGCTGCCGTCCGACGGGTTCAGGCTGTCATGATGGGCGATTCGCACGTGGGCGTCCGATCCATCGAACGCGATGGCCTGGCCGCTCACGCCGGAGACAAACAACGGGTCATTGACGGCTTGGCCATGATGATCGTTGCCGGAATGGTCGGCGGCATCGCCGTCAAAGGTGTAGTACGCCACGAGGCTGGCGGGATCCGGCTCGACCGGCCGGGTGGTTTCCAGAACCTCGGGGTACAGCCGAATGTCGTCGATGTAGAGGACGCCGCTGGCATTGGCGCCATCGACGCCAATCGCCAGTCCCCAGATGTTCGCCGGGTTCACGCCCGTCGCCGCCAGATCGATGCTCCACGGCTGCCAGATCATCTTGGCAATGTCCGATGCGTCGCCGTCGTAGAGCACCTTGGTGTTGTTGATCTTGACGTACAGTTGCCCGTCGTTGTCGATCTCGCCGCGGAAGTAGAGCGTCAGCGCGTGAACGCCGTAGATCGTCCAATCCTGGGGCTCGTCAAAAATGCGTTCGGCCTCCGAATAGAACGGCGAGTCGCTATTGTCGTAGAACAACGGCATGGACTGGCGGCCGCTACGCACCAGCGTCCGCTCGGCAAACGGCATCTCCAGATAGCCGACCTGCGAGCCGGTCTCGTTTTCCCAGCCGTCGATCCAGGTTTGGTAGATGGCCTGGCCGGCGTCGATGTCATCGGCGTAGCTCTCGAAGTCCTCCACGACAAAGTACTCCTGGGTCGAGAACCTCCACACGTCGCCTTCCCAGACGGCAACGGCAGCCGCTTCGTTGACCTCATCGACTCTCCAGTAGTACGTCCTGCCGAGTTCCAGCATGCCGGTGTCCAGGGCAGGCTCGGAGACGGTGACAACGGACGCGGACCCATCGATGACCGCCTGCTCGTCGGGGCTCAAATACAGCTCATGCACGGCGGCTTCACGACCGGCGCGCCATCGCAGGGACAGTTCGGGCACGAGACCCGTCGTCCCGGAAGCAGGCTCCGGCCGGCGCGCGTGCAGCGGGATGTATAGAAACTCGACCTCGCTGAGGCCATACTGCCCGAGGATGCCGCCCCAGTTGCTCACCGCGGTGATCCGCACGTATCTGGCGACAATCCCCTCCAAATCGATCGCCGTGTTCGCGACATAGCCGACTTCTCCGGGCGCTCGATGGAAGGTGTGGATGTCACCGATACTCGTCCAGGCATCGCCATCGAGCGAATACTCCATGGTCGCCTCTTTGATCCCGAGACCCACCAGAGGCTCGGTCTCGGTGTTGTGATTCCAGATTCGCACCTCATGGAGGCCATATGCCTTGTCGAACTCATACTGAATCCAAGCCGATTCGCCGGCGGCAACGGCGGCGCTGAGCCACATCTCCCTGCCGACCGTCGAATGTCCGCCTTCGGCATCGAGGCCGGAGCCGTCAATCGTCTTGCCGGGCCCTTCGTTGTCGGTGGCCGAACTCGACGCGCTGGCGGTGATCTGGCCGCCAGCCAGCGCATAGCCGATCGGTTCGGCCGTGAAGCTCCACACGTCCCCTTTGAAGATCGTCGAATCCGGTGGTGCGTTGACTTCATCAATGCGCCAGTAATACGTCTGCCCGATGACGAGTCGGTCGACATCGAGTGTCGTGGCCGTCTGGCCCTGGCTGACCAGGACGCCCAGCGGGTTGGCCCTGTCGGCCTCGCTGACGTCCGTGCGACTTGTCCCGAAGTACACGTCATGGGTCGCGGCATACGGGCCTGGAGTCCAGCGCAACACCACGTCGCGCGAGACGTCTACGGCCCCGTGGGTCGGCTGTGGATCGAAGGCAAATGGGACGGATGACTCCATCAGCCGAACGAGTTCGTCTTCGCTCAATGTCTCATCATAGATGCGTACGTCGTCGATGATCCCCTGAAACGCACTGTGGCCGCTCGAGCTCGAACCGATGTAGAAGCGGTCGCCGCCGGTCCACAGGTTCCCTATGGTGATGGCGTCCCCTTCTTCCTTTCCATCAACGTACAGGTGCGCCGAGCCGCCGCTGTCGGCGGTGACGGCCACAAAATACCAGCGGTCGGCCTCGACCGGGGTGGTTCCGGGCAGACTCTTCGTGCTGCCGTCGTAGAGATAGTGTTCGAAGCTTCCGGAGCTGCCGAGACGCATCTGGTGCGACCACTGGCTGCCGGGCCCGCTGGCGCTGGTTCGCACGACGATGTTGGATGGGATCGTCCGTTCCGGCAGAACCCACGCGGTGATGCTGTAGGCGCTGATGTTCGGAACCCTCACCTCAACGTAGTTGCTGACGCCGTCGAATCGGATGGCCTGATTGACCCTTCCTGCCACGTAGGCCGGCTCGCCTCCATGAAACACGCCGTCGGCCGAACCGGCCATGTCGTCCAGGTGGCCATCGAAGGTCCAGTGCCCGAGTGGTTCAGCCCCCTGCGCAGCGAGACTCAGTATCATTGTCAGACACATCGGGAACATCAACCGCTTGTACATGATCGTCCTCCTTCTACAGGTTAAGAACAGCCCGCAACTATTCTGCGCCCTCCTCGGGTGCAGCAGCAACGTGGGTCTGCAACGCATCGACCGCACCAATAGAACGCCTTGCGTGCCTGTTGTGTTTCTACCGCATTGTATCGGCATATGGTGTGTTTGAATGACTTCATCTTGCGCAAAAGATTCGTCATTTCGCGCACACTATATTGCGTCGCGGCCTGGAAACTGGCATAATAGAGACACGAGTATGCCCATCTATCGCGTCATCCTGTTGATCGAGAGAGCAAGAGCATACGGACGGGGGCTGCTCCGGGGCATTGCCCGGTACACCAGCCTGTACGGCCCGTGGCTGCCCCGGATGGAACCGGAGTTCTATCGCCTCTCCCGCCGCCAATCCCGAGAGTGGATGAACGAGCCGGACACGAACGGCGTGATCGCACATCTGGCCGATGCTCAGGTCATCGAGAGCATCGCGAACCTCAAGGTCCCAGCCGTGATCGCCCTCATAAAGGAACCGGTTGCCAACACCCATGCGGTGGTCACCGACGATGACGCCATCGGTGCGATGGCGGCCGACTACTTCCTGGACCGCGGATTTCACCGCTTCGCCTATTGTGGGCTCGATGATATGTACTGGTCGAGGCAGCGGGGCCAGACCTTCCGGCGCAAGGCGAGGGACGCCGGCTGCGAGGTCCACATGTATGAGCAACCGAAGAAAAGGGCTTTGCGCACCGACGAGGGGGAAAGACCCGTTCTGGCCCGCTGGCTTCGCTCCCTACCCAAACCGACCGCGCTTCTGGCCTGCAACGACGATCGAAGCAAGCAGATTCTCGCCGCCTGCAAGGTCGCCGAACTGGAGGTCCCGGACGAGATTGCCATCCTGGGCGTTGACAACGACGAATTGGTCTGTGAATTGGAGTATCCCCAGCTCTCCAGCATTGCCCTGAGCGTCGAGGCCGCCGGGTACACCGCGGCCAGGCTGCTGGGCGAACTGATGGCGGGACACAGGCTCGACCGGCCCAAGGAACAGATTGTGGTCTCGCCCTTGTATGTTGTGGAGCGCCAATCGACAAACGTGCTGGCCACGGAGGATCGGGACGTCGCGGCGGGCCTGCGCTTCATTCGCGAACATGTCACCGCGGGCATCCAGGTGGGAGATGTTGCCGAAGCAACGGCGCTGTCGCGGCGGGCACTGCAACAGCGCTTTCGCCGGGTCCTGGGACGATCGGTGCATGACGAGATCAAACGAACGCAGATCAATCATATGGCGCGCATGCTCGTAACCACCAATCTGTCGATTGGAGAGATCGCTGGGGCTCTGCAATGCACGGAGGGCAAGAACATCGCCCGGTACTTCCGCCAGCGGATGGGGCTGACCCCTGCACAATATCGCAGGGAACACCGCGTCGGATAGGAGCATGCAAGCGGGCGGTTGGCAAGCGGGACCAACGCATGCGACCGCCTTGCGGTCAGGGCGAGTCGGTGGATTCGAGGTAGCGGAAGAATTCGGCGTCGGCGCCGATCATCAGGGTGGTGTTGGCGCCCATGGCGCGATAGCTTTCGAGGGTGCGGAAGAACGCAAAGAACTCGGCATCGGCGCCGTAGGCCTCGCCGTAGGTGCGGGTGGCTTCGGCGTCGGCTTTGCCGCGAATCTCCTCGGCCTGGCGTTCGGCCTCCGAGCGGATCTGCCGCAATTGACGTTCCATATCGCCGAGAATCTCTTGGCTGCGTCCCTCGCCCTCGGAGCGGAACCTAGCCGCGATGCTCTGCCGCTCGGAGATCATCCGGCTCTCGACCTGGCGGCGAACCGACTCGATGTAGTTGATCCGCTTGATGCGGACGTCCACGAGTTCGATCCCCAGCTCCGGCATCAGACGCGATGCGGAGACAAGCATCTGCTGCTCCAGGCGCTCGCGACCCATCTTCGGTTTCTCCAGGGCCACGTCTTCGCGAATCAGGGCCTCGTCCTCCAAATCCTCCAGGTCCACGTCCCAGTCGTGCGATCGGACGATTTCTTCGAGGTCGGCGCCGGAGACGATGTCACGGACGACGGAATCGATGATATCGTCCAGACGGGTGCGCGCTCCGAGCTCGTCGCGCACGGAGCGGAGGAACTGCAGCGGATCGACGATCCGCCAGCGGGCCGTCGTATCGACCACGATGAACTCGCGACCCAAGGTCGGAATCTGGCTGACGTCGCCGTCCCAGGCCAGCAGGCGCTTGTCGAACCGGCGGACCTCCTGGATGAACGGACGCTTCCAGTGCAGACCCGGCTCGGCCACGACATCGCCCACGGGCTCGCCGAACTGCACGATGATGCCCTGCTCGGCCTGGTCGATGACAAACAGGGCGCTGCTGAGGATCACCACGAGAGCCACGATGCCGACAACGAGGATGGCCGGGACGATGGGCTTCATCGGTCCACCTCCTTCGGCCCTTGCGCCTCGCGCAGGTGCAGCAGAGGCAGGGGCGTGCTCTGGCCCTCCTGGATCACCAGCACCGATCCGATCTGCGGCAGGACCTCGGAGAGGGTTTCCAGGTACATTCGCTTGCGGGTCACCTCGGGCGCGGCCTGATACTCGGTGAGGATCGCGCGGAACCGCGCCGTCTCGCCCAACGCCTGGTTGGTCCGCTCGGCGGCATAGCCTTGCGCCTCGGCAATGGTGCGGTTGGCTTCACCCTTGGCGCGAGGGATCGCTTCGTTGGCCTGCCTGGTGGCCTCGTTGATCATGCGTTCCTGCTCCTGGCGCGCCTCGTTGACCGCATTGAAGGCCGGCTGGACGGCGCGGGGCGGAACAACGTTCTGCAGCTCGACGGTGATGATATGGATGCCCGTCTCGTACAGGTTCATGGCCGCCTGAATCTCGTCGCGCGTGGTGTTGGCGATCTTGACGCGGGCCGTCGTCAGGATCTCGCTGCCGAGATGGTTGCCGACGACCCGCCGCATGACCGATTCGGAGATGTCGCGCAGGGTCCGCGTCGGCTCCCTCATGTTGTAGAGGAATTTGATCGGGTCGCCGATACGGTACTGGACGACCCATTCGACGTCGATGATGTTGAGGTCACCCGAGAGCATCAGCGATTCATCGGGAAAACTGCGATCGGCGTAGCGTGTCGGCTCGCCGGCCGCGGCCGTGCGGAAACCGAACTCCTCCTTCAACACCCGCTCGGTGGCGACTCGTTGAACCTGGTCGATGCCGAACGGCAGCTTGAAATGGAGGCCGGGATCGGTCGTCTTGACGACAGCGCCGAACCGCTTAACGACGGCGCGTTCCTCCGGCTGGACCGTGTAAACCATGGTCAGCGCCCCGGCCGCGACAATCAGTACGATCAGGCCGGCAACGATAATCGGCAACCAGCGGCGCAGATCGGCGAGCAGCGCGTTGACATCCGTGTAATTGCGCTCTTCAGGGAACTTCATAGGCGCATCGTATGTCGCCTGGCGGCCCGGGTCAAGTCTCCGACCCCAGAAGTTTCTCGGAAATCTCCGAAAAGTTTGATCGCAGGGGCATAGCGAAACACCGATCCGACGCCGGAAAAGCAGAACCACGCACAATCACGCACCGTAGACACAGACAGTCTTTTTCGCCGATCATTGACGGTGGCATGTATATTGGCACCGTCCATGGGAGGCGTTTCGCGCGTCGATGGACCGATGGAACATTGTTTGTTAAGGAAGGCAGACGTGAAGGTGTGGCCGGGGTTTTCGTATCCACTGGGGGCCGTCTACGATGGTTCCGGGACGAATTTTTCGCTGTTTTCCGAAATCGCCGAGCGGGTCGAGCTTTGCCTGTTTGATGAAGAGGGCAACGAGACCCACATCGACCTGCCCGAGGTGACCGGCTATTGCTGGCACGGCTACCTGCCAACCGTCGAACCGGGCCAACGATATGGCTACCGGGTCCATGGGCCGTGGGACCCTGCGAACGGCCACCGCTGTAACCCGGCCAAGCTGCTGCTGGATCCCTATGCCAAGGCCGTCGACGGGCAGGTTCAATGGGACGAGGCCGTCTTTCCCTACCGATTCGACGACGGTCCCGACGCACGCAGCGACAGCGACAGCGCGCCGTTCATGCCCCGAGGCGTGGTGCACCAGCCCCACTTCGACTGGAGCAAGGATCGTCGTCTGCAGCTTCCGTGGCACGAGACCATCATCTACGAAGCCCACGTCAAGGGTCTGACCGCCGCCGATCCGAACGTTCCGCCCGAACTGCGCGGCACGTATGCGGGCCTGGCGCAGCCGACGGTGATCGAAGACCTCAAGAAGCTCGGCATCACGGCCATCGAACTGATGCCGATCCACCACTTCATCCAGGACAAACACCTCGTGGACGGGGGACTGAGAAACTACTGGGGCTACAACTCCATCGGTTATTTCGCTCCCCACGCCGAATACGCTTCGGACAAGCGTCCCGGCGGCGCCGTGGCGGAATTCAGACAGATGGTCAAAACGCTCCATCAGGCCGGCATCGAGGTCATCCTGGACGTGGTCTACAACCATACCGCCGAGGGCAGTCATCTCGGCCCGATGCTCTGCTTCAAGGGAATCGACAACGCCTATTACTATCGCCTGACCGAAGACGCCCGCTACTACATGGACTACACCGGGACCGGCAACAGTCTGAACATGCGCCATCCCCACGTGTTGCAGCTTGTCATGGACTCGCTGCGCTATTGGGTCCTGGAGATGCACGTGGACGGGTTCCGCTTCGATCTGGCCTCGACCCTGGCGCGCGAGCTGCACGACGTGGACCGTCTCTCGGCGTTTTTCGACCTGATCCAGCAGGACCCGGTCATCAGCCAGGTCAAGCTGATCGCCGAGCCGTGGGACGTGGGCGAGGGCGGCTATCAGGTGGGCAACTTCCCGCCGGTATGGACCGAATGGAACGGCAAGTACCGCGACTGCGTCCGCGACTTCTGGCGGGGTGAGGACCAGACGTTGGCCGAGTTCGCCTATCGTTTCACGGGAAGCTCGGACCTGTACGAGAACACGAGCCGCCTGCCTCATGCGAGCATCAACTTCATCACTGCCCATGACGGATTCACGTTGAACGACCTCGTCAGCTACAACGACAAGCACAACGATTCCAACGGCGAGGAAAGTCGTGACGGAACGGACGACAACCGCTCCTGGAACTGTGGCGCCGAGGGCCCGACGGACGACCCGGCGGTGCTCGGCCTGCGCGCCCGCCAGAAACGAAACTTCCTGGCCACGCTGCTGCTGAGCCAGGGCGTGCCCATGCTACTCGGTGGCGACGAGATCGGTCGAACGCAACAAGGAAACAACAACGCCTACTGCCAGGACAACGAGATCTCGTGGTATGACAAGGAAAACGCCGACGAGGATCTCCGGGCATTTTGTCAGAGGCTCATCCAATACCGCAAGGACCATCCTGTTTTTCGTCGGCGGGGCTGGTTTCAAGGCCGGGCCATTCACGGCGCCGAGGTCCAGGACATCGCATGGTTCACCCTGGAGGGCGAGCAGATGGCCGAGGAGGACTGGGGGCAGGGGTACGCGAAATCGCTTGGCATCTTCCTGAACGGCAAGACGATTCCGAATCCCAACCCGCGCGGCGAGCCGGTGGTCGACGACAACTTTCATGTCCTCATCAATGCCCACCATGAACCGCTGACGTTCACCCTGCCGACTGCGAACTGGGGTCAGAACTGGGTGAAGGAACTCGATACGTTTGTCGGCTGGATCGACGAGGAAGAGTCCTTCCAGGCCGGAGCCCAATTGGAAATGGAAGCTCGTTCTTTGGTGGTGCTGCGCCATGGTTCCTGAACTTGTGGCCACCTACCGAATCCAACTGCGCGGCGATTTCGGTTTTGCCTCGGCCGCAGAGGTAGCCTCGTATCTGGCCGAGCTGGGCGTCAGCCATCTCTACACCTCGCCGTATCTGCAAGCGGCCGCCGGCAGTCAGCACGGATACGACGTGGTGGACCCCAGCCGGGTCAACGAAGAACTCGGCGGCGCCGACGCCCACGCCCGCATGTGCCGCACCCTGCAAGCGGCCGGCCTCGGCCACGTCATCGATGTGGTGCCCAACCATATGGCCATTCCGGGCCGGCAGAATCCCTGGTGGTGGGACGTGCTCGAGAATGGTCCGTCCAGTCGCTATGCCACCTGGTTTGACGTCGACTGGGACGCCTCCGAAGAACGATGGCCGAACAAGGTGCTGCTGCCGGTGCTGGGCGACCACTATGGTCTGGTTCTCGAAGACGGCCAACTGCAACTGTCGTACGCAGGGGGCCTCTTCATCCTGCACTATTACGATCACGTATTTCCTGTGGACCCTTCCAGCCTTGGGGATCTGCTGACCCGCGTCGCCGAATCGTGCGGTTCCGAACTGTTGGCCTTCCTGGCCCAGAGCCACAACCGGCTGCCCCGACCGACGGTGACCGGGCGAGAGTCGGTGGAGCGGCGTCACCGCGACAAGGCGGTCCTTGTCGATCTTCTGGCCCGACTCTGCCGCGAGGAGCCAAAGGTGGCCGAGGCGGTCGAGGCCGAGGTCGCGCGCCTCAACGGCGACCCGGACACATTGGATACCCTCATCGAGAAACAGAACTATCGGCTGGCCCATTGGCGTACCGCCAGCCGAGAACTCGGGTACCGTCGATTCTTCGACATCAAGGATCTGGTGGGCCTGCGCGTAGAAGACATCGAGGTCTTCCATGCCACCCATGCGCTGCCTCTTGCCTGGGTTCGAGAAGGCTGGGTTCACGGATTGCGGATCGATCACCCCGATGGATTGCGCGATCCGGCCGACTATTTTCACCGCCTGCGCGAGGCCTGTCCAGACACCTGGATTGTGGCCGAGAAGATTCTGGAGCCGGGCGAATCACTCCCCTCAGACTGGCCGATCGCGGGCACCACCGGCTACGATTTTCTGAACCTCGCCGGCGGCCTCTTCGTCGATCCCAGAGGGGAGCACCACCTGACGAGAGTGTACGAGGATTTCGTCGGCGAGCAAACCGATTATGGCGTTCTGGTCCGCACCTGCAAGCGACTGATCCTCACCGAAATCCTGGCCAGCGAAGTCAGCCGACTGACCAACCTTTTTGTGGACATCTGCGAACGTCATCGGCGACATCGGGACTATACCCGCCGGGAGCTGCGCGAGGCGCTCTGCGAGGCAGCCGTCTGTTTCCCCGTCTATCGATCCTATGTCTCGGTATCCAGAAATGTCGTCGGGTCCCAGGACGAACGATACGTCACCGAAGCGATCGAAGGGGCCACGGCCGAACGGCCCGACCTCGACCCCGAGCTGTTTCGCTTTCTCAAGAACCTGCTTCTGCTGCGGGTGGCCGGCGTGCTGGAAGGCGAACTGGCCATGCGCTTCCAGCAGTTGACCGGCCCGGCCATGGCCAAGGGCGTCGAGGACACGGCGTTGTATCGCTTCGGTCGCCTGGTGGCGCTCAACGAGGTCGGGGGCAATCCGGGCCACTTCGGGACGGCGCTCTCGCAGTTCCACGAAACATGTGCGGCGAGACAGACGGATCGCCCGCAGGCTCAACTGGCCTCGGCAACCCATGACACGAAGCGCAGCGAAGACGTGCGGGCGCGTCTGGCGCTGCTGAGCGAGATTCCCGAGCGCTGGGCCGACGCAGCGGGCAGGTGGGCCTGCCACAACGAACGCCATCGTCGCAACGGGGTGCCGGACCGCAACACCGAGTATCTCTTCTATCAGACCCTCGTCGGCGCCTGGCCGATTGAAGTGGACCGGATGACCGCCTACATGGAAAAGGCCACCCGCGAAGCCAAGGAGCACACCTCCTGGCGAAACCCCAATGAAGCATACGACCGGGGTCTGCACGATTTCATCACGACCGTCATGGCAGATGAGACGTTCCTGGCCGACCTTGCGGACTTTGTCGCCGGGCTGGTGCCGGCCGGCAGGGTCAACAGCCTGGCGCAGACGCTGATCAAGCTCACGGCCCCGGGGGTCCCGGACATCTACCAGGGCACCGAGCTGTGGGACCTGAGCCTGGTCGATCCGGACAACCGTCGCCCTGTGGACTTCACAGTGCGGCGCAAACGGCTCGCCGAGTTGGAGAACCTTCGCGTCGACGACATCCTGGCGAGGATGGACGAAGGGCTGCCCAAGCTCTGGCTGATCCGGCAGAGCCTGCGCGTGCGGCGGGACCGGCGGGAGCTGTTCGGCCCGCATGGCTCGTACCAGCCGCTGTCGGCTCGGGGCCCCAAGGCCGAGCACGTCGTGGCCTTCGTTCGCGGGCAAGACGCAATCACAGTCGCTCCAAGGTGGATGCTCCGACTCGATGGCGACTGGGGCGACACAACGCTGCCGTTGCCGGCGGGACGTTGGCGCAACAGCCTGACAGGCGACGAGTGGCTCGGCGGCGAAACGCGGCTTGACGAGATTCTGGCTCGGTTTCCCGTGGCGCTGTTGGTACGACAGGAGGAATGAACGATGACGGAAATGCGCGTCTGGGCCCCCGACGCCCAAGAGATCCAATTGGAGACCAGCGGCCGCTTCAGGCGCATGAAACGCCAGGAGACAGGATGGTGGACAGCCAACGAGCGCTCGATTCAGCACGCGGTCGACTATGCCTTTCGCGTCGACGGTGAAGGGCCTTTTCCCGATCCACGTTCCGCGTGGCAACCCGAGGGCGTGCACGGCCCGTCGCGATGGGTCGATCATGATCGCTTTGTCTGGTCCGATGCTTCGTGGCAGCCGCCCCCGCTCGGCTCGGCAGTCATCTACGAGCTTCACGTGGGCACGTTCACACCGGCCGGCACCTTCGATTTCGCCATTGCCCGCCTTGACCACCTCGTCGATCTCGGCGTAACCCATGTGGAACTTATGCCGGTGGCCGAGTTCTCCGGCAAGCGGGGCTGGGGCTATGACGGCGTCGATCTGTTCGCACCGCATCATGCCTACGGCGGCCCCGAAGGGCTCAAGCGTTTCGTCGATGTGTGCCACCAGCGCCAGTTGGCCGTGCTGCTCGACGTGGTATACAACCATCTTGGGCCCAGCGGGAACTATCTCGACCGATTCGGGCCCTATTTTACCGATCGGTACAAGACGCCGTGGGGCCAGGCTGTCAACCTCGATGGGCCCGACAGCGATGAGGTGCGGCGGTTCTTCATCGACAACGCCCTGATGTGGCTGCGCGACTACCATATCGACGGTCTGCGCATCGATGCCGTTCATGCCATCGTGGACATCTCAGCGATCCATTTCATGGAGCAGCTTGCCTCGGAGATCCGGCTTCTGGAGGCCCATCTGGGACGCCATCTCGTACTGATCGCCGAGAGCGACCTCAACGACCCGCGCGTCGTCCGCCCGAGCGCACTGGGAGGCTATGGCGCCGATGCCCAATGGAACGAAGATTTCCACCACGCTCTGCACGCCGCCCTGACGGGCGAACGCGACGGTTACTATGCCGACTTCGGATCGCTGGCGCACATCGCCAAGGTGGTGACCGAAGGGCTCGTCTACGATGGGTGCTACTCGTCCTACCGTCGACGCCGCCATGGGCGGTCGGCGGCCGGGCTGTCGGGCCACCAGTTCGTGGGCTGTCTTCAGAACCATGACCAGGTGGGCAACCGGGCCGTCGGCGAACGCACGAGTCACTTGCTCTCGCCGGAGCAGCTCAAAATCGGCGCCGCCCTGGTCCTGACCAGTCCGTTTGTCCCGATGCTGTTCCAGGGCGAGGAGTGGGCGGCGGGCACACCATTTCTGTACTTCACCGACCATCAGGACCCCGCGTTGGGCGAAGCGGTCCGGCATGGGCGTCGCGAGGAGTTCGCCGCCTTCGGCTGGGACCCGGAGAAGGTTCCCGATCCCCAGGCGGAGGAGACCTTTCTCCGATCCAAGCTCGATTGGAACGAGCCGGCCCGCGAGCCACATCGCGGTGTTCTTGCCTGGATTCGGTCACTGATCGAGCTGCGCAGGCGGCTGCCCGAGCTGACCGACGGCCGCTTCGAGGCGATCCGGGCCGATTGGGATGAGACGGCGGGCTGGCTGACGCTCGCGCGGGGCCAGACCCTGATCGCCTGCAACTTCTCCGATGCAGCCCAGTCCGTTCGTTGCGGCGACCTTGCAGACAGGAAGACCGTCTTGGCTTCGGCTGAAGGCGTTGCCGTGCGGGCCGATTCGATCCTGCTGCCGGCCCACGCCGTGGCGATCCTGACCGCTACCGCGAACCGGTCGGCGCCTCGGTGAATCGGCTGACCAGCAGGCCAGTCAGCAGGATCGTCAGCGTGCCGAACACCGGGATCATAAAGGCGTGCAGCGGACTGCGCAGGGCCGCCCACCGCTCGGGCAAATGGCTCGAAAGCGACATCCACGTGATCACCAGCAGCCCCAGGCACACCCCGGCGGCGGCCGCCGGATTGCCCGCCCGTCGGGAGATCATGCCCAGCAAGAACAGGCCCAGCATGCCGCCCCCGAAGATGCCCGACAGCGTCCACCACGCGTCCAGCGCGCTGGTAACCCGCACCAGCAGCAGCGCCACGCCCGTGCCCAGCACACCCCAGATCACCGTCGCGCCGTACAGCACCATCATGGACTGATGCTCGCCGGCGCTGCGATTGATATAGCGTTGGTAATAGTCGCGCAAGATCAACGTGGCCGAGGAGTTCAGGCTGGTCGAGACCGTGGACATCGCTGCGGCAAAGACGGCGGCGATCAGCAGGCCCGTGATGCCGACCGGCAGCCGGGAACCGATGAAGTGGGGAAAGACCCGGTCGCCGATCTCCTCGGCGGTCAGAGCGTCGCGCGTCGCGGCCAGGGCATCCGGGTTGGCCACAGGGTCGAGGCCTTCGGCCCCAAGCTTCTGTACGGCCACCATCGTGCGAATCTCGTCGAGCGCTTCCGGGTGGACCTGATAATAGGCGAACAGGCTCGTGCCGATGAAGAAGAAGACCGCGGAGACCGGCACATAGAGCAGCCCGCCGAGCCAGACGCTCTTGCGAGCCTCGCGATCGCTGCGCGACGCGATGTACCTTTGGACGTAGTTCTGATCGATGCCGAAGTTCTGGAGGTTCATCGTCACCCCGTAGATCAGGACGACCCAGAACGTCGGCTCAGCCAGCGAGAGGCCGAAACTGCCCAGACTGAACTTGTTGTTGGCGACGGCAATCGAGAAGACCTGCCCCGGCCCTTCGGGCATCCCCAGCAGCATGACCACGGCGCAGACGCCGGCGCCGGCCATCAGCACAATCGACTGCATCGCATCGGCCCAGATCACCGCCACGATCCCGCCGACGAAGGCGTAGATCGTCACCGAGACGCCGGTGACCAGGATGATGGCGCGAATGTCCCAGCCCAGCAGCACGCTGAGCGGCAGGGCCATCAGGTACATCACCGCCCCCATGCGGGCCAGTTGCGTCAGCAGATAAAATACGCTGGCGTACACCCTCGCCCACGGGCCGAAGCGGCTCTCAAGGTGGGCGTAGGCCGAGACCTCGCCCGTCCGCCGGTAATACGGCAGGAACCGTCGTACGGCGATCCAGGTCGCCAGTGGCAGGGCCAGGCTGAAGACGAACGGGTTCCAGTTGGACGCATAAGACTTGCCCGCCAACGCCAGGAAGCTGATGCTGCTCAGATAGGTGGCGAAGATCGACAAGCCACACACCCAGCCGGGCAGCGAACGGCTCGCCGCCGTGAAGCCCTCCGTCGAGCGGCTCTTGCGATAGAAATGGAACCCAATCGCCATGGTGCCCAAGAAGTAGACAACCAGGACCACCCAGTCGATGCCGGTGAAATGCGTCGTCATGACTGCTATCTTACCACGAGCCGGCGATGCACGGCTACCTTGGAAGTTCGAAGTCTTACGCCGGCATCTTGAGGACTCGCGCCGAGCCGCTCTTGTGGCCGAACCACTCGACCACCCAGGTGACGCGGCCCTCGACGTCGGTGTATTCCTTGCGACCTCCAGTGGGCTGGGCCAGAACCTCTTGAAACCGTGAGACGTTCCCGGCCTTGGGCGCGCCGGCTTCCGAGGAGATGCCGATCAACGCCTGTAGGCCACCGTTGCAGCCTAATGGCCCCAGACATGAGGCCTTGACGAGAATCACTTGACGCGGTATCGTAGATCTCGCCGAGGGCGTTGTGAGACGCTCCGGGGGCGGTCCCCGTGGTTGGTTCGGATGGACCGCGGAGTCTGAATAGAAGGATGGGCTTTGGTGGCACGACAGCATCCATTTGGGTGGATCGTCAACAGGCTCGCCCTGGCAAGCATACTATTTGCCTCGGTGGGAGCGCATCTGGTCCATCCGCTGTTCCACGATGACCTGGACGACCCGCCACCTGTCGCCGAGGTGGGATTCGGCAATCTGAGGATCACAGCGACAGGCTCAGAAGGCGGCCCTTCGGCCGAGCAGGTGGACGAAGACGATTGTCCCATCTGCCGGTTTCTGAAGGTGTTCCGCTCGCCCACCCCTGCGACGGCGACGCCCCTGGCCATCGCCGACACAGGCACAATCGGCCTGGTCGAATCGGGCCGCCAGTTCATCCCTCAGGACTTTCTGAAAGCCGCGTCTCCTCGCGGCCCCCCGGCCCTCTCTCTGCACGGCCCGTTGTCTCGCACCCACTGAAACCCACCGCGTTTTCGTGACAATACAGGGGCAAACGAGAATTCGTCTCTGCCGAGTGCAGCAAGAGATCAAGCTTTCAGAAGGATCATGCATGGTTTCAACATACCAGGATTTCATCATCATCGTAGCTGCCGTCCTGATCGGGTCCACGTCCGCGTTGGCCGGGGACGACCCTTTGCAGGCGATGCTCAACCAGATTCGTGAACAAGACCAGCCTGTCGGCGTGGCCGCACCCTCCTCGGGGCTGGCCGGGGCGATTCAGAGTCTCAACCCGGACATCAGCGTTGTGATCGATTCGATGGTTCACGGCGACGACGCCAGAGGCGGCATCGGTTCGATCCTTGAAGGAGTCGATGGCTTCGGCCCCGTCCGCGATCCGGGCGGCTTCGACAAGGGATTCAATCTGCGTGAGGCCGAGCTGTTCATCTCGAGCACGGTCGATCCCTACTTCCGAGCGTACACCAGCATCGTCGTCACCGAGGACGAGGCCATCCTGGAGGAAGCGGTCGTTCAGACCACCGGGCTACCCTACGGCCTGCAACTGAAGGGCGGCAAGTTCCTCTCGGAATTCAGCCGAAGCAACTCCCAGCACCCCCACGACTGGGACTTCGTGGATCGGCCCCTCGTGTCGGGCCTGATCTTCGGCGACGGCGGCCTTGTGGAGAAGGGTGTGCAACTCTCCTGGCTGGCGCCCACGCCATTTCACCTACTGCTGGGTACCGAAGTCCTGCAAGGCGAAAACGAGGACATGTTCCAGCCTCTCGGCCGCGAAGACAGCGACGACGCGCTTCGCGACCATGCGGGCCCGCGTCTCTGGCTACAGTGGGCCAAGTTCTCCCCGCCGCTTTGGGGAAGCCACGAGGCCCAGTTCGGCCTGTTCCACGGCTACGGGCGGCACCAAGACGAGTGGGACGATGGGATCAACGACGGCTGGTTGGACGGCCACAGCCGGTTCCTCGGAACGGACTTCGTGTACAAATACGATGCGCCGCACGCCTACGGCAAGGGCGACGTCATCGTCCAGGGCGAGTACATGTACAGAGAGAAGGACCTGAACCTCAGAGCGTCGGAAAGCAGCCCGGCTCTTGTGGGTAACTCGCGATTGGACCAGCAGGACGGCCTGTACCTGCAGGGCACGTATGGCTTCGCGCCCCGCTGGCGGGCCGGACTGCGATGGGACCACGTCGGCCTGACCAATCGCAGCCGGCTGCCCGACCGAACGACGCAGCGGTTCGGCGAGACCCATCGCCTCTCGGCAATGGTCAATTTTTCGCCGACCGAGTTCTCTCGTCTGCGGCTGCAAGTCAATCGCGGCGAGTATCTCGTGGACGGCGACCGGGAAGAGGTCTACCAAGTCTTCTTCCAGGCGCTCTTCACGCTGGGCGCGCATGGAGCACACAAATTCTGAGAACCTGACAACAGCCCTCTCGGGCACAGCAGCACAGGAGTCTATATGAACGTACGATCGATCACGCTATTCGCACTGACTGCGGCGATGTTTTCAGCCGCACAGGTCTCAGCCGGCCCACTGAAAATCGTAACCACTACGAGCGATCTCAAGTCCATCACCGAGTCGATCGCCGCGGATCGGGCAACGGTCTTTGCGATCTGTGAAGGCACGCGCGACGCCCACTATTTGCAGGCACGCCCGAGTTTCATCATGATGGCGCGCGACGCGGACCTGTGGATTCGCGTGGGGATGGAACTGGAAATCGGCTGGGAGCCGATGATCATCGACGGGGCCCGCAACCCGGACATCCGCGTGGGCGGCCCGCGTCACCTCGACGCCTCCGAGAAGGTCCTCAAACTGGAGGTGCCGACACAACGGATCACCCGGGCGCTGGGCGACGTGCACCCCAGCGGCAATCCGCACTACTGGCTGGACCCGCTCAACGGACGCATCGTGGCCGAGACCATCGCCGAGCGGCTGATCCGCATCGATGCGGCCGGCGCTGAGACCTATCGCGCGAACCTCGCTGCGTTCCAGAAGGCCCTCGACGAGCGGATGTTCGGCGCCGAGGCGGTGCAGCGCTTCGGCGGAAGCACCCTCTGGGCCCGGCAACTGCAAGGCACCCTCGATGGCTTGCTCGCTGAGAACGACGCCACTGAGATGCTCGGCGGCTGGGTGGCGCGGATGCGTCCGTTCAAAGGCCGTCGCCTCGTAACGTACCACAAGAACTGGTCGTACTTCATGAACCGCTTCGGCCTGGAGGTCGCCATCGAACTCGAGCCCAAGCCCGGCATCCCGCCGAGTCCGGCCCATCTGGCGCGCATCGTCGATCTGATGAGAGAGCAGAACATCAACACCATTCTCATGGCGCCCATCTACCCGCCCCGCGCCGCCAATCGGGTCTCGGCCCAGGTCCGGGCGAGGGTGCTGGTGCGCGCCCATTCGGTCGGCGGGTTGCGCGCCGCCTCCGACTACCTGTCGCTCATCGACGAAGTCGTCAACGGCCTTGCGGAGACCCTATGAAGATGCACACCCTACAACCCAAGGAGCCCATGACCATGGCCAAAGTCATGACCGAGCAGAAAACCGTGATCGCCTGCGAGAACGTATTTGTGGGCTACGGCAGTGAAGTGGTGCTGCAGGATGTATCGCTGCGCATCACGGCCGGGTCGTTCGTATTGCTCATGGGTCCCAACGGTGCCGGCAAGACGACGCTCCTCAAGGCGATCCTCGGACTGCTCAAGCCTCGGCGTGGACACATCACGACGCCGTTCCACATCACGGCCCCCGGCTACGTACCCCAGCAGAAGTCCATCGATCCGCTGTATCCGGTCACGGTGCGGCAGATCGTGGGGATGGGATTGTACCCGGAGCTGGGGCCGTGGCGGCGAGTGACCGGCGACTTCCGTCGGCGCGTGGACGCCACCCTCGAGCAATTCGACCTTCTGGCGCACGACCGCAAGACCTTCGGCGAGCTGTCCGGCGGCATGCGTCAAAAGGCGCTGATCGCCCGGGCCTTCGTCAGCGGAGCCGAAATCTTCATCCTCGATGAACCCACCAGCGAACTGGACGAACGCTCGGAACGCGAGGTGGTCCAGCATCTTCACCGTCTTGCCCGTCAGCAGAACAAGACGGTCCTGCTGGTTCACCACGGACTGGGCCATGCGGTGGACCACGGCGACATGGTCTGTCTGGTCAACCACGGCAAGGCCGTCCTGCTGGAGCCCGACGAGAACCACTCGATGGAACACGTCGCCGACGCCGCCCGTCGAGGCATCGCGAAGGGGAAGGCATCATGATCGACAGCCTCCGAAGCCTGCTGACGGTATTCCCCTACGCCATCGCCGCCGGGTTCCTCATCGCGACGGTCTGCTCGCTGCTGGGGGTCTTCGTGATCCTCAAACGCGTAGTGTTCATCGGCATCGCCCTGTCGGAGGCCGCGGCCCTGGGCGTGGCGGCTGCGATCATGTTCCACATCCATCCCGTCCTCGGCGCGACCGTGGTCACGCTGGCGACTGTGGTCATCCTGGCCTATCCCTTCGAGCGACAGCGTCTGCCCCGGGACGCCGTCCTGGGCATCATTTTCGTTCTGGCGTCGAGCCTGAGCGTTCTGTTGGTGGCCAGCAGCGGTTTCGGCCTCCACGAGGTGCAAAGCCTTCTCTATGGCGATCTGATTCTGACCAACCGAACCGATCTGGCGATCATCCTGATCACCCTGCTGCCCGTCCTGATCTACCTGCTGGTGTTCATTCGCCCCAGTCTCTATACGTTCCTGGACCGTGAGGCGGCGCGGGTGATGGGCGTTCGGGTGATGATCTGGGAGCTTCTGTTCTTCTTCTCGCTGGGCGTGGCGGTTTCGGCGGCGTCGAAGGTGGCCGGCGCCCTGCTGGTCTTCTGCTACCTTGTGGTCACGCCCTCGGCCGCCTTGCTGTTGAGCAAGCGTCTGTGGCTGGTCATGCTATCGGCGGTTCTCGTGTCGGTGGCCGCGACGATGATCGGCATGGTCTGGTCGTTCCGCAGCGATCTTCCGACCAATCAGGCAGTGGCCGCCGTCGCCTGCGGCCTGTTTGCCGGCGTTCTCGTCCTCGTGGGCATCCGCCGACTGTTGGTGCGACGGGTGCCGGCCGAATCCATCCGCTTGGCGGGATCGTAGCGACTGTATTGTGGATCAAGCATAATTTGGGTTCCAGGGTTCATTTTTTGCGATCATGAGATTGAGGATGGTCAGGAGTTTTCTCATGGCGGCGAC
>Ga0334890_1000427_pt1 | contig 75549 bp, 60 predicted proteins | sample GraSluR1_MG_3_FD_207220 | JGI IMG/M metagenome (GOLD analysis project Ga0334890, IMG submission 207220) | Sludge microbial communities from methane-producing bioreactor in Wageningen University, Netherlands - Granular Sludge_31_08-R1 | ecosystem: Engineered > Bioreactor > Anaerobic >... | reverse complement strand
GGAAATATTATGGTATTCCCTTTGAAATGAGCAGTTATGTTGCTTGGATAAATACCGGCCATATGAAGGAAGCTGGTTTAGATCCAGTCGCCAATTTACCCAAAACCTGGAAAGATTTTGTCGATGCCTGCAGTAAGATGACGGTTCGTCAAAACGATGTCATAGTCAGAAACGGTTTTGCCATCAACCTGAAAGCTTCTGTATTTCCATTTTTAGTTCTCCATAGTTTTATGGAACAAAAAGGCTTAGATTGGCCAACCGAACAAGGATTAATGGATAGCTTGGATACACCGGAAGCTCTGGAAGCGCTGACCACTTTCACCAACTTTGCCACCAAGGATGGTATTTTTAATCCTGGTTTGTTCGATGATGAAAGAGAAGGATTTGGAAATGGTCTTTGCAGTAGCTTCCTTACCGGTGGAAGCTGGTATTGGGGCGTCCTCGACAGTTATTCGGTTGCTCGAGAAGATGTCACGCCGATACCCTATCCTCGTTTTGAAGGTGGAAAAGATATCGGTGGACCGGTTTATGGGTACTGTGTATTTGTAGCCGAGCAGAGCAAGAATAAAGAATGGGCTTGGAAATGGCTTGACCATCTTGCCAGCCAGCCAGAAGCTTTCATAGAACATGGGTATTTCCAGCCCAGAAATTCTTTGGATCCTGCTCTTGCGGATAAATACATACTGAATAATGACGTTTTTGATGCCGAGAGACGAAATGGCGCCGCTCTTCTTGCTTCTCCAAAATTCAGTGAAACTCAAGATGCCGTTGGAGAAGCCATACGTCGGGTTGTCTTCGGTGGGATGTCCAACGAAGAATCCTTGAACGCATTGAAGGAAGAATTAAGCGATATTCTTGAATAAGTCTGATGAAGGTTTTTCCAAAAATTTCTAAACAATAATAACTAGGGAGGGTTGGGAAGTAACATGAATAAGAAAAATGCAGGAATCCCAAAAGCCAATTACTACGATCGGTTGCAAAAACAAGGATACATTTTCATTCTTCCAACTCTCCTCCTTTTTTCCATATTTCTTATTTATCCCATGTTAGATGCCTTTCGCCTATCGCTTTACGAATGGAATTTTACAGGATCTCCTCTCTTAATTGGATTAAGGAACTTTATAAAGTTATTCACCACTAAGAGATTTTGGAGTTCTTATACAGTCACCCTCCAATTTACCTTCCTTAGTGTCTTTCTTCTCATGTTCATATCCTTTTGGCTTTCTTTGGCTTTCACCAGCAAGTTGTGTTGGTTCAAACAATTATATCAATCAATGGTGTTCCTCCCGGTTGTCCTGCCCATGGTTGCAATCGCTGTGGTTTGGAAATTTATGTTCCAAAGTACCGGATTGTTATCGGTGGTTTTCCTGGATATTTTTGGTTGGAATATTCCTTGGCTGACGTCCACCAAGATAGCCCCCTATACTATGGTTTTGGTAAATGTTTGGAAATTTACTGGGTATTATATGGTCATGTTTATCGCCGGATTATTAAACATTCCCGATGTTTACCATGAGGCAGCGAAAATCGATGGAGCTGGTTTTTGGAGACGTTTAATCCATATCACTCTGCCGCTTTTAAAAAATACCTTAATTTTGGTTTTTGTATCCTGTGCTATATTCTCTTTTGGCACTTTTGCTCTGCAATATGTTATGACTGGTGGAGGACCAAGCCGATCAACCGAAGTACTGACTCTTTTAGTTTATAAAGAAGCTTTTGAATACACCAAGTTTGGCTATTCAGCAGCTATATCAGTTATGTTTTTTTTGACTTTGTTTATCTTTTCAATCATTCAGTTGAGAATCTTTAGTTCACAGGCCGAGGTCTAATCATCCAAAGCTTATCGGAGGAAGTGATTTTGGTGCAAATTACAAATAAAGGTAAATTGAGGATAGCAGCCATATTTTTAAACTTGACTTTGTTTATTGTTGGAATTATTTATCTCATTCCTTTTATTTGGATGGTTTTATCCTCTTTTAAGCTTAATGCCGATGTATTATCGATTCCAATAAAAATTTTACCCAGAACCTGGAATTTCCAGAGCTATCCCAATGCCCTGAATTATGCTGGTTATAATTTCCCCAGATATTTTTTCAACAGTTTTATCGTTCTGGTATTTGCGGTCTTATTATGTTTATTTTTGTCGGCCACAGCAGGATATGGTTTTGCCAAATACAAGTTTAAAAAGAATAAACTTCTTTTTGTCGTTGTCATGTCGACTCTGATGATTCCTTTTGAGGCTATTGTGATACCCTTGTTCCTTCTGATAACCAGGCTCAATTTACAAGATAACTACTTAGCTCTGATCATTCCCGGAGGTCTTACTGCTTTTGGCGTATTTCTAATGAGGCAGTTTTTCTATTCAATTCCCGATGAAATCATTGAAGCAGCGAGAATTGATGGAGCATCAGAATGGCAGATATTTTGGCGAGTGTCAATGCCCTTGGCGAAAACAGCCGTTCTCTCTTTAGCTATTCTTCACGGACAATGGGTATGGAACCTTTTACTGTGGCCTTTGATTGTCATGTCAAAACCCGATATGCGAACTCTTCCCCAGGGAATCTCACTCTTCAGCGGAGTTTATTTTACTCCTTATCCCGAACAGTTAGCCATTAGCGTACTGGCTTGTTTGCCAACTTTAATTCTGTTTATTTTCCTGTCGAGGAATTTCATGGAAGGAGTTGCTTTAACCGGATTAAAGACCTAAGTTTTGAATTGAATAAATTTCTTATAACTTTAGACTGGAGGAATTTCAATGAACAAGAATGATCGGGAAATTCGATTTGAACTTCTTAGACCAGGGCAGTTAATACAAGAAAGAGAAAGATGTCCATTAATTTTTGTACCAATTGCACCCTTGGAGTACCACGGTCCCCATTTACCGGTAGGCATGGACCCAATAAATGCAACCTTTTCCGCTTTAGAAACCTGTAGAAGATTAGGGAAGGGAGTGGTGTATCCCACCATTCATTGTGGAACCGAAAGAGAACGGCCGGCGTGGATGCTGGAAAGTCTTGGTTTTAAGGCAACTGACTGGGTAGTAGGGATGGATTTCCCAACTGCTTTATGGAAAAGCCATTACTCCAAAGAACACCTTTTTGGACTTATTCTAGCCAATGAAATACAGTTTTTGGTTGACCATGATTACAAGGTGATAGTCATTGTAAACGGACATGGGGCAGTCAATCACCAGGAAACCATCGACCGAATTGCTAAAGATATTTCTCATACAACCGATGCTTTAGTGGTATGGAATTTAACCATTCCCGATGAAGTTCTCAAGGATGGTTTAGCCGGTCATGCTGATATCTATGAAACCTCAATAATGTTATATTATCAAAAGTTTTTTGGTTCAGATTCTATTGTGGATTTCTCGGCTATACCGGATAAAAGCGTACCAATTCATTATCCTGACTTTTCAATAGTAGATGGTGCAGGATTTAGCAAGGAACCCGATCCGGAAAAAATAGTCAGAACCGACCCCAGAAACGCGAACGAAGCTTTGGGCAAAGAACTCCACGAAAAAATTGTCGGGGATTTCTTAAATCTTACCAAAGCTGCCTTGAAGAAAAAAGGATTTCTATAAAGAAGCGTTCATTCAGGGATCGAGTCAAAGGTCAAGGGAACAGCTGCAAACAGAGGCAATAAAAAGAACAGCCACCTTCAAGCGTAAGCGCTGGTTGTGGCTGTTCTTTTTATTCAAACTCTGAAAATTTAAAGACTCTTTCACAGTGTATCGCCAACGATTAGAGTTGCGTAACTATAATATCATTTAATGGTTGGACATATTTTCTTCTAAAGATAAATCGAGAGAAAAATAACAATTAATAAATTATAAACAATCGGCTGAGGCTCACCAAAAGATTCTTAAATTCTTTTTCAATATTCTTTTAATTTTCTGATTTAACCAATTGGTTTTTCATTAGAACCAGTTAGAGAAATTTGATGATATTAAATTGTTCAATATATTCCCCCATTGAGGGGGGATTCAGGGGGGTGTGCCTTTCAAATTTTATTAATTACTTTTCATTTACTCTGGTATTTTCAGGATAGACCCTCATGTTGCTTTCGCAGCACCAGATGAGGATGGAAACAAAGATTCGACATGCCATGGCAGGTCGCTATACTAATTAAAGAATGGGCACAATGCATTGTGCCCCTACAATTTTTTAATCTTTTGTAGGGGCTTGATTTATCATGCCCGTGGGTTTTCAGGATAGCAACCTTTCATCTTTCTATTTTATATTAAGATTCTCAGCTTTTATGATAAAATTGATTCGTTTTTTCTTGTTCATTAGCCCAATTAATAAATTTCAAAGCTGGATTTAGACTATTATCCTTTCTAGTTAGAGGAGGAGGGTCAAAATGCAAGATACCAAATTGCTGGGAGCATGTGGCTTGTATTGCGGAGCTTGTTATCACTATCTGGCTTTTTTACCGGGAAACGAACACCTTTTGGAAAAGTACCGCCAACGAGGACGTGAATTGGAAAAGTGTGATGGATGCCGGTCAACTGCTAATACTGAACATTGTGCTCAATGCACCTTAAAAAGCTGTGCTAACTTACAAGGTGTTCTCCATTGTGGTCTTTGTCCCAGTTATCCATGTGAAGAACTAAAGAAATTCCAGCATGATGGACGGCTTCACCATATAGTGGTTTTGGATAATATTGAACACCTCAAAAAAATTGAACCGGAAAAATGGTTGCTGGAGCAATCACACCGATGGCAATGCCGGTGTGGAAGACGGTTCAGTTGGTATGATGAAAATTGCTTTGATTGCAGTTCGCCTTTGCCTTCCTACGGTTTCAGAAAATTCTCATAAGAAAAGTTGCCAAAATCAGCAAATATGACCAAGTTTAATAAGTCTATAATGAAATTTTACCCGCAATGACATCTAATTGTTCTTAAGCAACGGGGTTTTAGCCAATAAACCTAGTTTTTTTCTTATTTTGAGCAGATTGGAAGCGGTCCAAGATTTTTTAATATTGAATTGTTTTATCAAACACCCTGCTTGTTTAATGGCATTGCCAATCCTTCGAAAATTTTCCTTAGATATTCCTGTTTTATATCTTTTTGTAATTATTTATAATTAAGAGAATTATCTTCAGGAAGGAAGGAAGGAAGGCAGAAGGTGCGCGAGTACGCCATAGAAATAGAAAACCTTAAAAAATCCTTTAAACAATTAGCTGTACTCAAAGGAGTCAACTTAACCGTCAAACCAGGTGAGGTATTAACTTTACTGGGTCCCAACGGTGCTGGAAAAACAACAATTATCCGCATCTTAAGCACGTTATTGAAACCGGATAGCGGGAAGGTCGTCGTTAACGGTTATAATCTCAAAACCCAATCCCAGGAAATCCGTCAAAGCATTGGTCTTACTGGTCAATATACAGCTGTTGATGAATATCTCACCGGATTTGAAAACCTTGAAATGATGGGAAGACTCTACCATTTGAGCCGATCGGAAATAAAACAACGGGTTCCAAAATTGTTGGAACAGTTTGACCTTATTGAAGCAGCTCATCGGCCAGTAAAAACTTATTCAGGGGGGATGCGCCGTAAACTTGACTTAGCTGCTGGTTTAATTGCATCTCCTCCCATCGTTTTTTTAGATGAACCGACCAGTTCCCTTGATCCCCGCAGCCGTCTTGCTGTTTGGGAAACTATAAAAAAGTTAGTATCTAAAGGAATAACGGTTTTTTTAACTACCCAGCATTTGGAAGAAGCCGACACTTTAGCTGATCGAGTGGCGGTGATCAATGGTGGCCGTATTATCGCCGACGATACTCCGGAACGTTTAAAAAATCTAGTTGGAAAAGAGCGCTTGGAATTGGTTTTTAAAACATCCGAGGATTTTGCCCGAGCATTGATCATCATCAAAGGAAGCGAGCTGTACCATGACCAAAAAGCCAATTCAGTGAGTTTAGCTGTGGAAAGAGGAGTAATTGATATTCAAGAAATCTTGAATCGAATGGAGAAAGCTGGGATTCAGGTTGAGACTCTAACTCTTCGCAAACCAACTTTGGATGATGTCTTTATGCATTTTACCGGCCGTAAAGCTGAAGAAGGGGAGGATTGAAGGCATGAAAAGTCAATCTCTCTATCAGAAAGCTTGCTGGTTAGCTAATGATATACAAGTACTTTTTATTCGCAGTCTCAAACATATCTATAAGAATTATGACCAATTGCTGGGCTTGACTATTCAACCGATCATGTTTATGCTCCTCTTCCGATATGTCCTGGGTGGTGCTATTTTGGTTGAAGAGGGGACCTATATTAACTTTCTGATGGCAGGCATTCTTGTTCAGGGAGTAGCATTTGGTTCTTTAACCACTTCATATAGCATTGCGATGGACCTCCAGCGAGGCATTATCGACCGCCTGAAAACGCTCCCCATTGCCAGCTGGGCGGTAATGATGGGGCACGTAGCCGGTGACCTGGTCCGTAATACCTTACAAGCAGTCATCATCATAATCATGGGATTATTGGTTGGTTTTCATCCCCAAGCCAATTTAACCGAGTGGTTGATTATTACTCTTTTGGTGTTTCTCTTTACCTTGGCTGTTTCCTGGATGGCTGCAATTATGGGTTTAGCAGCAAAAACTCTGGAATCGGTTTCCTGGATAGGTTTTCTGGTCATGTTTCCTCTAACCTTTGCCAGTGCTGCCTTTGTCCCGACCAAAACCATGCCTGCTGTACTTCGAACTTTTGCCGAGAATCAACCAGTCACCCACATCGTGGAAGCTATACGCGCTCTGACAATGGGAAAATCATCGGATCATCATCTTTGGTTCGCCCTGGTATGGTGCGTGGCAATCATTATTATTTCAATTCCTGTTGCAGCCTACTTATTCAGAAGACATGGAGGGAAGTAGTTCAAGGGAGAAGGAGTTTTTTGATCGGTCATCCTGAGCTCTCGCTTTTTGAGGTCGTGGCAATCTCATCAACCCAATCCGTCATTGCGAGACCTCGTTTTGTGAGGGCGTAAGGATCTCATCTGACACCACCAGCGTCATCCTGAGCGGTGCTTTCCCGCGTGAGGATCTCATCTTTTAATGCTGTTGAACTGGGGAATCGTGGAATTATAAAACTGAAAAGGATGAGATTCTCACGTCGCATAAGACGCTCCTCAGAATGACTCAGTCGATGAATGAGATTGCCACGTCATTCAAACAAAAAACGGTTGGACTCTTAGTAACGATTGATTTAGATAAGATTTTTATCCTCTTATACTGACACGTAACTGGTACCGGGGCAGTTTAAGCTATAAAGGAGTTTATAGGGAAGGAAAGAGCTTATCAGTACTTATTTCTGGCAATGTTCACAAAAATAAATACTTCCTCCCAGATAAGCCTCCTTTTTTATGTTGGTTCCGCAAATAGGACAAGGCTGGTTGGCAGTATTTTTGCATAGAATAGTCCGATACCCACCAGGGTGACCGAAGAGATCCAACTCGGTATCCCGTCCGCCGTTTTCTGTCATAGCCGTAAGCGTGGATCGAACCGCCTGAAACAAGGCTTTTTTATCATCCTCGGAAAGACGGTTAACTTTTCGCTTGGGATGCATTTTGGCATTGAAAAGAATATCCTGCAACACGCCATTCCCGAGACCGGGAATTCTTTGTTTAGTAGCCAGCAATGCCTTGAGGCTGAGTTTCTGTGCATCTGAAGGAGAAATGATTTGATAAAAATAACTCTCATTAAAATCAGGTGAAAGGGGGGAGGTCTTTTCCTTGGCAATTAAATAGTAAGGATTATCCAATTCGCCAGCAGGGAATGCTCCTAATCCTCCATACATCTGGACTGAAGCGCACAGTGCGGTACGATCGTCAAACTCAATAAGGAGTTGATGACGGGCTGGACGGGATTCGCCTTCTTGGAGCAATCTCAGATTTACCCCCTCAGTAAACAAAAGTCGATTCTCCTCAACATCCATTTCAACCATGCTGCCAAAACCGCGGGCCTCTCCACATCTTTTATGATTAAGCAGATCAGGATATTCAGCCGGTTTTCCAAAATACCAAGCTAATTTATGAGGAGTTTGCTCAGTAATTACACTCGTAATTCTTTTTCCTGAGAAAGTTGTTCCCAATTGACCAGCCATATTCACCGCTTCCGGTAATTCGATCACAATACCACCTCCTTAATTTATCACTTATTTTATCCTTTCTAAATCATTTTACAATTTTACAATAATGCAAAGAAAGCCAACTCAAAAATATATTTTTCAGCCTTCAAATTATCTGGAATAATATCCCTTTAATTCTTCTTTTATTCTGTAATTCAATTTTCATAAACAGCGAGAAAGATGAAATCAGGAACGACTGATGCCTGCCGGCCAATAACCGGTAAAAACCATGGGAGCAAGTGCTTTCACCTTTATTTAGTTCTAAGAAATAAGATGAATACCTTGAGGGGAAAATTAAAAGATTTCATTTCATTCAAAGCCAGGATCAGAACCAAGATTGGATGAACCCTTGGAATTTAAGGAGTGAGAAAAATGAATAAGTTAATGATAAATAGAATTTTTAGTATTTTGATGTTTCTCGGCATATTTGCTTGCTCTTCCGCTACACTTTTAGCAGCTGAAGACTTTTCCGAGAGAATGGTTCCAGAGCCTCCCGGTATCAAAGTCGAACGATGGGTTGAGAACTTGGAAATCCCCTGGTCTTTGGTTTTCCTCCCCAACAATCGAGCCTTGGTAAGTGAGCGCCCGGGAAGAATTCGGTTGATCGAAAACGGAAATCTTCGAGAAGAACCCTATGTAATTCTTGAGGTAACCCATATTGGAGAGGGAGGGTTAATGGGTCTGGCCCTCCATCCCAATTATCCAGAAGAACCTTATCTCTATGCGATGCATACCATCCAGGGAGCAACCGGCTTGGTTAATCGGATAATATTGCTTCGTGACCAAGGAAATAGGGCAGTTTTTGAACGAGTTATTTTTGATAATATCCCGGGAGGACGGAATCATAATGGCGGCCGGATAGCTTTTGGACCGGATGGAATGCTTTATGCCACAACTGGAGAAACCTTTCAGGGTGATCTGGCTCAAAACCTCAATTCCTGGGGTGGTAAAATTCTTCGTCTTACTCCCGATGGAAAGATACCCGATGATAACCCTTTTCCCGGGTCGCCGGTTTACTCCTATGGACATCGTAACCCGCAAGGTTTAGCTTGGCATCCCGAAACCGGTGATCTCTTTTCCTCCGAACACGGACCATCTGGCGAACAGGGATGGCGGGGTCATGATGAAATCAATCTGATCACCCCAGGAGGAAATTATGGGTGGCCTATAGAAATAGGAATTCACCAAAATCCTACTTTCATCGGGCCGATTGTCTTCTGGCAAAACTCAACTCCTCCAGCCGGAATGACTTTTTTCCGGAATAATCTTTTTGTTGCCTCCCTAAGAAGCCAAGTCTTGCTCAGGATTATCTTAGAGATCGAAGATGGCGACTACCAAGTCAAGGAAATAGAGCGGTGGTTCGCCAGCGACTCGTCAACTGGTCTTTTGGGAAGATTACGAGATGTAGTAGAGGGCTCAGATGGCAATTTATACCTTTTAACCAGTAATCGCGATGGAAGAGGGCGGCCTCGACCAGGTGACGATACCATCTGGCGTTTGATTTTTCCATAATATCTTTGTCATTTCAAAAGAAAAAGATGATTAGCGATGTTTTTCTCCCTTTCTCTGTTTTGTTTATTCAAGAATTTTATCTAATCGAATAATTTCATTTCCATTTTAAATGGACTAAAGATTTTCGTTATTTTGCCGATATTATTTAGGAAAGATGTGGGATAAAATCTCGACAAAGATATCAGAAACGCCTTATAGCTGAGCGAACTTTTTTGGGAAAAATAACCAATTCAACTCATCCTAGAATTTCATCAATTCATTATTCATTACTGGTCTCTTTATAAGTTTAGGAACTCACTCTAATTTAAATAATTGAAATTTTTAATTAAAAAAATCTTAACAATGGATAAATAATGAAATTGTTGTCGTCTTTATTTAAAAAAATTCAGCTCTCTCAAGTCACTCCAACTCTATTTACCATTTTTATTAGTCTTTATGCTGTCTTCCTTCTTTTAGGAGCGTATTATTTCCTCACCACAATTACTATAATAATAATTCTGCCCTTTATCATGATTAGCGCCTACCGTTGGGAAGTAATTGGGGGGATATTATCCAGCATTTGGAGCGTTATTCTTGTAATTTTCTCATCAGTCACCCATCACCATACTCTCCTTCAAGATCTCATCGTGAGTTTATCCTCCTATTTGGTAATCGGCTTAATGCTGGTCATCTTGTACAATTATTTTGAAAGTCAAAATCTCAAATTAAAGGAAAGCGAGAATCTTTACCGACAACTTTTTGAGCAAGCTAACGATGCCATCCTGATTGTTGATAATGAAGGAAAAATTGTTAATTGTAATAATGTTGCTAGCAATCTGATTGGATATAGTCGCAACCAACTTATGTCCAAAAACTTAAAGGAATTCATTATCCCTCGCCCTGAACAAATAAATCAATTAGAAAACGTGGACCCTCAATCGGGGGAATGGTCTCTTCGCGATACTAAAGGTCGTGAAATTCTTTTCGAGGTAACTATCACTAAAATTCAAAATGGACTTTTTCTTGGAACCGGACGGGATATCACTATGAAGAAGCAAATGGAAGAAGCCTTGCAGAGTGAGTGGAAACGAGCCCAAACCTATCTGGAATTGGTACAAGTCATTATTGTTGCTTTAGACAATCAAGGAAGAGTGACGCTCATCAACCGGAAAGGGCGAGAAATTCTTGGTTTCGAAGCTGAGGAAATCATTGGAAAAAATTGGTACGATTTTTTCATACCAAAAAGCATAAGGGATTCTTTAAGGTTATATTTCAAAAACATCATCTCGGGTGAGATGAAGCCTTTCAATCAGCACGAAAATAACATTATAAACAAAGCTAATGAAGAAATACTCGTTTCTTGGCAAAATACTTTTTTATACGACAACACCGGGAAAATCATTGGTGTTCTCAGTGCTGGTGAAGATATAACTGAACAAAGAAAAAGCGAAAATCAAATTAAAGAACAAGTTAACACCTTAAGTGTTTTATTTGATTTATCACAACAATTTACCTTAACATTGAACCTTAAAGAAAAAGCTGACGAAATTGTGCAGACTTGTGTTGAAAGGTTTGGTGTTTGTTTAGCTTGGTTGGCTCAGGCTGAATCAGGTGGTCGAATAAAAATTATTGCCCAATACCCATTAGAACATCCTTACCCCAAGCAAATAAAAATACGCTGGGACGAAACTCCTGAAGGGCAGGGACCTTCCGGTCGGGCAATCCGGAGTGGGACTTATCAAATTGTTGAAGAAAGCACCACCGATCCTTCTTTTACCCCTTGGAAAGAACAAGCTATGCAAGCTGGTTTTGTAACTTCTGCTGCTTTCCCCCTCATCAGTCGTGGTCGGACTTTTGGAACGTTGAATCTATACAGTAAAACTCCGGGTTTCTTTCATCCAGAGCGCTTAGAACTTTTCCAAACCATAGCTCATCATGCCGCTTCATCCTTAGAAAATGCCCGTTTATTTGAAGAAACCGAACAACGCCTCAAACATATCCAAGCTTTGCGTACCATCGATATGGCAATTTCAGGAAGCAGTGAACCAATACTGGCTCAAAAAGTTGCCTTGGAGCAGATTGTTCAACGGTTAGAAGTTGATGCTGCTTCTTTATTGCGCTATGACCCCCAGCAACAAACTTTAGTCTATGCTGCGGGAATTGGTTTTCGCACTTCTGATATTGAAAAAACCTCCTTGAAATTAGGCGACGCTTTTGCTGGCCAAGCTGCTTTGGAACGTCAAATCATCTCCGTTCCAAATGTGAGCGAACATAGTACTTACTATCAAACCAAACTTTTCCGGGATGAAAGCTTTGTTTCATATTATGCTGTGCCTCTTTTAGCCAAAGGGCGATTGTTTGGGGTCTTAGAAATTTTTAATCGCTCCCTCCATATTGGGAATGAGGAATGGTACGATTTTTTGAGAAGCTTGGCTGAACAGGTGGTAATTGCCGTCGAAAAAGAAGAATTAGTTTACAACTTGGAAAAAACCAATGCTTTGCTGATCGAAACCTATGATGCTACCATTGAAGGATGGGCTTATGCTTTAGATCTCAAAGATAGGGAAACGGAGAATCACAGCAAAAGAGTAACAGAATTAACCCTCAAAATAGCTCGAGAAATGGGGATAGAAGAAAAGGATTTAGTCCACATTCGTCGAGGAGCGCTTCTTCACGACATCGGTAAAATGGGTATTCATGACTCAATTCTTTTTAAACCAGGAAAGCTTACCAATGAAGAATGGGAAATAATGAGGAAGCATCCGATTTATGCCTATGAGATGCTTTCACCCATTCAATATTTACACCCAGCTATCGACATCCCTTATTGTCACCATGAAAGGTGGGATGGGAGCGGGTACCCTCGAGGCTTAAAAGGCGAAGCTATTCCCCTTTCGGCTCGAATTTTTGCCGTTGCCGACAACTTTGATGCCTTAACCAGCAACCGCCCTTATCGTGATGCCTGGCCAGTTAAAAAAGCTCTTGATTACATTCGTAAACAAAGTGGAAAAATGTTTGATCCTCGGGTAGTCGAGATATTTCTTCATTCAGATACAGTAAAAATCCTGCATAAAGAAAAATCCTCGACGTAAGGATTTTAATTTTTCAATAAAAATAACTAAGTACTTCACGAACTAAAAATATTTATTTCAATTATTCTTTCTATAGAAACATGCGATAATAAGGATAGACCTTCATGATGCTTTGCAGCACCAGATGAGGGATAAAACCTAAGATTCGACATGCCATGGCATGTCGCTACATTAGTCGGGTACAATTTATTGTGCCCCTCCATATTTTAATTCTTTTGTAGGGCTTGATTTATCATGCCAGCATATAGATTTTCAGGATAGACTTACATGCCACTTTCGTGGCACCAAAATAGAATGAAAATATATACTCAAGAATCAGTTTCCCCCTTTAGAAAAGGGGGTAAGTGGGATTTGAATTTTTTACTGCTCCGTCATCCTAGGCCCTCTCATTTCGAGGGCTCAGGATGACGCCTGCAGCGTCAGATGAGATCCTCACGCGTGAAAGCACCGTTCAGGATGACCGATTAAAGAATTCATTTAATGGTATTTTCAGGATTGTTCTTATGGAATTTTATTTTTCTGGAGGGGTTATTGATGAAGAATCAATCCATAATTATTATTGGAGCGGGATTTGCCGGACTTTCAGCTGGAATCTATGCTCAAATGAATGGATATCAAAGTCAAATTTTCGAAATGCACAATCATCCCGGAGGATTATGTACGGCATGGAAGCGCAAAGAATATACCATTGATGGTTGTGTCCACTGGTTAGTCGGCACTTCACCTCAGAGTGATATGTATCATTATTGGGAAGAAGTCGGCGTCATGCCAGGACGTAAAATTGTCAATCCAGAAGAGTTTATGCGCTATGAGACCAGTGATGGTCGGACCCTCATTCTCTATAATGATGTGGATCGCTTAGAAAAACATTTGCTTGAATTTTCACCACAAGACGCCAAACCAATACAACAATTCATTCAGGGTATTCGGTTATGCATGGAATTCGACCAATCTTCTCCATCTAATTCTTTGTTTACCCTTTTGGGTAAAAAAATTAAATTAGGATGGTTATTTGTAACCAAAGGAAAAGCTTTCCAAGAGTGGATGAAGATAAGCACCTATGAGTTTACCCAAGGTTTTAAAGATCCGATTTTACGAGATGCCTTCCAAGAAATGTGGTTACCTGAATTCTCGATATTTTTCATCCTTTTTACCTTTGGTTTTCTTCACAAGAAAAATGCCGGTTATCCTATTGGCGGTTCGATGCCTATGGCGCAGGCAATGGCTCAGCGTTATCTTGACTTGGGTGGAAAAATCCACTACCAAAGCCGGGTGAATAAAATTTTAGTTGAAAATAACCAAGCGGTTGGAATTGAATTAGAGGATGGAAGCCAACCTGCCGCCGACCGGGTCATTTCTGCTGCTGACGGGTATAGTACCATTTTTAAAATGCTCAATGGAAAATATATTGATGATGAAATCAAAGAGCGTTATGAGAAATGGCCTCGGTTTCCTGCGTTATTGTTTGTCGGCCTGGGAGTAAACCGTTTATTCCCTGATGAACCACAATCAGTTTCCGGTTTGAGCTTTCCACTTCATCAACCTACTGAGATTGGAGATGCTGTACAAAGCCGTTTATCAGTTCATCTATTTAATCAAGATCCAACTTTGGCACCAGCAGGAAAGACCAGTTTAGTCGTCATGATGCCCAGTAATTACCAATATTGGAAAGATTTGTCATCAGATCCTGCTGCCTACCAGGTAAAGAAAGAGCAGGTTGGACAAACTATTGTTCATTTGCTTAACCAGCGCTTTCCCGGTATTTCGCAAGATGTCGAAATGGTTGATGTGGCTACCCCTCTGACCTTTGAAAGGTACACCGGCAACTGGCAAGGATGCTTTGAAGGTTGGCTGATCACCCCCCAAAATGCCAAGGCTGTGCTCAAACCAATGCGCCAGACTCTTCCTGGATTACAGAATTTCTATATGTGCGGTCAATGGATAGAGCCCGGAGGGGGATTGCCCAGCGCAGTAATGTCGGCGAGACGTTTGATTCAGACCATATGCAAAGAAGATAAAGAAAAGTTCCATACCACGGTTAGAGATTCTGAGATATCAAAAGAATGAAATTGAAAACAATGAGTAAAAAAAAGGACTTTTAAAACTTTTCAATTTTTTTAAACGAATGAACAGCCACTTACGTATAATAATGAAAAGATTAATGTCATAAGAGTGTAGAATAGTTGTTCCTAAAATCGGTTTTTTAATTACTTGGTAAAGACAGCCCAAATTTTGGACGATTGGAGGAAGTATGATGAAAAAACTTTTTCTTTTAATAATGGCTCTCTGTATAGTGGTACCATTGGCAGTAACTGGATGTATGCCAACTCCTCCCACCCCAACTCCCACACCAACTCCGGGAATGGAGAAGGATTTTACTCTGTTGGATTTAAATGGTCGTTCCTTTACCCTGAGTGACCACTTAGGAAAACCTATTGTTCTTTGCTTTTTTATGTCCAATTGTCCAGCCTGCAAAAGTGAAGTCCCTCACTTGAATTCAGTTCATCAAAAATACGTTGACAGTGAAGAGCTGATGGTGATCGGGATTGGTATCCGGGCTGGTATTGCTGAATTTGTGCAATCTCAGGGGGTTCAATACCTGGTTCTTCAGGATGATGAAAATGAAACAGTTTCAGATCTTTATGGCGTATGGAGTGTCCCTCATAATGTTTTTATTAACCGTCAGGGGAAAATCACTCGTCAAATTGCTCAATCTCTTTCGGAGAGCGAGCTGGAACAATATATCGATGAAATTTTATAGTAAGTTTGACCGTTTAAATAAAATGAAAAGCCCAGGAGTCTTTTGCTCATTTTTATGATGAGCGCCTGGGCTTTCCTCTTTATAGAATCTCAAAAAGATTGATTACAGTAAGTTTTCTTTACATTAAATCTTGCGAAGTCACCTTGATAATTTCTTCAATATACTTTTTTAAGGCTGGTGGAACTCCAGGAAGGTCAACATTCAAAAATCCTCTGGTTATCAAAGATAGAGCTTCTTCTTTGCTAAGGCCTCGTGAACGTAAGTAATTAATTGCTTCTTCTTCTATAGGTCCAACCGCTGCTTCATGAGATAAACGACTTTTAGGAGCACCGTAAACTTCAAGTTCCGGTACCGAAATAATCTCTGAATCGTGGGAAAAAAGAATCCCTTTACATTCCAAGTGAGCCTGAGCTTCATCGTGATAAGAGACTAGTTTCCCGCGGGCATACACCTTTGATTGATCGGCGGCACAAACTCGAGAAACCGAATTCCCACGGCATCCTCGGCTTTTCATGATTAGGTTGGAGCCAACATCGATAATCGATGACTCTTTCCCAAAAATGATACTTTGGAAATTAGCATTGGCATTTTCTCCCTTTAAAATAGCTTTAGGAAACGTCTGTAGGGAAAGAAGGGGTTTCATAAGCACATAAGTGCTGCTGTAAAAGGAATTATCTTCCATCTCCACTACTGTTCGGGGACGAACATGAAAATTTTCACCCCAATTATGGACCATAGTAAAGGTCAGTTGAGCATTTTTTCCAATATAAAATTCACTGACCCCGATATGCAAACCGTTTTTGTTTCCTTTTACCGATGCGCATCCCGTATTGATGTTGGCTTGAGCTCCCTCTTCGAGGATGATTAAATTGTGAACGCTTTGTACACTGGCTTCTTCTGACATTAACAAACAAGCTTGAAGGGGAACATTAATCTGCTGATGAGCAAAAATTCGGATAAAATACCCTTCGGTTTGGCATAGTTCGGTATAGGCAGTATATTTATCAAAATCAACTGGGATAAGATTCCAGTAATAATTCCTTACTTCAGGATATTTTTCAATTGCCTGGCTAATGCTCATGATTTCCAACTTTCCCTGAAAAGCCTTTTGTATCCTTTCAAAGACAGCTGAACGATCAACTTGAACATAGGTTGCGGCATTTCCGGAATCCAGCAAATCAATGCCTGCATATAAGGCAGCCTCTTTCATTGATCGGGAAATGCTTTCGATACTATCGACCCTTTCATGGGGAGAGCATACCGAAAATTCGCTCAGATCAATATCCGGACCTAATGCCGCTTTTTTGTTATAAGCTGCTTCTGCTCTTTGTTTGATATTTTGAAAATATTCATCATTGGTCATCGTTCACACCTCGCACAGGCTTCATAACCATGGAGTTTAATGTCAGAGAAAATATCTCGGGGATTCCCTTGACAAATTATTCTTCCATTCATTAAAACATGCCCCATTTCAGCATTTAAATAGTCTAAAATAAAACCGGTATGGGTAATAATTAATCCAGATCGTTTTTTAGTTTTAACTAATTGCCGTTCAAAAAGTTCTTGGAGGGCGTTTCCTACCAGAGATATATTATCAAGGTCAACTCCTGATTCGGGCTCGTCGATCATAGAAAAAATCGGACGATGCAAAAGAAGTTGAAAAAGCTCGGCTCGTTTGGCTTCTCCTCCAGAAAATCCTTGACCGATACTTCGGCTTAAAAGAGAACCACAATTTAATTTTTTCGAAACCTCATCAACGGATAGAGAATTTTTATGTTTTTCAATAATTAAGTTCCCGAGAGTTTGAAGTTGGACCCCTGGTATTGTCGGCATTTTTTGGAATGCCATTCCTATCCCCAGCTGGGAACGTTCCTCAACACTCAGAGAAGTTATGTCTTTTCCCTGAAAAATTATCCGCCCATCTAAAATAGTATATCCTGGCATCCCCATGATAGCCATCAATAAAGTTGTTTTTCCAGCTCCATTCGGACCGAGTAAGATATGAATTTCACCTTCACCAATGGTAAGATTCACGTCTTTCAAAATGACCTCGTTACCTACCTCAACTTTTAAATGTTCAATCTGAAGCATAATTTCACCTGCATTCTCCAAAAGTCTCTTTTTTTCATTATATCATGGAACTGGATCCTAACTCTTTTCGAAATCAATCATCTGAAATTCTTAGTTCAAAGACATTAAATTCTCCAAGTGCAAAAGTGCAGATATTTTTGCCATTCTGAATCCAGTTGAGGATAGAGGTAAAATTAGGACCATTACTAATAACCGGTTGGAATTTATGGGTTGAAAAAATTGTAGAAATTCACTTTTATCATAAAAAAGAGCTTCATAAAGATCTATTGAAGTAACTTTATGTTATTGATATTGCTCTCGCAATATGGGAAAATAGAAAAAAGCTTGACTTCTTAGGTTAATTCTAAAGCCGCTTCGTCATAATAAAAGATTGAACTCCAATAAATCTATCCTGAAAATACTATCAAATGAATTCCCCCATTGAGGGGGGATGCAGGGGGGGTGTGCCTTTCATCAGTCATCCTGAGGCTTCGTATTTTGAAGCCGTGAGGATCTCATCTGATGCCGATAGTGTCATCCTGAGGCTTCGTATTCAGAAGCCGTGAGGATCTCATCTTTTTAGGTTTTTTATTCTTCATAAATACTTTAAAGGATGAGATTCTCACGTCGCACAAGACGCTCCTCGCAATGACGAAACAGTAAATAATTCAAATCCCCCTGACCCTCTTTTCTAAAGGGGGAAACGATTCCTGGGTAAGTTTTTTCATCCTCATCTGGCACCACGAAAGTGGCATGATAGTTTATTCTAATAAGGAGGTGATAAGCATATTTCTGCTGAAAATAAAAATAAATTAGGGCTTCATCTTGGTTCCCCGATTTTCCAAAATATTTAAGGAGGTAGAAGAAATGTTTGGTTTTTCTAAATCGAAATGGTGTACCAAAAAGACAGCGTTTTTCCTTACGGTTATGATCATTTTCCTGGTTTTAACCCCTTTGGCTTCAGCGACTAAAATTCAATGGTTGGCCCACCCAGTTCATTTCGCTGTTACCGGTGATGGTGAGTTGCTCAAGCAATTCCAGGAAAAGACTGGAATTGAAGTAGTACCGGTGCTCTACGGAGTAGACGTCATCATGGAGAAAGCCATGATGGAAATGCTATCAGGAAGCAGCACCTTTGATGTTATCTCCTTATCCAACACGACTTGGCGCAACGATTTAGGATCGGATGTCTTCCTTGAACTTGATTCCCGCATTTCTGAAATTGAGGATTATGATGATTACGTACCCGGTCTCATCGAAGCCTTCCGGGCTGCAGACGGAAAATTGGTTGCTTTGCCGATCAGATCCGGCGCAGCTATGCTTCATTATCGAGAAGATCTCTATAATGAATACGGATTAGCAGTGCCAGTAACCATAGATGAATTTGTTAGCAATGCTCAAGCTCTCACCAAGGATACAACTGGAGATGGGGTTGTGGATGTGTATGGATACGCCTTCATGGGAAAAGAGGGATCTCAGCTTATTGATGATTTTGAAAGCTGGCTTTATCCCCATGGCGGTGCTTTTTTTGATGGTGACAAGGTTGTAGTGAATAATGAAGCCGGTGTCGAAGCCGCCGCTTTACTGACCGATCTTCTCAATGTCTATAAGGTGGTTCCCGCCGGAACCCTTTCCTATACCTCCAGTGAAGTCAAAACTGCCATGCAGGAAGGACTGGCTGCAATGACCACCCTGTGGTGGCAATATAATATTGATTGGAACAAACCAGAACTTTCTAAAATCGCTGGTAATGCACGAATGGCTAAACTTCCGCAAAAACCCGATAAAGGATTGGGATATGGGCATATGGGTTGCTGGGCAGTATTTATTGATAAAAACTGCAAAGAAGTCGATGCTGCTTGGGAATTCATTAAGTTTATCTCCAGTGCTGAAGCCCAAAAATACATGGTCGCTCGTGGAAATGGTCCAACTCGTTTGTCAAGCTTCCAGAGTGAGGAATTTATCAATGCAGTAGGACCAGAAGCCGCTCAGATCATTGCCGATGTGTACGCCGTCGGGAAAATGCCTTCTCCCTCTCCAATCTTCCCCGAGGCTCGTGAAACAGTCGCTCGTGAGCTTCATCAAGCATTTACCGGTGCCAAAACCCCCAAACAGGCAATGGATGACGCCGCTAGCGCAATTCAGAAACTCATTCAATAAAATTTTATAACATCATCTCCCACTCGGTACTAACCTATGCCGAGTGGGAGATAAACAATTTCAAAAAGTAGCTTAGATCTGGCTTTGGAGGCTATTGAATGGCTTCAAGAAAATTTAATAAAAGTATTCCTTACTTGCTGATACTCCCAGCTCTCGCTATTATTTTCCCTTTGTTGATTTATCCGGTTTTTTATAATGTCTACCTCAGTTTTTTTTCCTGGAAAGTTCTCCCCCCAGCTTTTAATTTTGTCAAACTGCAAAATTATTTTGATGTGTTTAATAACCCGGTATTTTGGAATTCGGTGAAAATAACTCTTCAATTCACCGGAATTGTAGTTGGAATCCAATTTGTCCTTGGTTTGGGCTTGGCTTACCTTCTTAATGGTCAAAAATTTGCCAAACAAACCACTCGTTCCATTGTACTCATCCCCTATATCAGTGCTCCTGCCATAATCAGCTTAATCTGGCGTCTCCTCTGGGATCCGGACCTGGGCCAAATTAATCAGATTCTCCGTTTTTTCGGTATAAGAGGACCGGGATGGATTGCCGATCCGGCAACCTCGCTTTTTTCGGTCACGGTAACTGAAATTTGGAGGGGGATTCCTTTTGTCATTTTGGTCCTTCTCGCTGGTCTTCAAGCTTTACCCGATGAACCCTATGACGCTGCCAAAGTCGATGGAGCATCGTCAGTACAAATATTTTTTCTCATTACCGTACCGCTTTTAAAAACCATTATTTGGATTGTTCTTCTTTTTCAAACTATTTTCACCTTGCGGGCTTTCGATATCATTTGGGTTTTAACCGGTGGTGGACCGGGTGGTTCAACCCAAACTCTCAGCATCATGATTTATCGAACGATGTTTCGGTTCTGGGATGGTGGAACATCTTCAACTCTTTCAGTGATCATTCTTATCCTCACCCTGCTGATTAGTTTTGTTTTCTTCCGATATTTGTATAAGGAGATGGAAGTATGAGCCGAAAAACAGAAGGCATCATTATTATCCTGGTTGTTCTCTTTATTGCACCGGTCATTCAAATGGTCTTGATGTCTTTCAAACAACCTTTAGACTTGTTTTCAACTTTTTTGTTTTTTAAACCTACCGGTGCCAATTATGTTGATCTGTTCAGCCGGCTCAATCTCACCTACTTTTTTAAAAATAGTATCATTATCGCCTCAGGGACGGCAGTATTATCGGTGATTTTAGGGGCAGTTGCTGCCTATAGTTTCGCCCGATACAATTTTCCGATGCGAAAATTCCTCCTCTTTATGGTCCTTTTTTCTCGGATGCTTCCACCGGTAGCCGGTGTGGTTCCGCTTTTTTTAGTCATGAGGAGATTGGGGTTCACCGATACCTATGGAGGGATCATTCTTTTATATACTGCTTTTCAAACCCCCTTTGTTATCTGGATGATGCGGGGCTTTTTTCTGTCCATTCCGAGAGAACTGGAAGAAGCAGCAGTTATAGATGGATGTTCGCGACTGACTGCTTTTTTACGAATCACTCTTCCTCTCAGTCGGCCAGGTTTAGCTGCGACTTCGATTTTTGCTTTTACTCTTTCTTGGAATGAATTTCTCTTCGCCTTAATATTCACCGGTACCAATACTAAAACTATACCAGTCGCAGTACCAGAGCTGATCGGTGAAATGGGTATATTCTGGGGTCAAATCTGTGCGGCAGGAACTCTGGCGGTTCTGCCAATTTTTATCTTTTCATTTTTAGCTCAAAAACAACTCATCAGTGGTCTTACTTTCGGAGCAGTAAAAGGGTAGACCTTTATGCCGTTTCGCGGCACCAGATGAGGATGAAAAACCGAGGGGGAGTGGTCTATCCTTTTTGCTTTTTTTATTTTTTAATTCATTTTCTAACACTTAAACTAAAATTACGGTTTTTGCAAGGCAAAAATTATAATAACGTAAAGAAGAATGAATAAGGAGGTTTTCATGAACGAACAATATGATCTCATAGTCGTAGGAGGAGGTTTAGCCGGAACCTGTGCTGCTGTTGCCGCTGCACGCTTGGGATGTCGAGTTGCTCTGGTACAAAATCGTCCAGTACTTGGCGGAAATTCCAGCAGCGAAATTCGCGTTCCAGTTGGAGGAGCTTGCGATTTCAACCCTTGGGCAAGAGAAACTGGCCTGCTTGAAGAGTTTTTTTTAGAGGATCGCTTTCAGGATCCTGCACGAATCTGGACCGGTCACGGATCTTCAACCTGGGACTATATCTTATATAAAGCAGCGGCCAATGAAAAAAATCTTGACCTTTATATCGATACACCAGCTCAGAAAGTTCTCATGTCAGAAACCAATCCAAAATTCATTGATTCAATCGTAAGTTACGAAAACGGATCAGAAAAAGAGATCGTTCTCCAAGGTCGTTTGTTTATCGATGCCACCGGAGATGGAGTGATCGCCTACCAGGCGGGAGCGGAATTCCGGATGGGGAGGGAAGCGAGAAGTGAATTTGAGGAGAGTTTAGCACCAGAAAAAGCCGACAGTTATACTCAGGGGAGTAGCTTGCTTTTCCATGCCAAAGATGTCGGTTTCCCGGTACCCTTTACCCCACCAGAGTGGGTCCCCCAACTCACTAGTGATGAAGACCTAGCTTTTCGCACCCATCATGATGTCGAAGCCGGTTATTGGTGGATCGAAATTGGAAATCCTCCCTATAACACTATAACAGATCACGCAAATATCCGTAAGGAACTAATTAAAATGGTCCTGGCGGTTTGGAACCACATTAAAAATCACGGTGACCATCAAGCCGACCACTTGGTTCTCGATTGGATTGGAATGGTCCCTGGGAAACGAGAGTCGAGAAGGATTATGGGTGATTATATTATGAAAGAAAAAGATGTCACTTATGGATCTTTATTTGATGATCGAGTAGCCTACGGGGGATGGTTTGTCGATATTCACACTCCAGGAGGCATTCTTACAAAAGATTTACCTCCTGAACCATCATTTCCAGGAAAATCAGAAGAAATTGGGAAACGGCAAGCTACCGTCTACAGTATTCCATTTCGATCGCTTTATTCCAAAGATATTCCCAACCTGATGATGGCAGGAAGAGATATTAGTGTTACCCATGTTGCTCTGGGAACCACTCGTTTGATGGGAACTTGTTCTACCATTGGTCAGGCAACTGGCGCTGCTGCTTATTTGTGTACCAAATATTCTCTTCAACCCCGGGACCTTTATCCAGAGAAAATTCACGAACTCCAACAGCTCCTTCTAAAACAGGACGGTTTCATCCCTCAAATAAAGAATAGCGATCCGAAAGACTTGGCTCGGGATGCCCGAATCACCGCATCAAGTTCAGCCAAGCTCCAAATAGCCCAAGGAGACTTGGCGACCGAGTATGATCATCCTCGACAGCGGACAATATCAATGACCGGCCTTGAAACCGAAAGAGCCCTGATTTTTCCAATAACTTCAGATCACATTGACTCAATCGATCTCTATATTGAATCTCATCTTCACGAATCAGCTGAAATAGAGGTTACTCTTAAAAAAGCCATGCATATTTGGGATTACGATGGATCGGAGGGAATTCTCACAAAACAAAAAGTGGCTGTGCCTCCCAGTGGTGTTTCCTGGGTGAAAGTTCCCTTCAACCTTTCAGTAGATCCTAAATCTTTTTACATTATCACCGCCCGTTCGCAAACCGGTATCTTTTGGAGATATCATAAAAAACCACCGGTAGGAACGGCAGCCTTATCAAAAGAAAAAAATAAATGGACTTCAACCAAAGGAGCTTATACCATTAGGATTTATCCCGAAGTATTCCCCTATGAAACTGAAAATATCCTCAGTGGAGTGAGCCGTCCTGAAAACTGGACCAATATCTGGATTTCCGATCCCTCTCAAGGTATGCCACAAACAGTAACGTTGGAATTTCCAGTCGAAACCACATTCAATACGGTTTATCTGACTTTCGACACCAATCTTACCCAAACCCATATGTCCACGCCGCCTCTCTATCTTTTTCCTGAGTGTGTCAAAGACTATGCCTTATTCTTTGATGCTCAAGCTACCTGGAAGGAAATCCTCCATTGCCATGACAATTACCAAAGAAGAAGAATCCATCGGTTTTCACCTATCACAACTCAAAAACTCCAAATCGAGATCTACGCTACCCATGGAGACCCTTCAGCGCGGATTTACGAAATACGGGTGTATAACGAATAAGTTAATTTGTTTTATGGAGGCGTTTTCAAAAGTTATCAAAATAATGATTTAAATTGCATAAATTTAATTCATATAATGCGTGCTCAGGAGAGAAGAAATGGGCACGCATTATTTTTATAAAATTGCCCCTTGTTCTTTTAAAGTTCTCTGTAAAACATCTACCGGAATCTTCCGAAGAGAAGAAGACCCTTCTTGAACAGTTAAAGCGCTTGCTACTCCCGCTGCTTGACCGATTGCCATACAAGGTGCCATCACCCGGAAGGATGCCATGGCTTCATGAGTTGCCGATATGGAGCGGCCAGCAACCAGAATATTTTCCAGCTCCCGAGGTATTAAACAACGGAAGGGAATACCGTATTCACCTTGATCCTCGACATATTGAAAATAGGAATCGATCCGATCCTGCTTGTGAACATCGATAGGATAGCCACACCAGGCGATGGTGTCTTGGTATTTTTTGCCTAATAAGATATCTTCTTTATTTAAAGAATAATCTCCAATTATCCGCCGTGATTCTCGAATCCCTATTTTCACTGGAGTTAAAGAGAGATGAGCATTTTCGAAACCAGGAACATGTTGACGCAGGAATTGAAAAATTTGGTGAGCTTCACGTCGTGCCGATATTTCCGCCTGAGAGAGGGCAGTGGGGTCAAGTGAATCAGCGATGATTTTTATGGTGTTGATAAACATTTCTCCTTGATATAGGCACATCAACCAGGCACGATGGTCGGCAATTCCGTCGAAGAGGCCTTCTTTTTCAATTATTTTTTGCCAGGGTTTAAATTGAGTTGTGATATGAAAAATAGGGGCAAAACCGGAATGAGGATCGGGATGAGGATTAACTACAATCTCCTCGTCGGTTAATTGAAAAGCTTTTTGACTGTCGATGCCATCTATTTTAAAAATCATCGTCATTGGTTGACAGTTCCCTGAATCATCTCCCAATTCAAAATCCATTCCGGCTTTTGCAATAATATCAGCGTCCCCAGTACAATCGATAATAATTTTCCCCTCTAAATAAAAACGACCACCCTTGCTCTCAAAAAAAACTCCTTTGACCTGGTTATTCCTCAGCAAAGGCTCTACAGCCAAGCAATGGTGAAGAATCTCAACCTTTTGCTCCAAAAGAAGTTCCTGGGCTGCAATTTTCACTTTTTCCGGATCAATAGGGGTAATGGTTTTCATATGTCCCTGTTGGAGCGGAACATGCCCTGGCGTACCTCTCAGTTTTTTTAGGTAATCGACGAACAACTGGGCAAATCCACCAATGATTTGATCGCCTTTCATATTATGGAAAGTCAATATCGGTAGACCAGAAGTCGCCATTCCTCCTAAAAATCCATATTGCTCCAAAAGAACAACCTTTACCCCTAAGAGTGCAGCAGAGTATGCAGCAGCAATACCTGCAGGGCCACCACCACAGACAATAACATCATAAGATCCATAAGGTTCAACTTGGGCTTTCATTCTTTTCCGAACCGTAACCATCAGCTCCTTTCTTTAAACTTTGCTTATTATAATCCACTCTGATTCAGAAAATCGCAAAATCATCTATGTCCTTTTTTATTTCTCTTAATTCTCTTTTTATTGGTGGGGAAAGCGTGGGTGATAGGGAAGGTATGTTCCGGACACATAGGTAACAGAAAGTTCCAGACACATAGTTAACACTTAATTCAAATCCCCCTAACCCCCTTTTCTAAAGGGGGAAATTGATCGGCGTATAGATATTTTCATCCTCATTTAGTGCCACAACGTGGTATGAGGGTCTATCCTGAAAAACCACGGGCATGATAAATCAAGCCCCCTACAAAAGAATTAAAAAAATGTAGGGGCACAATGTATTGTGCCCATTCTTTAATTAACGTAGCGACATGCCATGGCATGTGGAATCTTGGTTTTCATCCTCATCTGGTTTCACGATGTGATATGAGGGTCTATCTTGAAAAAACAGGAACGAGTGAAAAATGATAAAAAAGATAAAGAATAAATTCAACAATTCCCCTCCTTGGAGGGGTGCCGTTTACGCGGCGGGGAGGGTGCCTTTCGGTTTTTAATGGTTTCCCTGAGAAAATATTAAAGAAATTTTAATAAAAGATGAGATTCTCACGTCGCACAAGACGCTCCTCAGAATGACGGAGTGGGGAATGGGATTCTCACGTTGCTTTGCTCCTCGCAAGGACGATTTTATATAGGTATTTTAATCTTCAACTGATGCTACAAAGCGGCATGATGCCCTATTCATTAAATAGCAGTGTATAAAAGATGAAGTGTTAGTTAGGTTTAAAGAAGTAGAATTCATTGGTTGTCAACCCTTCTTAAAATACTTATAGGAGTCAATAAAGAAGGGTTGACAATATTCATTATTTCTTTTACGAATCTTGATGCTTCAAGTCTCCGGCTGCTTTAGCTCGAATCCGGGTGGCGTTCCCGGGAAGATAAGCCAGGGGGACATCTTCAATTTCGACAATATGAACTGTAGCAGGATCAGCACCAGCTTTAACGGCTTCCTCGGTAGCAATGGCTTTAGCCTGATGAAGTGCCTGTTCCCGTGTCATCTCGCTTAAAGAAAAAACTCGCTCAACCTGACCACTAACCTGAGCAATAGCAGCTCCAATTGCATTGGCTACCTCATAATTATCCGGTCGGAGGATTTCGGAAATACCCTCGAGTTGATCTCCAACTAAAATACCCCCTCCTCCAACCAAAATTAGCGGCATTGGGTCAGAAGAGAGTTTCATCTTATCAACAGCTTCATTGAATATATTGCCAATGATCCCCAATACGTGCTGGACAAATCCTTCATCCAGATGACTCACTCGAGATGAATCACCAATCGAAGCCATCCCAGCTCGGACGGCTATATCGGTGGTAGTAAGGGTCTTTCCACCAAATACCAAAGCCTCCTCAGTGATAAGATATCCAACGCTTTCTGGACCTACTTTTATTTTCCCATTGTGTTCGGTTACAATAGTTCCGCCTCCCAAACCAAGGGAAATTAGATCGGGCATCCGGAAATTGGTTCGAACACCTCCAATTTCTTCAGCAACCGATGACTCGCGTGGGAAACCTTTGTTAATGACTCCCACATCACTGGTTGTACCACCAATATCTAATACAATAGCTTCATCAACACCACTTAAATATGAAGCGCCCCGAATGCTATTGGTAGGACCACAAGCCACGGTTAAAATTGGATAATTCATGGCATAATCTATCGACATGAGTGTTCCATCGTTTTGACAGAAATAAATAGCGGCTTTTTGGATTCCCTCTTGTTGAAGCCCTTTGATAAAAGCTTGAGCAGTCGTTTTGGCAACATGATGGAGAGCAGCGTTGAGGATAGTGGCATTTTCCCTTTCCAGAAGACCAATGGAACCAATTTCATGGGAGAGTGAGAGGGGAATATCTCCTAATTTTTCCCGAATCATTTCGGCAACTTTCATCTCATGGGCTGATGAAATAGGGGAGAAGACTGAAGTAATGGCTATTGCATCAACTTTCCCTTTTAGTTCAGAGATACAGGCCATAATTTCACTCTCATCAAGATGAGAAATTTCTCGTCCGTCGAATTCATGGCCACCCTGGATAATGTAATGATTTTCTCCAACCGCCGAAACCAAGTCCTCCGGCCAATCTACCATGGGAACCACTGCCATGGTTGCCGGTTTGGCAATTCGAATAACTCCCACCCGGCAAAGTCGCTTTCTTTCAACAATGGCATTGGTGCAGTGAGTGGTTCCCAACATGGCAAAGCGTATTTTATTTCGATCTACATGAGAACTTTTAAGAATCTGATGTACCGCATTCAAAATCCCGGAAGTTACATCAGCAGTGGAAGGGGTCTTTGTCTTGCTCATTAATTCATTGTTTTGGTCGATGAGCACAGCATCGGTATTGGTGCCCCCGACATCGATTCCAATACGGTAAATCATTGATGGTTTCCTCCTTCGCTGATGAGTTTTTCAACCGGTATATAATCGACATCATATCCAAAATAGCGGGGTCCTACAGTTTCAATCCCCTTTGGTGTCCGCCACTTTGGATCGCAGGGAATACTCAATACCAAAACCCGATGACCATAACGAATAGCTTCGGTGGTGACCGGAATAGCGCTATCTAAGTTAACAATACAGATTAAATCGGGAACCGATGCGATAATTTTCTCATCACGAATGGCTATTAAGTTCTCGTTCTGAAATTGGACTTTAAGGTTTTTCCCTCGATAGTCTTCGATACCCTCAATTTGAGCTTCACCTCGCACAAAGCCTCCTTCAGTGCGACGTAAAACGTCAATCACTTTTCCCTTGAAAAGCTCAAAACCTCCAGTTACCTCTAAAAGATTCTTAATGGGATTTTTACCCTTTTTTCGAGCAGTAAGGATCGATTCCCCAATTTTAGCTGAAAGCGAAAGAGTATTTCGAATACAAGCTTCCTTAAGGACCTTGCCTGGCATTTGATAGATACTGAGCATGACCGATCCACCCATGGTGACACAGATATTTCGAGCCAAAGTCTCTGTCCAAAAATTATTAATACTTTCCATGATTACAGTATTTCCCTTTTCATCAGCAATAATCATGGGCGTTGCTGAAACATCCCAAAGATGGAAGGAAGTCATTTGCAACTCAGGAAAAGCCCGTCCCATTCCATCGCAATCTAAAAGCGGAATTCCAGTTCTTGCTGCAACCGATATCGGAATCATTGAATTGACTCCACCGGCTTCAATGGGAAGAGTGGCATAAATATCCTTTCCGGCATATTTCTTGATCCCGTTAAAAGCTCGGAGAATTTCTTCACCATTAGCCAGTTTCTCAATGAGAACCGTTGGTGCGCCCATCATGGCAGTTGGAACAATACTGGCATCGTCGGGCACTTCGTCAGGATCAATGAGTTGAACTGGACCGTTCTGTTTTATCGCCTGAATAGCCATTAATTTCCCAAGATGAGGGTCTCCACCACCACCGGTTCCCAGAAGAGCAGCCCCGAGAGCGATATATTCTACATCTTGAAGATCAATAAATTTCATTTTTTACCTCCATGCAGTTTTCAAGCTTTCTTTTTGGATGGAACCGGTTGAGGTTGCTTAACAACTGAAATCAATACCAGATAAACAACAAAGGAGACAATTATGGCATTGATTGGAGCAATACCAATCTTAAGATAAATACCCACCAGTGCTCCAATAAGCCAGGATAGTATCCCCACCCAATTGGCTCCCGGATATCTAAACCACTTGGAGGGATCTCCTTTCTTTTTTACCCAGTAATCGGCAATCATAACCCCAGCAACTGGTGGTATGGTAGAAGTTAAAATGGTTAGAAAATTTAAAAAGTAGTTCATAATTCCAGCAACAGCCAGCACAGTTCCTAAAATACCTGCCACAGCAGTAGCCAAGGCCCGTTTTGAATCAGGCAGTTGAAATAAGTTGGTAAGAGCTATTCCAGCCGAGTAAGCGTTGATGGTATTGGTCGTCCAGGTTGCCAAAATAAGAATAATCAAACCCAAAACTGGGGCTCCTAAGGCTGACATAACCTGAGTAATATCATAAGTACCAGCTAAGAGCGCCATCACCGAACCCATAAAAAGCATTGCAACTCCGGCTGGCCAGACTCCCCATACCGATGAGAGAACTGCTTCTCGGCGGTTTCGAGCGTAACGAGAAAAATCACCAGCAATAACACCCCCAACTGCAAAAGTACCTACTGCCAGTGCTATTCCTTGAACGAAAGGGAAGGGAGCAGGAGGTTGATACGAAGATAGAATTGAAGAGCCATATTTAACAAATGACGAATACGTTCCATATATACTCAGAATAATCAAAGCTGGAACAGCAATATAGTTCAAATATTTTACTGCATTAAACCCTATAATCGCAGTACTGAGCATGATTAATCCCCAAATTAATGATGAAATCCAAACTGGAAAATTCACACCCAACCAAGTATTCAATACACTGCTAAAAGCCGCACCACAAACGTTTGCTTGTACACCAAACCAGCCTAAGGTTGAAATCCCTAAGATTAAAGAAATCAATATCCGAGACCCGCTAAAACCAAATGATGGGACAGCAGCGCTGACCGTTGGTCTTCCTAAATCGGCTGCTTGCATTCCCTGGAAACTCATATAAATAACCACAATGGTATAGCCAATAATGCCGGCAAGCAGAGCATGAAATAAATCCAAACCGGTTATTAAAGCTCCTCCCATCATCAAAGCTGGAACACAAATCATTGTACCAATCCATATAAGAGCAATACTTGGCCAACTTTGACGACTTTCCTTTGGAACAGCTTCTAACGCATACTTTTCAAAAACATCTTCGCTTTTCTTTGTACTCATGTTCTCATCCCCCTTAAAATATTGGTTGTTGTATTCGAAAGTTATTACAAATTTAAAAATACTTATAAAATTTTAATTTTCATAAATATGCTAGAAAAAGCTTTAATTATGAACCAAGTCGCTCCCATAGATTCCGCTCCTTATTAGAAGGGATCTGATAGGTCTTTTTACTCTGAGTAAGTTTTAAATTAACCAGAGTTTCCAGATATTTGAGAGCGGTTGATACCGGATAAATCAGCGGGATTCGATAACCACGTCTGAAAAGCTCCGCAGAAAGTTCGTCGGCAACACCCATCATACCAGTACAACCCAAAATAAGAGCATGTGCCTGGTCTTCACCAAGTGCCTTTTCTGATTCTTCAACCAATGCATTCATTAATTTGTCTCGATCGCCTAATTCAAGAACCGGAATATTGACCCATCGGATTGACGCTAATTTCTTTCCAACGCCGGCTTCGTGCGCCAAGTTTTCCAACAAGACAACAACACTTTCCAAAACGGTAATCACTGAGAAACGGTGGGCAAGGTCGGCCGCAAAAAGCATCGAGGTTCTTCCCGGACCAACAACGGGAATCTCTAAACGTTCTCGAGCGGCAGCCAATGCAGGATCTCCCATGCAATCAATAAACACGCCATCGAATCCTTGTTTTTGGGCTTTTTCGGCTAAATGAAGAATCCCTGGTGCACAAGCTGCTTCATCATAAGCTGATTCGATAGAAGCTGATCCATAAGGGATACATTCTACATCGATTTCTGTATCCGGTGATAAAAACTGTTTCACTTCTTTCTCGGTTTCTGCTTCAAATAATTTGGTTATTATTGGTACAATAATTTTAAGTTTCACTGTATTCTCCTTAGATATTATTTTTTTTATATATAAATATCATTACGATAAAATATGAATAATTCACGTAACAAATGACTGATAGGATATTGGAGTTTCGGTAAGTCCTGATTTATCACTATCGCTCTTAGATGATGGCTACCAAATAATACAAGATTAGTTTTAAATACCTTGGTTGTCAAGGAAAAGAAGAGAGAAATGATGTAGAAAGGAGAGAGGATTTTTTATTTTCGGGGATAGATGTTCATGCCACTATTATGGCACCAGATGAGGATGTAAATATTTATATGTCGATCAATCTCCCCCCTTTAGCAAAGGGGGTTAGGGGGATTTGAGTATTTTGGAAACCAATCGAATCCCTTTTTATCTCCCTTTATCCAAAGGGAGAAGAATAAAAAAATTGAACTCATGAGATTGCCACGTCACTTCGTTCCTCGCAATGACGAGTCAGAGTTCCTTCTCCCTTGATGGGAGAAGGTGAGGATGAGGGTGATAGCTCAGAATGAAATCCTGGTTGGTTGCTGAATATGAGTTACCTATAAAAAATCATTCCGGTATTTTCAGGATAGACAAAGAGGTCCTAATTAAATCGAAAAGAAAATAGTAAAAATCTTCGATTTTTGGTATAAAATGGGAAACAGATATTTAATTCATCATTTTTTATCATGAAGGAGGGAAATATGCATTCTCACCGGTCTCAATCTAAAGTAGCTATGATTGGTAGCAATATGATGGATTTGATTACCTATTATGATGACTCATTCCCTAAAATTGGTGAAACTATTTTTGGAAAAGATTTTGAAATTGGTTTCGGTGGAAAAGGTGCAAATCAGGCAGTTGCCATTGCTAAACTGGGTGGAAGTCCATTAGTAGTAACAGCAGTTGGTAATGACCTTTTTGGGCCGTTAGTAAAAGAAAATTTTAAGAAACAGGGGATAGATACCACCTGGATAAAAACTGTCAACGGAAAAACCAGTGGAGTAGCTCCAATATTTGTCGATAAAAATGGTTATAATAGTATTTTTATCATTCCTGGAGCTAATTCCTTCCTCGAACCGGAAGACATTCTTCAGATGAAATCGGTTCTATCTGAGGTGTCTTTTTTTCTTCTTCAACTTGAAATTAAATTAGAAACTGTTTATGCCGCTCTGGACTTAGCCCTTGAGCTTGGCAAAAAAGTCATTCTCAATCCAGCCCCAGCCCGCAATTTGGAGTGGAAATATCTGGAGGGGATTTACCTTTTTGCTCCCAATGAAACTGAACTTCATAATTTAACGGGAGTAAATACCAATTCCCGGGATGAAATCCTCAAAGGTGCTCATTTTCTCTTAGAAAAGGGAGTCCAAAACGTATTGGTAACCCTTGGAGAAAAGGGATCTTTGTTGGTTAATAACACAATAAATCGATCATTCCCAGCCTATCCGGTTACATCGATTGACACCACTGGGGCTGGTGATGCTTTTATTGGTGCCTTGGTCCATATCTTGAGCCAGGGAGAAAGGTTGGAAGAATCAATCGATAAAGCCAGTGGTTACGCTGCTTTATCAACGACTCAGAGAGGCACTCAAAAATCATTTGCCAATAGAGAAACCTTCGAACATTGGTTTTCCCAGCAATCGAAAGGTTAAGATCTTTAATTATCCTTTTACTGCTCCCAAGGTAAGACCACGGACCAAATACCGCTGGAGCATTATTGCCAGAATTATAATCGGAATACTCGCCATAATAGAAGCGGAAGAAATCTCCGCCCAGAGTATTTCATGCCCTCCAATTAACCCGGATATATTCACCGTAATTGGAGTCACTCTGGATCGACCTAAAATTAAAGCAAAAATGAATTCATTCCAAGAGAACATAAAGCAAAAGAGAGCAGTCGCTACTAAACCTGGAGTCACTAAGGGTAGGGCAATTTTAACAAAAGCTCCCAACCTTCCACAACCATCGACCAAGGCCGCTTCTTCTAATTCATGAGGTAATTCCTCGAAAAAACCTTTCATCATCCATACTGCAAAGGGAACGTTGAAGAGAGCGTAAGTTAGAATCAAAGCCTGATAGGTATCAAGCCATCTCAGCGTCCGAAAAAAAAGGAAAAGAGGGAGAATCGATGCAACAGGGGGCATCATACGAATAGACAAAATCCAAAATGCCAGGTTTTCTCCTCCAATTTTAAAACGGGCTAAAGCATATGCAGCCAGGGAACCAAGAACTAAGGCAATTAAAGTAGTAAAAACCGTAATGATTAAGCTGTCTTGAATTCCTTTTCCCGCTCCCAGGTTCCAGGCTTGAGTGTAATGTTCAAAATTGATGGTTTGAGAAATGAAAACCGGTGGATAAGTAAAATATTCGCCTTTATCCTTAAATGAAGTCATAAAATTCCAAATAAAAGGACTTAAAGATACTAGAAGTAGAACAATGATGACTAAAATAATAAAACTGTTAAACCTCCTTTCTATCCGATTCAAATCATTTCCCTCCTCTTCCAAGATTTGAGAAAAATATTGGCAATGATGACGATGATGAGCAACTGAAAATATGCCATGGCCGAGGCATAACCCATATTAAAGTACTTAAAACCGGTCAAATAATTAAAAAACGATACGGTTTCTGATGATTGACCAGGACCTCCCATTGTCAGCAAAACAACCAAATCGAAAATTTTAAAAGCATCCATTATTCGAATGAGGAGGACTACAATCATAACCGGAGTGAGCAGAGGAACCACCAATGCTGAAAAAGTCTGCCAACGAGTCGCACCATCCACTCGGGCTGCTTCATAAAGTTCATCAGGAATTGCCTGCAAGCCGGCGAGCAGGGTAATCATCATAAAGGGAGTCCATTCCCATATGTCGGCAATAATAATCGAAAAAATTGAAACTGTTCCACTCCCTAACCAATTAACCGAAGCGATTCTAACCTGGTTGAAAATATAATTTAAAGGACCGTACTGATAATGGTAAATAATTCTCCAGATGCAACCAACAACAACTGGTGAAATCATCATTGGAAGGAGATAGAGGGTTGTAATTAAATTTTTACCTCGAAAGGTGCGATTTAAGAGTAGAGCAATGCCTAAGCCGATTAAAAATTGTACTCCAACCCCCAAAATAAGCTCTAAACCAGTATTTTTCATGGCATTCCAGAAGCGCTCATCGGTAAGCAGATTAAGATAATTGTGGACTCCGATAAACATCCGTTCCCCACCAGTCCCAATGTTCCACTGGCAGAGACTCAACCAAAAGGAATAAATCAAAGGAAAAATTGAGATCACTAAAAGCAGAATAATAGTTGGAAGAACAAAAAAGAATCCGATTAGTTTTACCTGCTTAACTAAGGAAAACACCCCCCTCTAAAAAATTTGACTACCGGGTTAAGCGCCCGGTAGTCAAATTCAATTCAAATCCTCAACAAATTACCAAAGACCAGCTTCTTTCCACCCTCTAACCAGTGCTTGGAACATCTCTTTCTGTTTTTCATAGCCTAATCGATCGGTTATTTCTTTCCACTGCTGGGCCGCATCATCGAGAGCTTGCTTAGCATCCTTTTCTCCTGAAAGGGCCTTAATCAGTTCAACCCCAAGAGTTTCTTCATATTCAACCGTTCCGGGGAGAACCATCTCCGGATAACCTTTTTCCATGTTCTTTTGGACACCTTCAAGATAGATGCGAGCATCTTCAACGTTCTCAAACATATCATATTCTTCTGGATGCTCAAAGTGGGAATAGCGGTAGGGATCGAGTCCGGTTTCTGCGGTTGATACATCATCCATACTGGTAACAGTAGAAAGATAATGAATTACCTTAAAAGCCGTTTCCTGATTCCTTGAATCGTTAGCGATGGCTAAAACTCTCCCGCAAGGCATGAGAGCCCGGAAGTAAATTTCCCCATCAGTTTCAACACCTGGAACGTGTGATACTCCGACTTTCCCCACAATTTTTGATTGAGCCGGATCCGCTCCTTTTTTCCCAACACAAGGCCATTGAACAATCATGAAGCAATCACCGTTTAAATAAATATCTTTCAATTCTTCGTATCCATAAGCGAGCACGTCAGGTGGACAAAATTGATGAATTTTTATGTTCATTTCAAGAGCTTTTAGTGCAGCCTCAGAGTTAATCCCTGGTTCCAGGGTTTCTTCATCAAAATAGACTCCACCATAACCGGCAAAAATATTACCCCACCAAGCAAACAAATTGTCCTTCTGTCCATAGTAGGCGGTTCCATAGAAATCTCGCTCCAATACTTGATCGCCAAGGCTTTCACCGGCTTTACGGTTGAAAAACTCAGCAACAACAAGATATTCATCCCAGGTTTCGGGTACTTTTAAGTCGTATCCATATTTTTCCTTGAAATTGGCTTTTTCTTTCTCATTTTCAATCAAGTCTTTTCGATAGTAAAGATTAAGAATGTCTCCGTCAAAGGGGAGAGCAAAGAGTTTTCCACCATATTTACAGTAAAAATCTCGATATCCAGGTGTTACATCATCAAGAAGCGGATCATATTTTTGAGCGAGTTCTTCAAAGGGATACAGCCAGCCATTCGCTGCGAATTCCGTTAAAAATCTTGGGTATACGATTAAAATATCATAAGCACCGGTTCCAGCAATTAATTCTACTTTTTCTTTCTCGTACAATTCTCCAAAGGGAACGCCAATGACCTGTAATTCAACATCAAATTTTTCCTTTATATCATTGGCATACCAATCAAAGGGCTTTAGATTATGGCCAGCATCACCAACTACAACCAACTTAACCGGAGCAGCTATTGAAATTGAAGCAAAAAGCAGCATTACTAATAAGGATAACAACAACTTCTTAAACATAAAAACCCCTCCATTTTAAAATATAATTTCTTAATCTCCTGTTAAGTTGAAGATTAAGAGCAACACTTTTTATTATATTTTGAGAATAGTATATCATTTTTTTGTTATTTGTGACTCAATAAAAAATATAAAATATCAGAAAAGGGTGATGGATAGACAGAGATTGGGATCAAATTAACATAGACAACAAACCAATCAACAAAAAGTGAGGTGTCTTTTTGTCTATCATGTAAATAAAGCATTAAATAAAAATGACGTCATCCTGAGGCTTCGTATTCAGAAGCCGTGAGGATCTCATTCCAATCTTTCACTCTCATCCTCACCTTCTCCCATTAAAAAAGACTGAGGGGGAGAGGGGGCGAAAGGGTGAGGGGGCGAAAAAAGAATGGCTAAATGAGATTGCCACGTCACTACGTTCCTCGCAATGACGTAGATTAGAGTGGTTTGGTAAAACAAACCACATTAAAAGATTTAAAAATGTAGGGACAACAATTTATTGCGTTCGTTTAATGTAGCGACATGCCATGGCATGTCGAATCTTGGTTTATATCCCCATCTGGTGCTACGAGGCAGCATGAGTGTCTATCCTGAAACAGAGATTGGAAACAAAATAATCACAGGAAAATCGCCAGATTAATGGAATGAAGAATTCGTGTTTTAACCTTCATTAAGCGATATAATAAAGATATTGGTTTTTCATAATATCAATAATTTCTTAAGGCAGGGGTTTACAATGAATAAAAAATATTTATTCACTTTTCTTATCGTATGGATAATTTTTGTATTGGTTTTTTCTGCTGATGCTGAACAATATGACCAAGAACGGCAGCTTATGGTTGAGAAGCAGATCAAACAACGAGGGGTTGTTGACCCGCAGCTCCTCGATGCAATGTTAAAAGTACCTCGTCATCTCTTTGTTCCAGAAAATTTGGTTTCCTTAGCCTATAACGATACACCGCTCCCAATTGGATATGGTCAGACCATTTCCCAGCCCTATATCGTCGCATTGATGACCGATAGCTTAAAGGTCGAAGAAGGATTCAAAGTTTTAGAAATCGGAACTGGTTCTGGGTATCAAGCAGCCGTGTTAGCTGAAATTGGCTGTCAAGTTTTTACTGTTGAAGTCATCAAAATTTTAGCAGACACTGCTCAGGAAAGATTAAAGAGTCTTGGTTATCCGGAAATAAATGTCCGGTGGGGCGATGGGTATTTTGGCTGGAAAGAAGAAGCTCCTTTTGATTCAATCATCGTTACCTGTGCCATAGATCACGTTCCGCCTCCCTTGATTGAGCAACTCAAAGAGGGAGGAAAAATGGTTATTCCCGTCGGCCCACCATACAGCTTACAAACTCTATGGCTTTTCACCAAAGAAAAGGATCAATTGACGTCGGAAAATTTAGGAGGAGTTATTTTCGTCCCACTCCTTCGTGAAGTTCGAGAAGAGTAGAAAACATTTACTAGACCATCTTTCCACATTTGTCTAAGGAATGGGATGGAGCGATTTATTTAAAAAATGTACAATCACCCAGAAACCACCATATAGCGGAATAGATAAGAAATAAGGGAAATGAATTCCGTATTCAATAGCAGTAAAATGAGAAAGTAGAGATGCGACAACCGACATAAAACCATTCCAGGCAAAAACCACCTGAAAAAAATCTGGGTTTCTTTGGTGAGTCAGTCTCGATAAAATCGGAAACGGCATTCCGGCTGTAAAGGCTAATAAAGAGAAGGGTAGCAAAACAACCAATAAACTCAAGATACCGGGCAATTCCAATAACCAGCTACGAAGATAATTTATATATAGGAAAAATCCTAAAATTATTAAGGGGTGGACAAAAACCATCTTGAGAAAAAATCGATTTGACCGAATTTTCTCTACATACCAACTTCCTAATCCAGAAAAAACCAATAAAATAGTGAGAACTAAAGCAAACGTATAAATAGGAAATCCAATGATCATTTCTAACTGAACAATAACCGGTATCTCGATGAGCATATAGCCTATGCCGGTTATAATTGCCGCTAATTCAAGTTCCTTGCCTCCGGCAAAATGCAGTTTTTTTCTTCCCATAAAAGCCCGTCCGGGAATGAGAATAAAGAGGAGAGAAAGAGCAGTTATAACCAGGAAAATAAAAAGAACCAATAAAAAACCTGCTCCTCCAAAGGGAAGCCAGCGTTTCCCCAAGTTATAGAGGGTTTCCTTGAATTGGTTCCATTGGAAAAAATGAAAAAAGTAAGGTTTATTGTCACGAGGGGCTTTGACATTATAAAAAGATTTCTGAAGGGTTTCTTTTGGATCCTGAAAATAGTCCATAACTATCCGATAGTTTAATTTCTGAGTTTGAAATACTTTTTCAACTTCCTCTTCATCGATATCCGGATAATAAATAAAGTCAAAACCATAGACCGAAACATCTTGGCGAATTTTTTCAATTTCCATCTGGTCAAAAATTTGAATGGATATAATCATTTGAGCAAAATCTAAGTTTTTAATTATAATCAGCCGATTCTGAAGTAATTTTGGATCCCCCCAAACTTGAGAAACCAAATCCATCAGCTTCAACAGAACCATGGGGGGAGTTTGAGGAAAAAAAGATATGACTAACTTCCCATCATCGTTTAAATGATTCACGACCGAACGAATTCCTTCGATAGTAAAAAGATAATTTTCTTTCATTGAGAACGCTCCGGGGAAAATTTCTCCGTTACCGACGGGAATCTGGAGAAAAATCAGATCGTAGTGAGATTGAGTTTGGCTGAGATATTTTCTTGGAAAAGCAACTTCAATTTCATAAGGAATTGAAGGGCGAAGGTTTTTTAAAAATTCCCGATAAAGTGGTGATGAGGTAACGATAGTTCCGGAAACACTGGAATAATACATAGCATACATTTCATATCCCCAATCACATTCAATACCGAGCACCTCATCAGGTTTAAAAACTCGCAAGGGAAGAGCAAAGAGGGTGTTATAAATGAATTCCTCGCTTGGTTGATGAGGAAAAATTACCTGGTGGGTATAATCAGTTATGAGCGAGTAGGATGAGGGAGGAACATCTCGATAACGCATGCTTAACCCCGTTGCGGCTCTTGAATAGGGGGTGAAAAAAACCTCTAAATGTTGAGAGGGATTTCGATAGGTTGATAAAAGTTGGTTATCCGGGATCAGTCTTAATTGACGAGTGGGGCTATAGTCAGAAATTTTTAATGTCAATGGTAAAAAAAACAGAATGATGATTATTAAAATAAATATAAAAAAGAGTTTTTTTTGTTTCCAAAGATTTAGACATCCAATACCCATGATAGTAACTAAACTTTGGATCTCATTAAAAAACATAAGCAAAACAACACCGATTATAACTCCAGCCGCCGATCCAAGAAGATTCATGGAATAAAACCGAGGGAAATGGTCGGGATATTCATCAAAAAGGTGGATCTGATAAAGGCCGTGGTAAAAAAACGGGATTGAGGTAATAATAATAAGTAAAATAAAATTGATTTTATAGATGGAATAGGTCCAGAATTCATAAACATCCATAGGCAAAAAAACTAATCCAACCAACACAGCTGCCACTCCAAAGATAAAACAGAGAGGAATCAAAGGTTTCATTGAAAGCGGATAAAAGCGGAAAAGAGCTCCAGAAGCACCATAACCCAATAAAGCCAGCGATATAATAAGCGAGACAAAGTGAAAACCAGCCAAAAAAGCAAACCAACGAAAGAGAACCATTTCAACTGCCAAAGAACATAGTGAAATTATAAAAAGCTGGAAAGATTTGGTGGTTTCCCCTCTCATTTTCATTCAATCCCAGACTGTTTTTCTAATTGTATCATAGATAGAAATGGGTTTAATATTGATGGGGTATTAAAGAAATTAATCCTTTCTTTAAGGAAAAGTATTTTTTAAAAACCTTCATGCTGCTTTCGCAGCACCAGATGAGGATGAAAATACCTATCTTAATCCGTCATTGCGAGGAGACCAACCGATTTTTGGTTGAACGACGTGACAATCCCTGCCACCCAGCTTGTCATTCTGAGGAGTCCGGTGTCTTCTGCCGGACGACGTGAGAATCTCATCCTTTTAAATCTTTCCAAAATTAAAACATGAAAGATGAGATCCTCACGCCCTTACAAAGCGAGGGCTCAGGATGACCGATTAAAGAATTTGTTTGATGGTATTTTCAGGATAGGAATAGTGAAATTTAAAATTCTTACCGGTTATTTTATCTTTTTGTTTCAGTATTTTGAGGTGGAAAGTATGGATTCTCAACCAATTTATCGAGAAAAAATTGACCTTGATATTCTTATCCAAAAGTCTCAGGAACTGATGGATAATCTCGAGTCCTGCACTCTCTGTCCTCATGCCTGTCGGGTGAATCGGAAAAAGGGTGAAATTGGACATTGCAGAGCGGGGATGGAATTGGAAGTTGCCTCCTATGGACCTCATTATGGGGAAGAAGCTCCGTTGGTAGGGTATCGAGGTTCAGGCACTATTTTTTTCCATCATTGTCCGATGCATTGCATCTATTGTCAAAATTGGACTATAAGCCAAGGCCACGGCGAAAAAATCTCTATTGAAACTTTGGCTGGTTACATGGAGGAACTCCAGGCACTTGGCTGTCATAATATTAATTTGGTTACTCCCACCCATTACCTTCCTCAAATCCTTGCTGCTATAGTGATGGTAGTTCGTAACGGACTTAATATCCCCATCGTTTATAACTGCGGCGGTTATGAAAGTACAGCTACTCTAAAAAAGTTGGATGGCATTATTGATATTTACCTTCCCGATGCAAAATACTCTAATAAAGAAACTGCCGAGAAATTATCCGGAATTTCAGGATATCCGGAAGCCATGAAAGCTGCGTTAAAAGAAATGCATCGTCAAGTAGGAGATTTAAAAGTTGATCAACAGGGAATCGCTCAGCGAGGCCTGTTTATTCGTCATCTGGTCCTTCCAAATCATCTCGCTGGAACCCAGGAAATCATCGCTTTTATTGCCGAAAAGATATCTCCAACTGCTGCCATTAATATCATGGCGCAATATTATCCAACTTATCATGCCTTTCAATGTCCATCATTAAACCGTCGACTTTCCCGGCAAGAATATGAAGAAGCGTTGAAAATAGCTCACGACGTCAGTCCTCATTTCCAACTCAATTTTTGATGGTTAATAATTTTATACTCCTCCGATACAGCTGCGGACAGTTTCCTCGGCGAATTTTTCTTCCGCTTGCAGATCATGGGTGAACCGTGACACTAAAATACCAACCAAAAAAGATCCAGCCATGGAAAAAAGTCCAGGATTTTTCAAGGGGAAAAGGGCTCGGGAATGATGGAGGACATCCACCCAGATAGTGGGGCTCAAAAAAATGAGGATAATGGCCAACCCTAAGCCAGTAATCATACTAGCTACCGCTCCCTGAGTGGTAAATTTCTTCCAATATATCGACAGAAGCAAGGCCGGAAAATTCGCACTCGCTGCAATGGCAAATGCCAATCCTACCATAAAGGCAATATTTTGACCTTTAAAGAGGATCCCTAATACAATAGCGACAATACCCAAAGATAGAGTGGAAATTTTTGCCACTCTCAACTCCTTTTTTTCATTGATAATACCCTGTTTAAAAACTCCCGCATACAGATCGTGGGATACTGCCGAAGCACCAGCCAAGGTCAAACCAGCAACTACCGCTAAAATGGTAGCAAAAGCGACTGCTGCCAGATAACCAAGAAAAACTTGACCTCCCAATACTTCAGCTAACAGAAGAGCTGCCATATTTCCACCTTGATCAATAGTTTGAATAGCTGCCTTTCCAACAATGACCGCTGCGCCGAATCCTAAAATAAAAGTAAGGATATAAAAAAATCCAATGAAACCAGTCGCATAAAAAACTGATTTTCTGGCTTCTTTCGAATTGGGAACGGTGTAAAATCTCATAAGAATATGTGGAAGGCCGGCAGTTCCAAACATCAGTGCCAATCCCAAAGAAATAGTATCTAAAGGATTTTTAACCAATCCTCCCGGAAGCAGAAAATCAATTCCATATTGAATCTGGGCTTCATTAATAAGATTCCCAAAATGAAATCCATAATGATAGAGGGTCCAAATCGCCAAAACTGTGGCGCCGCCCAGCAAAAGTGCTGCCTTGATAATTTGAACCCAGGTAGTGGCTAGCATCCCGCCAAACAAGACATAGGCAAGCATAATCGAACCAACTAAGATAATCGCTACCTCATAAGGAAGACCAAAAACCAGTTTTATTAAGGTTCCGGCACCCACCATTTGAGCAAGAAGATAGAAAAGAACTGTCACAATACTTCCAACAGCTGCTGCGCTTCGAACCGGCCTTTTGCTCAACCGATAGGCCACGACATCCGCATAGGTATATTTCCCTAAATTTCTGAGTGGTTCTGCGATGAGAAAAAGCACCACCGGCCAGCCAACCAGCCAACCCACTGAATATATCAGACCATCATAACCACTCAGAGCCACCATGCCGGCAATTCCCAAAAAAGATGCCGCGCTCATAAAATCTCCCGAAAGAGCCAAACCATTTTGAAAACCACTGATACCATGTCCAGCAGCATAGAACTCACTGGTAGTATGGGATTTCTTTGAGGCCCAATAGGTAATGAATAGAGTAGCTGCCACAAATATAAAAAAGAAGGAAATTGAAATCGAATTGACCTGCCCTAAGCTGGTTGTACTCATGAGTGGCCTCCAGTAGTCCTTTTAATTCTATCAAGCAGTGAATCGTATTTGTTGTTCGCCCACCAAACGTAAATTCCAGTAGTGATCCATCCGATAATGATAATTCCAATTCCAATATAAATACCCAAGGTAATACCACCAGAAATTTTCCGAGCTAACAATTCCCGATTAAAAGCATCAATCAAAATATATGCAACATAAATGCTAACGATAAACAAAGTTAAAGTAAAAGTAATGGCTTTTCTTCGGTTATACAATTCTTGAAAGGCAAAATTATCTAATTTTTTATTTTTGTTGGTCTTTTTCTTCATAAGCTTCCCCTCACATTAAAATCAAATTGTCGGCTTTGAAGTGAATCAATAATTCATAATATTGAAACGATAAAATTGTCTGAGACAATTAAAATCTTATCTCGGTAAAAATATGGGGCTTATAAAACAGTGGGCAAATGGTTAAATGAACTTAGAGGAAAAATTAACTTGGTGGAGGATGAAACTGACGAATCATAGAAAAAATCAACTGTATTCCCCTGCCTTTTACTTTCAATTACTATTTATTATACCTCTTATTGTGAAAAAAGAGGTTATTCAAAACAACTATCCCGGTATAAAATTAAATAATCCATGATAATCGATGTGGCTTCCGGACGAAAGTCTTCATTAAGCGATTTATTGTTCAATACCGTTTCAGCAAAACGCCAAATTTGGCACCAATCAGTATCAAAAGCAACCTGGCCTCGAGCTATAGCAGTTACAATATTTACAGTAAAACTGTTTGGCTTGATTTTCAAAGCTCCCTCAAGAATTTTCATAGCTTCTAAGGGGTGAAAGTAATCATCAAGAAGTTTGAGATACCCAAGACACATCAATTCACTACCATTTAAGGCATAAATTGGAAGATTCTTGGTTTGAAATCGATATTTTTTCATAAGATATTGAGTAAATATTTCAGCATTCTTTTCCCCCTCGAATTTCCACCCCAAGGCATTAACTAAAGCGGCTTTTTGATCAATAGAAATATTGAGATCAGTTAAGAATCGACACATTTCTTGGTTAAGAACCCCTTGTTCTTGTGCCATTTTAACTAGAGGAATATCCAGATAAGCTTCAGAAAAGGGAGTTGATGTTGCTGGAGAATCAGCGAAAACGCCTTGCGAAAAAACCAATAGGACATATAAAATAGTAAAAAATTTAATTTTCATTTATCCACCTCCAATAGGAAAGGGATTTGTATATGAATATGAATAAACCGTATACGATCATGGAAGTCACCAATGAAAAAACTTCCATCGATAATATCAAGCAATTATTCTTGGAATACGCTCAATCGCTGAATTTTAGCTTGTGCTTTCAAAACTTTCAACAAGAGCTTGATGAACTCCCTGGCATCTATTCACCTCCCAAAGGTTTGCTTTATTTAGCTCTGGTGTATGGAAAACCAGCTGGATGCATTGCAATGAAACCTCTTAAGGAACAAATCTGCGAGATGAAGCGACTTTATGTCCGACCGGAATTCCGAGGACTGGGAATCGGGAAGGGCTTGGCGATTCATCTCATCTCCCGTGCTAAAGAATTAGGCTACCATAAAATGCGTCTTGATACCATTTCGACCATGAAAGAAGCAATTACACTTTACCGGTCGCTGGGATTTTATGAAATTGAGCCTTATTATAATAATCCGGTTGAAGGCGCTCATTATATGGAAATAAATCTGATTGGATAGGATAAAAAAGAGGATAGATACTTTTTTCTTAAAATCCATTGACGGGTTAAATAAATCAAGCTTTAACAAAAGAATTTTAAAAAAGCCGTCATCCTGAGGCTTCGCTTTTTAAAGCCGTGAGGATCTCATCTTTTATAATTTATGGAATCATTGAATCGGGGAACGATGAAACTGGAAAGGATGAGATTCTCACGTCGTCCGGGAAAGACACTGGACTCCTCAGAACGTAGAAAATGTTGCTCTCTCGCGCCTTCTCCCCTCCGGTCTTTGTTACATCCGATTAATTTAGTGACATACCAAGACAGGTCGAATCTTAGGTTTTCATCCTCATCAATTGCCACCAAGTTGCATGTGGATCTATCCAGTAATTAAAGTATTTAGTAAACAAAAAAATTGCCCCTCTTTTTGATAGAGAGGGGCAATTGGCCATTAGACTTATATAAATGGTTATGGAATCAATACCACTTTAATTGACTCGTCACCTTTTTCTGCCAATTCCATTCCTTTTTTGAACTCAACGAGCGGAAATTCATGGGTTATGATATCTTCGGCTTTCACTTTGCCTTCTTGAATAAAGCGGATAGCAGCTGGATAGGTATAGGGACTCAAATGGGCGCCTCGAATTTCAATTTCTTTCACATCTCCAATAATTGACCAGTCAAGGAGAGTTGGTTCATTGAAAACACTAAACTCAACATATCTTCCCAATTTTCGAATCATATTCATTCCTTGATGAACTCCCTTGGGATTACCACTGGCATGAATATAGACATCGCAGCCATAGCCATCGGTCAGATCTTTCACTTTAGCCACCACATCTTCTTTTAATGGATTCATAACTAAATCTGCACCTAATTCTTTAGCTAAATTTAATCTTTTTTCTTTTGCGTCGATTGCAATCAGGAGTTTCGGATTTTTAAGACGAGCAGTCTGAAGCATACCAAATCCAAGAGGTCCAATGCCGGCAATCACCACAACGTCATCGAGTTGGATATCAGCTCTCTCAACGGCATGGATAGCGCACCCTAACGGTTCAATATAGGGGGCCATATGAAGGGGGAAGCCTTCGGGTAGTTTGTGATTGCGAGCAGTAGCTGGAAATCTCATATACTCGGCAAAACCACCTTCGGCATCATGTTTCTGATAGCCGTAAATATTATGAACTTCACACATCCAGTATTCTCCTCGAAGGCAATAACGACAAACACCACAAGGAACAATTTGCTCGGAAGTTGCCCAATCACCGAGCTTCAAACCATACTTTTTGCTGGCGCCTTCTCCTAATGCCACCACTTGACCATAAAACTCGTGACCGGGGATAACTGGAGGTTTCACATAAGCCGGTTGACCATCTCCTCCCCAGATTCGTGCGGCACCATGGAAAGTTTTTACATCTCCCGCACATATTCCACAACCACCAACTTTTATCAAAACTTCTCCTGGCCCAATTTCTGGAACATCAACTTCTTCTAAGCGGAAGTCGCCAGGAGCATAGTTGACTACCGCCTTCATCTTTTTTGGAATGTTTCCAGATGATTCGATATGTGCCATAACAAGGTACCTCCATGATTCTTATTTTTTTATCAATTACTTTCCCCCAATGATTTTCTCTGTTCACCTTAATATTATATACAAATTTGGGGAAGAAGACAGAAATAATTAAAAAATGAGATCTTCGCGCCCTCGAAAAACCAGGGCTTAGAATGACCGATTAAAGAATTTATTAGATGGTATTTTCAGGATAGATGGTCAAACTGTAGGTATTTTGTGTTTCTAATAATCTGATTCATTAGCTTTCCCCTTTGATCTATCTCATAAACCATAATATTAGGAGTTTTTTGATCATGAATAAAAGGAGGTTGTTCTTCAATAAATTCAATTAAAGTTTCTATGAAACCATAGAGGCATGGATAAATGAGATAGAGAGCAGAAAAAAGCAGTATAGCGATAATGATAAGGAAGGGCAGTGTACGATGTTTAAAACGATACTTGGCTTGTAACTGTTGTTCATCAATTTCAAGTAATAGTTGGTGGATTTTTTCAGCTTTATCTTTATTTTCTAAATCATCCGTTATCATTCACCTCCTTTGATATCAAGGACCCAATTCCTTTCTTTTTGAACTATCAGACTGTTTACTTATAGTAAATAACAATAAAATGTTCGATGGGTCAGTGGAGCAAGCGAGTAGATTAGTTAGTGTTTTTTGAGTATTGAATCAAGAGCTTTTTGCATGTCTTCCGGTCTAAGAGTGCCGAGTAAAATCTTCTTTTGATCAATAGTGACCAATTGAACTCCGATATCTCCAGAGAGAGTATAAGCTTTTCCGTATTTTCCATAACGGATTCCCCATCCTCCATAATCTCGCAAAGGTTGGTAATGGACAATTTGATAACTCACCAGGTTTTCTTTTGGAATTCTCTGATATTGGAAATGAAAAGGTCTATAACGATAATAAACCCCATAACTACTCACTTGAATTTCTAAACGATTTAAAAACATAAACAGTGGTAGACCGATAATGACAATCAATCCAACGATTAATAATCCTGTATCTGACATTGGATTATTTCCCCAAGTTTTTTTAAAAATTAACTGTTGTATCATCCCATACAAAAAAACCACTATAGGAATCAAAACTAACCCCCAGATCCATTGAGATCTAACGGATTGAATTTCTTTAAAAATTACTTGATTAGAATTTCCAATATTCATCTTATGCCCTCAATATATTCATCTTTTTCTTTAAAATAATTTAATTGATTTTTCAGCTTAATGCAAATTACTCTGAATATAATTATAGAAGGAAAATTCAAAAAAAAAGGCTGCCCATGTAATGAGCAGCCTTTATATAAACCATTTTTACCGATTACATTTTCCCCGGTTTTCCATCATGCCTCGACCGTTTCCATCTCGATTACGACCGCATCGTCCCCGACAATCCCAATTGTCATTTTGGTTTTGGTTTCCTCGATTACTATTATCATTTTTTCCGCCTGTCCAGAGGGGATACCCATCAGCATCTCTTAATTCATAGGTCTTATTGTTTACCTTAAAGGAATAGGGAAGAAATACATTTTCTGCAACAAATTCACCGGTCAGAGAAATAGCAGCTCCAATTTGGAAATCCTTTGGATCGTATTGTTTTACCGGACCCAACTCAACCTCAATCACTTTGCCATCCGCATCAACTTTAATTTCAATCTGTGGGGGAGTAAAATCAATGGCTTGTATTGTTCCGCTCATTTCAACTGTTTTACCAGTCAGCTGTCTCCCATAATTATTTTCTCCTCGTCCACGAGCCAAAGCAAAACTACTAACCATAAGAACAACCAGAAGAGCTACGGTAACACCACTAAAAATCTTCTTCATTATTTCCAGCTCCTTTCGACTTTTTACTGATTGTTCCTATTTTAGCCTCCCAACCTTAGAATAACCTTAGAATTCCCTTAAAGTTTGATTAGAATTTAACCCTTCACCCTAAAACATCTTCTATAAATTTGCCTTGTTTATAAAACAACTCTCCGTCAGCATAGATCTCCCCTTGGTCACGCATATCGCAAAGCATATCCCAATGAATTGAAGATTGATTGGTCCCACCTGCTTCCAGCATCGAGTCTCCCAAAGCCATGTGTATCGTACCTCCAATTTTTTCATCAAACAACATATTCCGGGTAAATTGCTGGATTTGATAATTCGTTCCAATAGCCACTTCTCCAAAAAAACCAGCTCCATTATCAGTGGTGAGAAGAGCACGGAGTAAATCCTCACCTTTTTTTGCCCGGGCTTCGACGACATGACCGTTACTCACTCTTAAAGAAATATCTTCAACTTCTTTTCCCATATAAATCCCTGGAAAACTAAAAGTAATAAGCCCTTCGATTTGATTTTCAACTGGAGAGGTAAAAATTTCTCCATCAGGGAAATTTTCTCGTCCACAACAATTAATCCAGGTACGATCGGCAATTCCCACCCTTAAATCGGTTTTTTCGCTGACAATACGCAGTTCTTTTTTTGAATTGAGATAACCAATCCATTTCTCCTGATCTTTTTCAATTCGCATCCACTCAGCAATGGGATTCTCGGTATGGAGATATCCCGCTCTGTAAACAAAATCTTGGTATTCTTCTAAGCTCATACCAGCTTCCTGGGCATCGGCATGAGTAGGATACTGAGTTCCACACCAGCGAAGACTTCCATCTCCCATTCTTTGGGAAAATTTTCGACGAATCGCTTCGTTGGCTTGTATACTCATTTTGATTTTTTCGGAATCAATGTTGGTACGAGACTTGGTGTTCCAACTTCCCCAAGCAGTCAAAAAAACATCAGCATGATCCACAATGGTTTTAAAAAAAAGGTCTTCAGCGTGGACTGCCTCCCGACTTCCATACCGGAATTTTGCCAATCTTACCGAATCAAGCTCGACAATGGTTCGTACCACAGCTCCCATCTGAAAAGCTTGGGTTGCAACTGCTTCAATCCAAGGAATAGCAACATCCTCTGCTGTAATAAAGACTTTCTCACCGGGCTGGACCCGGGTGGAATAAGAAAGGAGAAGCTTAGCTAATTTTTGTAAATAAATATCGGACATATTCATCCCTCGATATAAATTTTTTTTATAAAACCAAACTTAATAAGTATATCAAAATTTTATCCAATTTGAAAATTACTATCTGATTCTGTTCAAAAACAAACAGGAATAACCAATATTTAACTCTTTTCTTTTCTCGAAAATTTTTTTATAATATTAAAAGAAGGGGTGCGCCTGTAGCTCAATGGACAGAGCCGCGGACTTCGGATCCGAAGGTTGGGGGTTCAACTCCCTCCAGGCGCGCCATTTTTTTCTCCACCTCACTTCAAGAGTGCCCCTTCCCAAAAGAATAATATTTTTCATTAAATCTTGGGTATGGTAAAATATTGAAAATTTTTTATTTTTTCAGGTAAAAATATTTGAAGGAATGATTTCAATGAAAATAAGGCATCTTTATGAGCTCAAAAGTCCTTCATATATTGTAGTATTTATAATATTTCTATTCCTTTTTTGGAATACCTCAGCAGAGAGCTTTGCCTCCCTTCTTATTACTGAATTTATGGCTTCCAATGGTTCCATAATTTTAGACCAGTCGGGAAAACTTAATGATTGGATCGAAATTCATAATACATCATCCCAACCTATCGATATAAGTGGTTATTTTATATCCGACAAATTAGACGATCCCTTAAAATGGCAGATTCCGGAAGGATATCATCAGGAAACGATCATTCCTGATGGTGGTTTTATCGTTCTAATCGCTGATGGGAGACCTGATCATGGTCCGCTTCATCTCGATTTTGAGCTTTCTAAAACCGGGGAGAGCATTATTTTAACTGAACCAGATGGGGACACAACCATTGATGTCGTCACCTTTGGTCCACAGTGGAAAGATGTCTCCTTTGGGAGGTCAACAACGAGTCCGGAAACCTGGGTGTTCTTTCTTTCACCTTCCCCAGGAAATCCTAATCAGGGAGCAAAAACCGCTTCCTATTGGATTGCTGGTCTTTATCTCTTTTATAAATCGTACCGGGAACTTTTCCTTACCTTTTTTGCTTTTTTAATCATTCTCACCTACATCAGCATTCGACTTTTTCAGGTTCTTAAAAAGCTTAGACAGGTCGAAGAAAAACAAACATCTTTGATTCAAGCCGTTCCTGAAATTATCCTTCAACTCGACCACAAAGGACAAGTAGAATGGCTTAACCAACCTGGTATTGGCTTTTTCGGTGAAAATACCTTAGGAAAAGATTGTCGGGAATTATTCAAAACTGCAATTTCATCGGTATCCATTGAAGATATCATCCAAAATCAAAATTTTGGGAGTTCTCTTTCTGATGCCCATTTCATTACCGAGTTTCCTTCCCATAAAGATGAATTTCAAAAAATTATTGATTGGAGCTCAAGCCCCTGTCTTCTCCAAGGTAGCAAAAAAGGAATTCTTTTGGTAGGGCGTGATATAACTCAGCAGCAATATAATGAAAAAAGAATTAAAGATAGCGAAAAAAACTATCGAGATCTTTTCGAAAAAACTCCAATTGGTATTTTAAAAGTTGATGTTAGTGGGGAAATTCTTGATATCAACCAACACATGTTGGAGATATTAGGAGCAACTCATAAGGAAGAAATACTTCATACTAACCTTGCAAATCTTTTTGTCCCGGAACAACCGTTTTTTAATGATGATTATAAACAATTGATAAAAAACCAAGTAATATCAAAGGATGGGGAATACACCTCCCGATGGGAGAAAAAGTTTTGGTTACAGTATAAAATTTTTCCAATTTTTGATGAATTGGGAAAACTTAAGGAAATGATCATCACTGGAGAGAATGTTACTGCAAAGAAAGAGGCGGAAGACAAACTTCAATATATTAGCCTTCACGATAGCTTGACTGGGCTCTATAACCGACCCTTTTTTGAAGAAGAGTTAAAAAGGCTAAACACTGAGCGACAGCATCCTCTTAGTGTCATAATTGGTGATGTGAATGGATTAAAAATATTAAACGATACCTTTGGGCACTTAGAAGGAGACCAACTTCTTAAAAAAACTGCTGAAATATTACAAAAATGTTGCCGCCAGGAAGACATAATCAGCCGCTGGGGAGGAGATGAATATGCCATTATCCTTCCCCAGACCGACCGTGAGACGGCAATACAAATTTGTGATCGAATCCGAAATGAATGTCAAATGCAGGAGAACAATTTAATCCCCATTAGCATTTCACTCGGGGTTTCGACAAAATCTTTACCCATTCAGGATTTTAAGAAAATCATTATTGATGCGGAAGAAAACATGTACCAGGAAAAATTAATAGAATCTGACCATTACCGACGTAAAATGCTTTCAACTTTTATCAACAATCTTAAACCGAAAACCTGGCATTCAACTGATCTCTGTCGACTTTGTCTCTGGTTTGGAATGGTTCTCAATCTTCCCTATTCAGAGGAAGAACTCATGTATTTAGCCGACCTCCATGACTTAGGTAAAATCAATATGGATATAGACTTTCTCTCCCAAGCCGGCCCGCTCAATGAAGACGGATGGAAAAAAATAAAAAAACATCCAGAAATCGGTTATCGTATAGCCCAGGCTATACATCAAATATCTACCATCGCTGATACTATTTGGGCACATCATGAACGATGGGATGGGACTGGCTATCCCCGAGGTCTTTCCAAAGAGAACATCCCCCTCTTAGCTAGGATTATGGCTATTGCCGACGCCTATGATGCCATGAGATGCGGCCGACCTTATCAATCACCTCTTACCAAAGAAGAGGCGATTAACGAGCTCTTACATTATTCTGGTAGTCAATTTGATCCGAATTTAGTAAGCTTATTCATCAAACATTGCCCAATCATCACTTCTGAAGAAATGTCCAGCAATTAGAATAATCAAGGCTTGAGATAATAATGATAAACTCGTATGCTGCATTGTGGCACCAAATGAAGATGAAAATCCAAGATTCGACATGCCATGGCAGGTCGCTACATTAATTAAAGAATGGGCACAATACATTGTACTCCTACAATTTTATATTCTTTGGTAGGGGCTTGATTGATCAAACCCCCATAAATTCTAATTAAATTAATTATTGGTATTGTATTTACCTTTTAGGATAAGGATCAATCTCTCCCTTTAGAAAAGGGGGTAGGGGGGATTTGAAAGAACAGGGAAAAAAACCAATCCCGAACCGTTTCCCGCCTCACGCTCCTAAAAAAGTGAGGGCTCAGGATGACAACATTTTTTACTCGTTCCTGTATTTTCAGGATAGTCTTTTTTCAATATCTTTATAAATCATAATATCTATAAAGGAGGAAGCGATATGAATCATTCACTTAAAGTTGGTGTGATTGGAACTGGCTTTATTGGTCCTGCCCATATCGAGGCAGCACGGCGAACTTTTTTAGCTGATGTCATTAGCCTTGCTGATGTTAACGATGAAATTGCCCAGAATAAAGCTCTCCAGTATGACGTGAAAAACCATTTTGGAAATTACCGCGATTTACTAAAAGACGATAAAATTCAAATAGTACACATCTGTACTCCCAACCATCTTCATTTTCAAATGAGCAAAGAAGCATTAGAGGCTGGAAAGCATGTTATTTGTGAAAAGCCTTTGGCTATGAACCGCCAGGAAGCAGAAGAGCTGGTTGAATTAGCTGATAAAAAAGGTTTAATCAATGCTGTCCACTTCAATATTCGTTATTATCCCTTAGCTCGAGAATCACAACGCAAGGTTAAGAAGGGCGAGCTTGGGGAAATTTTTGCTGTTCACGGGTCTTATTTACAAGATTGGCTATTCTATCCTACTGATTATAATTGGAGATTGGAATCCAGCATGAGTGGCGAATCCCGTGCGGTTGCTGATGTCGGTTCTCATTGGTTGGATATGGTTGAATTCGTTACTGGTGAAAAAATCATCCAAGTATTAGCTGACTTTGCTACTTTCTATCCCATTCGGAAAAAACCCTTGAAACCAGTTGAAACCTATGCAGGAAAAATTCTTCATCCGGAAGATTACCAAGACATTGCAATTAACACTGAAGATTACGCCACTGTTCTTCTCCGTTTTGGGAATGGAGGTCATGGTGTGTTAACCGTGAATCAGGTCGCAGCTGGAAGAAAAAATCGCTTGTACTTTGAAATAGATGGCTCTCAAAAAGCAATTGCCTGGGATTCGGAAAAACCCAACGAACTCTGGATTGGTTATCGAGATCAAGCTAATCAAACGCTCTTAAAAGATCCTTCGCTCTTAGACAGTGAAACCAGAAAAATTGTTTCTTTCCCTGGAGGGCACAACGAAGGTTTCCCTGATACCTCGAAACAACTCTTCAAAGAAGTGTATCAAGCTGTTTTGGATCCATCCGCTCCGAAAAATTATCCGGGTTTTAAAGATGGCCTTCGAGAAGTACTTTTGTGTGAAGCAATTCTAAAAAGCTCCAAAAACAATCAATGGGTAGAAGTAAAATAAAAGACAGTGACAAGAAACAATGAGCGATTCGAAATTATATAATACCTATTGACTCATTACTCTTAGAAATACTTCAACCAGGTGCGGGTCGAACTGATAACCTGCACCTTTTTTTATCTCATTCAAAGCTTCTTTTTTGGATATCGGTTTCTTATAGGTTCTTCCATCAACCAAAACATCATAGGTATCGGCAATTGCTACAACCCTTGATAGGAGAGGAATAGCATTCCCCTTTAATCCTTGGGGATAACCAGTCCCATCCCATCTTTCGTGATGAAAAAGAATAGCTTCTGCAATCGGGGTTAATTCTGAAAAATTCAAGGCGATCTGATAGCCAATCTTGGGATGTCGTTTTACCATATCCCATTCTTTCGGAGAAAGAAGCCCAGATTTATTTAATATTGATTTGGGAGTAGCAATTTTTCCCAAATCGTGCAGCCGAGCTAAAAGGTTCAAGTGATGGAGTTCTTCTTGGGAAAACCCTAATTCTTGGCCAATTTTTTGGGTAATTTTTTTGAGTCGATCGGAATGAGTTTCGGTTTCTTGAGTAATTTTACGAAGCGACTTTTCTATAGCGGTAACCAGATCTTGACTTAATTCATTACTTCTCGTCAATTTGTTCCAATACATCCATCCTTCAGCTGTTTCAATAACTTCAGTTATCAATCGATCCTGATTTTCTTTCACAGCATATCCAAAGGAAATACTGACTTGGAGAGGATTGGTTTCGATATTATGTAATTCTTTTTGTATTGATTCTACGGTAAACTGGAGATATTCATTGTCGACTTGAGGTATTAAAAGTATGAATTCATCTTCATCCCAGCGGGCTAAAATATCTTGATTTCGAGAAACCCTCTTCAAGATATTAGCGGTATCAATAAGAATTCGATCACCCTCCTGATGACCAAACCTTTCATTTACTAAGTGAATTTCATTTACATCTCCTAAAATAATACCGATTGGGTGGTTTTCAGGAAAATTTTGACGGGAAATCTCTTCTTCAAAAAAAGCTCGATTGTATAACCCGGTAAGTGGGTCATGGAAACTGATATATCGAATCTTTTCTTCGGCTATCTTTCTCTCAGTAATATCTCGAGCAATTCCCTCTATAGCTATAGTTTTTTTTCTGCGGTTATAAACCGGCACATATTTATGTTCCATCCAGATAGTGGTGCCATCTTTACGAATCATTCGGATGGCAAGAGGTTTATCAAGAGCTGTGGGATTTTTTAAATATAAATCCAAAAGTGGTCGATCCTCAGGAAATACTCTTTGAATAAAAAGAGTAGGGTCGGCATAAAATTCAGATGGGGTGAATCCGATTATTCTTTCTACTGCTGGATTAATATACTCCAGCTTCATGGGTTCAACCGCCTGGAAACGGAAGAGAAGGTCCTGAGCATTATCAACTAAAGATTGGATATGATTAGGAAGATTAAAATTATCGGGAGAAAAAGAGACCTGGCCTAATTTAGAGTCGTCGGTTTCTCCCTGGGGTTGGGAATTTTGCTTAAAATGACTCCACCAATAATTCGATAAACGGGTCTTTCCACTTCTATTTTGAATAGTCTGGACAACTGCCTGAGAAATAAAGAGAAGAGATAAAAACTTGACAGTAACCCGCCATTCGATCATAAATCCATATTGGTTACGAAGCATGGTGAATACCACTTCCGCTCCAATACTAAGAATCAAGGAAATAATGAGCGGACGAAGTACTGAAACGGAAATTTTCTTTTTCCAAAAAAGAAGAATAGACAAGGTTATATAAATAAAAGCGCTGATGATATATTCACTCACTAAAGAAAAATTGGTTAATCCTAAGCCGGGTTGATAACTTTGAGGAAATATGTTCCATAGAAATGAACTACAAAATAAAAATATTACTAAGCCTAAATAAATAAGTCCTAAATATAAAAAACGGTATCTTTTAAACCAAGCAAGAAAGCCGATTAAAAAAATTGCACACTCAGCAAAACGAGCAATCAACCAGAGCTGGATGGTCAAGTCAATAATATTTCTCAATAAAAAGGGATTTCTCCAAAAAAGAAAAATTCGTATAAAATCAATCAGAATATAAAAAATCGATAAAATGCTGATACTAAAAATGAAGGGTTGGGAAGATAGCCGTAAATAATTCGTGCCAAGAAATAAGATATTATAAGCAATTAGGAGGCTCATAACCCCCATGGTACTATGAAAGAACAGTGTTGATGGTGAAGCTACAAAGAAAAAGACCCCAATTAAAACAATCTCACCGATAATCAGTTGGTATTCTTTGGGGATAATCTCTAAGATTTTTTTTGCATAACAATTTATCATGGTCCCCCTCCATTACTTAGGGGTAGTATATCGCAAGCTAATCAAGAATGCGATTTTTTCTAATAAATTTATTCAACAAATTTTATATAAAATATATCTTATAATAAGGAAAGATTGCTTAATTTATAAAACGAAAGAGAGGATAGATATGAATGATCGTGAAAGATTTTTAAAAATTGCTCACTTTCAACGCTTTGGAGACCCATTTGTTTTCCGACATTGGTTCTGGTTTGAAACTGTGGAACGCTGGCGGCGGGAGGGGATACCAGCCAATGTCAGCCCTTATGATTATGTTAGTTTAGGAAAAGATCGGGTTGAATATCTCCCCGTAAACACTCTCACTCTAAGTTTACGTCCCTACCATAATGCTCCCTGGCCTATAGCAGTTGATCCTCAGTTTGAAAGAAAAGTCTTAGAAGAAGATGAAAATACCGTGGTGATCCTGGAAATCGATGGAGGGGTAGTCCGTTTTTCAAAAAAAGATCCAACCAATATGCCTCAATTTATTCGTTATCCAGTTCCCAATCGGAAAACCTGGGAGTCATTTAAAACCCGTTTCGATCCATTAACTCCTACTCGGTTTTTAGAAAACTGGCAGGTTATCAGTAATACCGATTTTCAACGTGATCCTCACCTTCAAGGAAAATCTTGGAATGAAAGAGATTTTGTTCTCGGTGTTTCGGCTATTAGCCTTTTTGGAATTTTCCGTGATATGATGGGATTAACCGGCATCAGTTATACCCTTTACGACGATCCCAAGCTCATTGAAGAAATGATGGATCATATGGTTTATTTCTCACTGGAAATTTTTAAAAAAATATTTGCTGCTGGAATTACTTTTGACTTTGTTAATCTTTGGGAAGACATGTGTTACCGGAGTGGTTTATTAGTCTCACCAAAAATTGTGAAGGAAATGATGGTTCCTCGTTACCGAATTCTCACTGATTTTCTCCGAAAGAATGGAGTAGATGTTTTTCTGCTTGATTGTGATGGAAATGTTGACGAATTAGTTCCACTTCTTATTGAGGGTGGAGTAAATGGAATCTTTCCTATGGAAGTCCAAGTTGGCTCGGATCCGATTGCTATGCGGAAAAAATATGGAAGAGATTTAATTATTGCCGGAGGCATTGACAAACGAGAGCTCACCAAAGGAAAAAAAGAGGTCGATGAAGAATTGAAAAAAATTCCCTGGCTTCTTGAACAGGGTGGATACTATCCAATTGTCGACCACTTGGTTCCACCGGATGTCCCCCTTCAGAACTATATGTATATGATGGAGCAGCTCCAGAAAATGGCAACCACTGGCTAATGGAGTTATTCCTTATTTTGAATCGTTTTTAGATGCTATAAAGCTATTAACGAAAACGAGTACTGAGAGTCAAGTACCATTCGCCGGAGCAATTGGGCTCTAAAGGATGAGCATATCCCAAAGTTAAATCAAGTGGGAAACCTTCGGATAAATAACTTTGAAGAGAAAGTTCGCTCCCGATGCTTCCAATCCAATCTAAGGTGTTCCAGCTTTCTCCAGCTGCTGACTCAATCCAGTATATTTTTCCATGGATGCTCTTGACTAACCCCAGGCTGAAGAGGGGTTGGTCAAGAGTTATTACTGAAAATTCATACCTCAACTCAAAACGGCCGGCAATTTTTCCTCGAAGGAATTCTTTGGGATAACCAGCGATTCCCCACAATGAATCTCGACCGCCGATTGCAAAATCCTGGGGAAGCGTGCTATACCCCACAGCCATTTGAGCATACCAGGAATGATCGATATTCCCGGCTCGAAAGGATTGCATTTCCCACGTAAACAGAGTTTTTTGGGCAGGATACACCTCGTACTTCCCATTTTGATAGGTTAAGTTAATAGATTGTTTGGTAACCCAAGAGTCATTCCCACCAACAAAAGAACCGTCATGACTTAGAAAAAATCCTTCCCAACATCCCGGATATAGGCTGTCATCTCGATAAATCTTTTCATATCCGGCACGGAAATTGAGCTGATTTTGGTGAGGCAAAAAAAATGGATAACCGAATGAGAGGGAATACTGATATTTCTCCTGGTCTAAGGAGAACCAAAAATCGATTTCCGGATCCACAAACAAACCCTGATAGGAAAATGTCGTGGTGAAATTTTCTTGTAAATCACTTTGATAGGAAAGTGAATAGGAATGAAACCCCAGGTAATCCCGTGCACTGGTTGTTCCACCCCAGAGGAGTGGAACCCAATAACGAGGAAAAAGATGTTTGGTCGCCTGATAGGGCTTATCTTCAAAATTCTGGGTTGGAGGGGTTTTATCCAGTAAATCTGGAATTCCTTGTGGTTCTACTTCTATCTTTTTCCAGCTATGGATATCCGATAGAAATTCTGAGACATCGAATCCTGATCGGTGGTAAGCAATGCCGTAAAATTTATGTCCATTATATATCGGTTCAAACAATCCGTTCACCACATTGGTTACCTGATAGTATTCACCAGTATCAAGATAATATGCATAAACATTGTACACGCCATTTCGGTCTGAAGAAAAAAATAATATTTTCCCATCGGGAGAGAAAGAAGGGGAGAGATCGGCATAACCATCTGAAGTAATAAAATGAAGTCCTTCATCTTCAGTTAAAAATGCCAAGTCAAGGAAGCCGTTTTTCCAACCGCTTATCACCATAGTTTTTCCCGTTGGATCAATCGTGGCTTGAATAGGCCGGAATGAAGAAGGAAATTCAGAAACTGATTCTATCTTTCCTGAGGTAGGGTCAATAGAGCATAGACTTTCGGGAAAAACATTCCTTCTTAGAAAAAACACTTTTCCATTTTGGAAAAATGGACTAAAAGCCCGAAGGCCATGAGTCAGCCTACTTTCTTTCCCGGTATCCAAATCATAGCAAAAGATATCAAACCAGGAATAATATTTTTCTGGAACCATTTTTGAATAGACTAAATATCTTTCATCGTGGGAAAAAACTGGACTTCCAACGATTGAGCCCTTGACTATTAAGCGCTCCTGGCTACCTTTTAGGTCACGAAGCCGTAATCCTGAGATAAATTGAGGGTGGGATAATGAGTAAATTAACTTCTCTCCGTCAGGAGAAAGGCTTAAGCCGGATACATAATACCCTCGATCAGTTATAAAAGAAATTAGGGTTGTTTTTTGGCATTGAATTTTTTGGTATTGGTTTTGGTATTTTTCCTTAAGATTTTCCTCCCAGAGCTTCCACAATTCATCGGTATCAACACCGATGGCTTTTTTAAGTGCCCGATCAAATCCATAAATATGAAAGTTATCCGAACAAAGAGTACTAATCTCACCTAATTTTTTCTCACCAAAATAATCGGCAATGAATTGACAAATACTGGCACCATAGATATAGCAGCCATTCTGACCTGGCCATCGGTCAAGATAGCTGTATCCACCTAAGAGATGAGAGGGTTCGAAATGATTCCCCAAAGCCATTTCTCTCAAATACATATCGTATAATGTATCAGACAACCGACCTTGGGTACCAAAGTGATTTTCAGCATACATGGCATATCCTTCCCATGCCCACATTGGTTGAATAACATTGGGAAGGACTACATATCCTAAAAGTTTTCGCCAACGTTTGATTTCGGGACTTGCTGCTTCAAGATGAAGCATATGGGTTAATTCGTGAGCCAAAACCATATGTATCCAGTTTCGAAACTTAGTTCCTAAAAATTGGTTGTAAGGTTGAGAGATAACCAAATGGATTTCGCCTTGAAGAGGATCGGCTTGGCCATTGGGAATATCGGTATTATCTGCCAGGACGATTGCCGGTCGAAAAGAAAGAGTGGTGTTGAGGAAAGTTTCGATTTGAGAAAGAATACCTTCGGCAAGTATGGCAACTTCTAAGGCTACATCCTTTAAAGAAGCTGGAAAAACCACCAGAAAATGACCGGTATCCATTTCCCGCCAATCCAAATAAGGATCAAAACGTTGAGGAAATACCGGCTTAGAAAGAACAACCAGGATGATTAGGATAAAAAACCATATTAAGGAATATTTTTTCATAAAAGGATTATAACTGAGAAAGGTCTTATCGACCAATCTTTTTATATCTTACCTATTAATTTTCTAATTATTTATGATCGTATTATTATGACACCTGGCATATATCTTATTCTTTTGGGTTGTAACAAATAGAGATAGCAAATAAATGGAGTGATAAGCATGAATTTTGAAGAATATATATACACATTCAATCTAAAAGAACTCTCTGAACTTTTATTACAAAGCAGTCAAAAAGATAGATTTCAATACCAACAAATCAATAACGATGTTTATCTTATCTGTGGAGTTAAAACTCAAGACTGTAAAATGTGGAAAATTTTTCCCGAAGTCAATGACGAAGTCAATTTGAAAGCATTACGGGTTATTGCCCTTGAAGCGTATCGAAATGGTTTTTTAAAACCTCATATCCCAAAACCAGTGAAGAGTAAACAGAAATGAGTTAAGTATCATCGTACTGAACATCACTTTCCAACAGGATAATTTCATCGTTTAGATAACAAGGAACGGGAAAAACCTGGTTGAGTGAGATCGAGGTTGGAATAATTTTATACCTCATTTTAGGGTTTTCGTCGGAGCTGATTTTTTTCAAATTTCTATTTAATTTCTTTTTCATGACATAATTTTCTGGTGCTAATACAGGTTGGAAATTTACTGTTCTGAAAATTCTGCCTTAACTTCAACTTCCCAGTCTTCAACCGGGAAAATATCATAAGAATCAAAACCAAAAGCTTGAATTTGATCCCGATTGAGCTCAATTACCCGATCATCAAATAACAACCAAAAAGAACCATCTTTTTTTTGGAGTATCCGAATATCATTTACAACCCAAAATATTCCTCTACCCACCTGGACTACCATAAATATCTTCCCCCTATTACATGATAATTTTATATACGAAACTTCATCCGGATGGTTTTTGTGGATAACTTCAATATTAAGCGAAATAGCTTTAATTGCTGTGCAAAAGACTTTTTATTCACCGGTTTTTCACCGGATATCAACAGCTTTGCTGGGTTGCAGAATCATTTCGTTTTAAAATTGAAAAAAAATGAATCATAACTCCTTAAAAAGGATTCGAGATGGCGTGCTTTCTTATTTAATGATCATTATTCACTCTCACACGATCAATTCTTTCCTGCATTTCCAATCATTGCTTGTTCCAGGATTTATTAAATCGACCATTTCTCAAAAAATTGTTACAATAAGAAAATAAAAAATTATTTAATACAAAATACTAAAGGAGAGAGCCTTATGAGCACCGTTCAAATCCAACCACTTACTTATGAAACATTCCAAAAATATGGAGATTTTGTTCAAATCGATAAGGTCAGTCCAGAAAAATACCAAAGAATCGGACAACCACCAATTGAATTTTATCCTGATTTAGTTTTGCAAAATTTAGGAAGTTCAATCCTGGGAGTCTCCTTATGTCGGGTTTTCCCTCGTGACTTAAAAATTGAAGTTACCGAACATCATAACGATACTGAAGAGGGAATGTTGCCTCTTGATGGAGACGTGCTTATCCATGTTGGTGCTTCAGCAGAAAAATCTGAAGATATGAAAGTCGAAATCTTCGAAGTTCCCAAACTTACCTTGGTCAGACTAAAAATTGGAGTATGGCATCACGCCGCATATGCCAAAGGAGATCAACCGGTTAACGTGCTCATTCTTTTAGCAGAAAGAACTTACCACAACGACTGCGAAGTTGAAAATTATCAATTCACCTTTGGTAAAAAATGCTAAAAGGGAAGCAGTGGTTGATATAAATAGGTGAGGTTTTTACAATTTCCACCTTATGTCTATCAGTATTAATAGAGATTTTTTTACGCTTTCCAATTTTTGGATTTAAACCAAGGCGAGAGGACCCTCTCGCCTTGGTTTATCTTTTATTGAATGTTTTTCTCAATAGCATCGTACATGCTTTGGAGGGCTTCCTGCGGAGTTTTGGTTCCCATTAAAGCATTCTGAACTTCAATCTGTTCAGCATAGGACCACTCATCATACCAGGTGAGCTGAGGAAGAGCTCGGGCAAATTCTGCTTGTTTTCCGAAATTTTTCCAATAAGGATAGAGAGCCAATAGCTCGGGATCTTCAAAATGAGCCTTCCAGATCGGAAGAGTTCCGATTTCCAAAGAACGAACTTTGTCTCTCTCCGGACTGGTCATATATTCAATATATTTCCAGGCTGCTTCGGGATTTTTTGATGTTGCTGGAATAGCCAAAGCTTCTGGAAGGTTCAAGGTTGCTTGATATTCTGGTTTTACTGCCGGGATATATTCAGCTATTTCAATTTCTCCAACTATTTGCGAAATTGATGGGTCGTTTGAGGCGTTATAAACACCTGGCCAAGCTTGGGGGAAAAAGGCTGTACTTCCATTATAAAAAACATTAGCGGTCATTTCCTGGTTCATGGTGAGCGAGGCTGGATCAATGACCTTGGTATTCAGGAAGCAATCAGCCATGAAAGTGAGAGCATCGATCGCTGGTTGTTCTAAAAAGGTTGGTTTCCCTTCATTGTTAAACAGATCAGAACCAAAGCTATAGCTTATAAAGGTATGCCAATTCGCAAGAGATTGGCTTTGTTCAGCAGCTTCACTGCTTCCGTATTGAATCAAGTTGGCGGTAATCATTTTCTGTGACTGCTCGACAAATTCTGCCCAGGTATGTGGAGGTTCAGCAATACCAGCATCTTTTAACTTCTTTCCGTTATACATGAAAAAACGGGTATCGTTATTCCATACAATACCATAAAGAGTGCCATCGACACTGAAAGTATTCACTAAACCTGGTAACATTTGATCGATAACATCAGCTTCCATATATTGGTTGAGCGGAACCAACCAACCGGCTTCATTAAACTTAGCTACCCAGGCATTATCAAATTCGATAACATCAAAAGATGTTCCACCTGCAGCCAATTCGGTGAGAACTTTATCCGCCACTCGGTCCCAGGCCATGGTGATTAATTCTACTTTGATACCGGTTTCTTTTTCAAATTCTCGGGTTTGTTGTTCCCACAAACCCTTAACATCCATCTCATGACGAGGCATAATGACTGCAATTTGTTCCTGGCTATTACTAACCATTACTATAGATAAAATCCAAACCATTGCTAACAATAAAATCCAAACATTTTTTTGGGTTTTCATATTTTTACCTCCAAATTTGGTTTTATTCTACTCAAAATAATCTTATTCTGATTACACCTCCTTCTTTTATTTTTTTATAATCTTCCTATTTATAACAGTGAATAAAAATTTATCTACCTTGAAAGTACCAGAACGTTTTTTAAAGGTTTTCTTTTAGAGCAACCAACCAGGATTTCATTTTGTGCTTTCACCCTCATCCTCACCTTCGAACTCTGAATCGTCATTGCGAGGAACGAAGTGACGTGGCAATCTCATGAGTTCAATCTTTTTTTTCTCTCCCTTTGCCTAAAGAGAGAACATTCAGGATTCGATTGGTTTCCAAAAATTCAAATCCCCCTTACTCCTTTTGCTAAAGGGGGAACTTATTTTTCCCTCGCCCCTCCGTGGAAAAGGATCAGGGTGAGGGGGCAACTCTTATCATCATCAACTAATGCTGTAAAGCAGCATGAAAGTCTATCCTAAATATCCACGGGCATGATAAATCAAGCCCCACAAAAGAATTAATAATTCAGGGGTACAATGTATTGTGCCCGTTCTTCATTTAATGTAGCGACATGCCATGGCATGTCGAATTTTGGATTTTCACCCCATTTTCTGCCATAAAAGTAGTAGGAGAAACTATCCTTCCTACCTGGTACGATACTATTAAGAATATTTACCCTTTCACCGATCCGGCTGTTAACCCCTGAATGATAAACTTTTGAAAAATTAAAGCCAGAATAACTGGTGGAAGACTGGCTAAAACTCCGGCTGTGCTCATGGAAATAAAATCAGAACCAAATTTACTACTGAATTCTTCAACCAAAACCGACAGGGTTTTCGACGACTGGGTTGAAGCAAAAATTAAAGCAAAGAAAAACTCATTCCAGGCAATAATAAAAGCAAAAATCGATGTGGCAGCTATTCCGGGTGCTGAAAGGGGAAGGACAATTCTCATTAATGCTCCAATTCGAGTACACCCATCAATTCGAGCTGCCTCCTCAATGCTGGAAGGAATGGAAGCAAAATGACCCATCATCAGTCGGATTACCAGAGGGAGAATAAAAGAAATATAAGTTAAAATTAAAGAGAGCCGAGTATCGACCAATCCAAATCCATTGATAATTAAAAACAATGGGATTATTAGAGCAATGGGAGGAAGTATTTGAGGCAAAATTATCGAGGTTCCAATGAACCCTTTCCCTCGAAAATCAAGCCGGGTTAATCCATAAGCAGCCAAGGAACCAGCAACCATTGAGATCAGAGTTACAAAAAATGCAACAATAAGACTATTAATTGTACATTGACCAAACTGAGAAGCAGCATCGGTTACTCCCCGACCACCATAAAATATCTTCAAATAATTCTCAAAAGTTGGCTTTTTGGAGAAAAAACGTAGTGGAACACTGGTTAAATCTACCTTATGGGATATACTGGATATAACTAACCAAAGAAAAGGGGCTAACACTGCAATAAGGATTACTGCGACAGCAATCCAAAGGAATAATTGGTTCAATTTCCTTTTCGTTTTAATATCCATCTTTAATCAACCTCCTGCTTTCGCATATAGCGAAAATAGGGGATACCAATAAAAATAACTAGAACGATAACTAAATAAGCAATGGCACTTCCAAATCCCATCCGTGAAAATTTGAAACTATTAAGATAAGCGTAATAGCTTAAGACACTAGTGCCCTCTCCAGGACCACCCCGGGTAATGATATAGAAAATATCAAATTCCCGAATTGCCCAGATGATTTTAATGATGGCTAAAGTAACAATCATCGGCTTTAGCATGGGAAGGGTGATATACCAAAATTTCTTTAGGGTATTCGCTCCATCGACTAAGGCTGCTTCGTAGAGTTCGCGCGGAATTTGTTCTAAAACTGCCAAAAACATCAATACTCCAACCGGTGTTTCCTTCCAGATATTGGCTAACATGACCAAGTGAAGTGCCCGGGTTGGATCGGCCAACCAGACTTGATAGCGTTCAATCACCCCTAAACGCTTTAAAAGGGCATTTAGAACCCCATAATTGGCATTATATATCCATTTCCACATAATCCCATTCACTGAAGTTGGCAATGCCCAAGGAAGAATGATCAAACCTCTTACCAAACCTCTCCCTCGAAATTTCTGTTGAAGCACTAAAGCTACCCCTAAACCCAAAACCAGTTCAAGTCCTACAGTAGCAAAGGCAAAATAAAGGGTACGAACGACGCTTTTTAAAAAGAAACTACTCTGTAAAGCTTCAAGATAGTTGGCAAATCCAATAAAATTGTAGATTCCGGGCTTAGTGAGAAGATAGTCGTGAAAACTAATAAAAAGAGAATAGAGGAGGGGATAGATTAGAATCCCGAATATAAGCACTAAACTTGGTACCAACAATAAATACGCAACACCATTTTTCTTTTCTAAAAAGAAAAGGCTCAGTCTTTTTTTCAGAGAATAGTTATTGGTTAGTGTATCCATCTCGACTTCAATTATCCCTCCCTCATCTTATAGTCAATAAAGCTATCCGTTACTTTTGCTTCAAAATTAAAACCTGCTATGGTAAAACCACTGTTATTCCGGTTAATTTACAAAATTCTACCATCACCGGATAAAGCTCTTCTCCATATCCCAAACAAGCATACTCATTCATCCAATTTTCCAGTAAACAATCAATATCCCCCTCCACTGTAACAAAGCCATGAGGCCAGAAAGGTATCCCACATTCGTCCAATCTGCTCATAATTGTTTCCTGAGATGGCTCAAAGATCGATACTGGAACTATGACCATTTGAAATTCTCCGTTTACTCTTCCTAAACGAGCCAGAATTCCCTTTCCAACTTTCGCAACGGCTCGTATCGATAATCCACCGGCTTGCCCTTCAGTCGGAATTCCGTGAACTGAAAATCCTGCAGGGCCAACTTTCCCAGCTAAAGAAGGTGGTATGGCACCATCTCCAATGATCTTAATCTCCCGATGTTTTTTATCGATATGTTGAAGATCACCATAATACACCGGTTCAGCACTTAAACGGGTCATAAGATAAACCGTTAAAGCGGTGTTAAAATCTCCCAGGGTTGAGGTTCCTACTCGATCCTCAAGCATCATTGACTGGGCAAAACAGGTAGCGGAATAATCATCTCCTAATCCAGGGAAGGATTGGATGGTGTAAAATTCCCATTTTTCTTTTTCAACCAGGGTTTTGATTGCTAAATAAAGGCGAAGAGACCGTTCATTCACCACCGATGATTCGGGCAGATTGCCAAAGAGTTTGATTATACGTGGTTCAAGCTTTTTAAGTTGATCGGGGGTCACTTCTTCAGCAGTACGAATGAGCTCGGTAGTGTCTCGAGAATCAATATCTAAACCAAAAACTCTCATCCATTGGGAAGGGTCAGCAACACCAACCGTTTGTCCCATTCCTCGTCCACCAAAAGCTCCAATAGTAGCTTGGTTTAAGCGATTCTTCAAATGGCATGCCTGACTGAAATGAACAATTCTATCTATTTCGTGGGCTTCATCGGCTAATCCATAAACAAATTTATGAGGAATCCCTACTTCCAGGAGGGCTCCATGCAAAACCAAGCCGCCCACTGGTCGCCATCCCTGCGATCCTGGATGGGTCCAGATGCAAATGCCTTTTCCAGTCATTCCATAATCTCTGATGGCAGCAATCATATTCGATGCCCAAATCCAAGTACCGGAAAATAAAATAACTCCATCAATCTTTTCATCATCTTTCATGGTTTTGAGTGCTAATCGGGCTTCCTCTTTGGTTGCCACCACGATAGGGTATTCAACCAGCTCAACGCCTCGATCGTTTAATGCTTTCTTTGATTGAGCGATCACTTTTTCATCAATGAAAAGATTCCCCATTGGATCTTTTAATCCGTCTTTGTGAACTCCGTAAATAACAAAACCCATTCTTGGTGTAATCATAAAAATACTCCTATTCTTTTAACCCGTATTCGGGAATTTTTTATTTTTCAACCTGTTGAATTTCATCAATCCTCTTGCCAGCAAGGTTGGCTCTGGCAAATTCTTGGTTGTGGGGAAGCTGTACGAAAAAATCATAGCAGGGTGATATATGAACAGTGCCTAACAAAAAAGAACAATCCAATAGGTGACCACCATGTTTCAAGTCTTTATCGATAAAATGAAAATGGTAGCCGGATACATTGAGACCTTCAAAAAATTGTGGGCACCAAAAACCTACTAAATCACCGCTCATTTCTGTGAATTCAAAAACTGCTTGGTTAGGAGTAACCTGAGTAAGTGGTGGATAGGGCTTGGTTTGGCGATGCACACTACGAGCCTTGAGAGTTTGGAAGTCGGCTTCAATGTGAAAAATATGAATCAAGTTGGGATTCTCAATTATTTGATCCAATTCCGATTCCAGCTCTTCAAGGGAATCAATTAAAAACAAATAATGAGAATTGGAGAAAGAAGCCTGAGCTATAGCCGCAAAAGGGGTTGTTTCATCCAATGTCACTTCTTCGACAATCCCTTGACTATTCACTCGAAAACATCGACCATTGATTATCACCATTTCACCATCGAGAGCATCAAAAGTTCCTAAGCCTATCTCTCCTTTTTGTATGAGTTCTTGAATAGTTAATTCTCCATCATATACACCCTCAAGAAGAGCATTGATGGTTGAAAACTGAAAGAAGGGAGAAGAATTGGCCGCCCAAAGCAGAGGATTGAAAAAAAACAAAAATAAAAATCCGGTGAAGATCGAGGAAATTGGTTTTTTAATCCAATATTGATCCAAATTTTTGACCTTCCTTCAATTAATCGTATCCATCCGATACAATATTTTTTAAAATATTATAACCTATATTTTCATCGCTCTTATAAGGCCCGACTCCTTTTTATTAAATCGGAAAAACGGGGGATGAGTAACCAAATAACCAAAACACTGATCAAGAACTCGATCCCCAAGTAACTTCCATTATAAATTAATGAATAAATCCACGGTGACATCCCCTCTGGCGCATATTGACCCCAAAATACGACACCAGCTAAATAATGGCACAGCAGCCGACCTCCAATACCAAGACAAACTGCTCCAATAACTCGTATTATTCGTTGGGAACGGTTTAACCCTTCCCAGATAAGTGGTGATAAGACTACTCCTGCTAACCCTAAAGAACCAAATGCTAAGGGGAAATCAAGAAGGAATTGAAGGGGGGTTAGGAATATCGGTCCTAAAATAAATTGGAGCATTCCGTAGATCACTGCAACTAACAATCCTCCTTTGGGTCCGCGAAGGATAGAAAAAAGGAGGATGGGAACCATGCTTGCAGCAGTTACCGATCCGCCATAGGGTGCTGAAAAAAGTTTAACCATGCTCAATCCGGAAGCCAGCGCTAAAACCATGCCTCCTTCAGCCAAAAAACGAGGATTAAATTTAAATTTGGATTTCATAAGAAATCACCCGTCCTCATGATAAATTTCATACAACATCATTATCCTTAGGAGGATTTATCATAAAGCAAATCATTATTTCTTTACTCAATATTATCATGAGTAAGAAACTTTTTGAGTAGAATAAGAATAAAAGAAGTTAAAAAGCTCTGAATTTGGTGAAATATATGAAAATCCTCTCTTTAATTTTGTTGGTTTTTTTTATACCTGGAGCGGTCTTCGCTCATTCTTTTAGCGAAATTCCTTCCCATCACTGGTCAATTCAAGCTTTGCACGTTTTAGAATCTAAATATTCTCCCCAATTATCTATCCAAAATCTTCCCTCAAAAAAAACCATCCTCACTCGTTTTGAATGTGCCCGGGCTGTTTTTGAAATTCTCAAAATAGTCAGTGATAAAATTGCTCTTCAGCAAGAAATTCCCTCAGAAGACATCAATCAGCTGGAAAAACTGGTCAGAGAATTTTCGGCAGAATTAAGCAATCGAAAGCTCAAAAAAGAAATTCTTATTCAAATTTTTGGTGAAAATCATGAAATTGTTCAATTGCTGACCAATCCGGAAATTAAATCTTCCAACCAAGATGAACCGCTCTCGGTTTCTGGAGAATATACTCTTTCCTATGAGGTTTATTTTCCTCCTGATCCCCAACACTATAAAATCAAACCTCGCTGGAAAGATGAACTCCAGTTGGAAATCAATTTAAAATTGAGTCCGTCAGTAAGCGGAAAATTGAAATTAAGTATTCCTGATGTCTTGGTTACTCCCCAACCCAATTACTAATTCCTTGGAATAAAATTACCCAAGGAAAAGAACACCTCCCCCATAAAGCAGGGGACATTTTTTTCTTTTTATAAAAAATCTTCTCCAAAAGCTCATAACATTATTAAAAAAATCCTCAATATTTTGTTATAATTTAGCGATTAGGTAAAGGAAGAAAATTGAGTCTTATTTTAATATTGATAATTGGAGGGTGGAAAAGTGAAAAGAAATAAGATTTTTTTAATAGTATTCACGGTCGGGATTTTTCTGTTAAGCAGTTTATCCTGCTGGGCAGAGGAGCCAGTCATTATTGGTCTTCAGGCACCGATTACCGGTGATTACGCCATTGAAGGCCAAATGGCAAAACAATGTGTTGAAATTGCCGCCGAGCTCATCAATCAAGAAGGTGGTATTAATGGACGACCAGTAGAAATAATCATCGCCGATGATGGATCTAATCCCAAAGATAGTGCCTTAGCCGCTCAAAAACTCATTTCTCAAAAGGTGGTTGCTGTTATTGGAAGTTATGGTTCGTCAGTTACCGAACCAGCTGCCGATTTATTCGAACGGAACAAAATGGTTTCGGTTGGTTATGGATGTACTGCAGTGAGATTGACTATGAGTAAAGATCGAAAATATTTCTTCCGAACTTGTGGTCGCGATGATTCTCAAGGTCAATTTTTCGCTAAATTTGCAGTTGAAGCTATGGGATGGAAACGAATTGCTATTATGCATGATAATCAAACTTACGGAAAAGGGGTTGCTGAAGAAACTTTGAAATACTTGGAACCTTATCTTCAAGAGGGAAAAGCCGAAGTGGTTTATTATGACGCGGTGACCCCCAAAGAGAAAGATTACAGTGCAGCAATCACCAAACTGAGAGAAACCCAACCGGATGTATGGTATTATACCGCCTATTATCCCGAAGCTGGTCTGCTGGTCCGACAAGGCCGAGAAGCAGGAATAACCATTCCCTTTGTGGGCAGCAACGCTGTCCCCAATGACGACTTTGTAAAGATTGCTGGCATCGAGTATGCTAAAGGAACATTAATGACCCAAGAACCAATGCCACAAGACATCGACACTCCCATATCGAAAGTCTTCCTTGAAGCCTACCGGGCAAAATTCGGTGATATTCCATCTTCTCCCTGGCCGATTTATGCTGCTGATGGCTTGTTCGCCTTAGTACAAGCCATAAAAAATGCCAACTCAACCCAATCAGAAGACATCACCAATGCGATGCGATCGATGACCAATGCCGAAGGGGTTACCGGGAAAATTCTTTTTACTGAACGTGGTGATCGAAAAGATATTCCCTATGCCATGTATGAATACAATGATGAAGGAAAGCTTCAGATCTATCAACCCTAAATCGAAAATTAACCATTTCTCTTAATACTGGGGGTTCGCCGTGGGAATATTTTTTGAACAATTACTCAATGGTCTCACCATTGGTTCTTTTTATGCCTTAGTGGCCTTAGGTTATTCAATGGTTTATGGGGTTATGAAACTCATCAATTTTGCCCACGGTGATCTCTTTGCTTTTGGGAGTTATGTTGGGTATACCATTCTGATCTGGGGTTCTGGTCGCATTACCCAAATCTTTGGGATTTGGGGCGGAATGGCAGTAACCTTACTCATTACCTTTATTACTGTCGCTATAGCTGGAATTTTAGTAGAAAAGGCAGCCTATCGGCCGGTTTACCCAGCCGGAAGGCTGCCTTTAGTGGTATCAGCATTAGGAATGTCAATATTCATCCAAAATGGGATTATGGCAGTGTGGGGACCACGCTTTCAGGCTTATCCCAGTGAAGTTGTTCCTTCGGCTGCTTTTGACTTCTTTGGAATTCACATCACGCTTTTAAAAGTTTTCATCCTTTTTTTCTCTTTTTTTCTGATGGCAGTCATTTATTATATTGTAGAAAAAACCACCTTTGGTGCTGCGGTTCGGGCAGCAGCATTGGACCGAGAAACCGCTACCATGTTGGGTATCGATATACGTAAAGTAATTTTCTTCGTCTTTGCCTTGGGGCCGGCTTTAGGAGGCATGGCGGGCGTGATGAATGGAATGTATTATCGATCGATCCAATTTAACATGGGATGGAACTATGGGCTCAAAGCTTTTACCGCAACTATATTGGGAGGAATCGGTAATATACCAGGTGCCATGATTGGAGGCTTGCTGTTAGGAATCATGGAATCGCTTTTCGCTGGTTATTTTCCCAGTGGAGGAGCCTGGAAAGATGGATTCATTTTTATCGTTCTCATTCTAGTCCTCATTTGGCGACCAACCGGTCTTATTGGTGAAAAAATTGCCGAAAAGGTATAAATAGAAATGGACCTGACTCATATTTTTCAACAACGCATCCAAAATACCCAAGAAAGCAGTTATCCTCACCAACCAAGACGTTCTCCATTTTCCCAGAAATGGTTCAACGGCTTGATTGTTCTTCTTTTTCTTTTGTTACCATTTTTTCCTTTTATGAACGACTATTGGATTGACGTCGCTTTTTTTGTAGGCATTTATTCTTTACTGGGTTTGAGTCTCAACATCGTTTTGGGTGAAGTAGGGCTCTTTGATCTTGGCCATACTGCCTTTTATGCTATCGGAGCATACACGACTGCCATCCTAAACACCCAATTTAATATTCCCATATTACTTTTGCTTCCTTTGAGCGCCATCATGGCTGGAGCTTTCGCTTATCTTGTCATGTCACCGGTCATTCACCTGCGGGGCGACTACCTCTGTATCGTTACCATAGGTATCGGAGAGATTGTTCGCATCATCATTATCAATAATCCCTGGGGAATTACCAACGGACCCAATGGGATTACCGGAATAGGCGTTCCTCAAATCGGCCCTTTGATGATATTAAGTTCGACTCATTTTTATTATCTCATCTGGGGACTGATTGCCTTAGCCATCATTGCTTTGATCCGATTACAACGTTCCCGGATCGGCCGGGCTTGGAACTACATTCGTGAAGACGAAATTGCTGCTGAATTAAACGGAATCGACGTGCGTTCCTATAAGCTGCTGGCTTTTGTCCTGGGCGCAGCTATTGCCGGCATAACCGGAAATGTATATGCTTCCAAAATGATGATCGTTTCGCCGGATAGTTTCCTCTTTATGGAATCGGCTTTACTCTTTTGCATCGTCTTATTAGGTGGATTGGGTTCGGTGCCCGGAACTCTTTTCGGTGCTGCTGTTATCGTGGTTTTTCCGGAGATTTTCCGACAATTTGCTAGTTTCCGACTCTTATTTTTTGGTGCCGCTCTCATGGTCATGATGGTTTTCCGTCCAGGAGGGATACTGCCAAGAAAAAGAGGGCATTTAGGCATTGAAGGTTTGGGAATACGAAATCTCCCTCAACCGGAGGAAGTCCTGGTTCAAAATGGGCAGAATCGAGTTCAAAACCTTCGAACTTCTCTTCCTGAAATGACCAATCCTAATTCTTCAACGATTCTGGAAACACGACGAATCACTCTTCATTTTGGCGGTCTCACTGCAGTAAATCTTTTCGATCTCCAAGTCAAACCGAAACATATAACCAGCTTGATTGGACCAAATGGTGCCGGAAAAACTACCATTTTTAATATCATCACCGGAATTTACCGACCCAGCCAAGGTCAAGTTTTTTTTCAAAACCAAGAAATCACTGGGTTGAAACCTCATCAAATCGTTCAGAAAGGAATAGCTCGCACTTTTCAAAACATCCGATTATTTCCCAATATGACTTGTTTGGAAAACGTCATGTCCGGACCTCATTGTCATGCCCGGACCAACTATTGGTCAGCAATTTTACGAACTCCAGCTCAACATCAGGAAGAAAAAGCCATTGTTGAAATCTCTTCCCATCGCCTTCATCAGGTTGGTCTCTGGGAATACCGTAACGAACTGGCAAAAAATCTTCCCTATGGAAAACAACGCTATCTGGAGATTGCCCGGGCTTTGGCAACCTCACCCCAGTTGCTCATTTTGGATGAACCTTCCTCGGGACTGAACGATAAAGAATCAGAAGAATTGATGGAACTGCTTCAAAGTTTGATAGCTGAAGGTTTTACTATCCTGCTCATAGAACATGATATGAATGTTGTCATGGGTGTATCCGATTGGATTGCGGTAATGGATATGGGTTCAAAAATTGCCGAGGGTATACCAAACAACATATACAATCATCCAGTGGTTATTGAAGCTTACCTGGGTAAGGAGGAAGAGTAGGGTGGAACAACTGCTTGCTATTCAAAATTTAGAAGTTTCCTACGGAGCAGTTCAAGCCTTGAAAGGTATCACTCTGGAACTCAACTTGGGGGATATCGTAGCGGTTTTAGGTGCCAATGGAGCAGGAAAAACCACCTTACTAAAAGCCATCTCTGGTTTAATTCCTATTAGAAGCGGAAGTGTCCTTTTAAAAGGGAAAAACCTCGATACTATTCTTCCTTATCAGAGAATTGCTTATGGTCTTTCTCATGTTCCAGAAGGAAGAAGAGTATTTGCCACTTTGACGGTTGACGAAAATCTAAATTTGGGAGGGTATGGGATTCGAAATCAGCCAATGGGAAAAGAAATTACCAAAATTAAAGAATGGATCTTTGAACTCTTTCCTATTCTAAAGGAACGAAGAAAGCAACTGGCTGGAACTCTTTCTGGGGGTGAGCAGCAAATGCTTGCCATCGGCCGTGGACTGATATGTAAGCCCCAAATTCTTCTCATGGATGAACCTTCGTTAGGATTGGCGCCAATTATTGTTCAAGAAATATTTCGGGTTATCAAACAAATCCACCAAGAAGAGAAGGTTTCAATTTTATTGGTAGAGCAAAATGCCCGAAAAGCTCTGAGTATATCTAATTATGCCTATATATTAGAAACGGGAAAAATCCCTATCCAAGGTAAACCGGAAGATTTAAAGAATGATGAGAGAATTCGCGCTGCTTACCTGGGAGGAAACAAAATTCCTCGACCTCTGACCAGGTCCTGAAGGGAAAATAAACCATATCTTTATTGCTGTAGTACAGCTAAGTAATCTCATCCACCCATTCTATCGTTTTTAAGGAGTGTATGGTTTGAAGCAAGAATCTCATTCACCCACTCCGTCATTCAGGCTGTGTCACAATTATTCTGTAAATTATTTACCCCCACTTATGTTAATATTTTACAGTAATATTGGGAATAGATAACCAAAAACTGAAGATAAATGTACTGTGTCTTCCACTTTCAAGCTATTCTTGGTGTATGAAAGGGATTGTGACACAGCCTGATTGCGAGGAGCGCAGCGACGTGGCAATCTCATTTAGATTTTTTATAATAATGAAAAGATGAGATCCTCATGCGGGAAAGAACCGCTCAGGATGACGGATTAAAGGCACTCTCCCCGCCGGAAAACGGCACCCCTCCAAGGAGGGGAATTGTTGAATATATTCTTTATCTTTTGGTTTGATCACTTATCACTTATTCCTGTATTTTCAGGACAGAAAAGAGGTTTGACAATCTTACAAAATTTTTAAAAATTCACAAAAATTACTCTTTTAGAAAGAGAAGGGAGACTGAATAAATGGCTTTATTTTCATTTAAAAAACTTTTACATCACGCCTTACAAGAACACTATGCAATTGGAGCGTATACAACTTTTAATATGGAATATACCAGAGGACTGGTTGAAACTGCTCAGGAAAAACAATCACCAATGATTGTCATGTTCGGGACAGTCGAAACTGACTACGCTGGCATGGAGCGATTATGTTCTATTATTTTGCGAGAAATTAATTTAAGCAAGGTTCCGATTGGTCTCCATTTTGATCACGGCAATTCATTTGAAATAGTAATCAAAGCTATTGCTTCTGGCTTCAACTCGGTTATGTTTGATGGTTCCCATTTGCCCTACGAAGAAAACGTGGAAATTACCCGAGAAATAGTTCGAGTTGCCCATGCAGTTGATGTCGCTGTTGAAGCAGAATTAGGTTTGGTGGGAGGAATCGAAGGTGAATCAGATACCGAAGAATTGGACGCTGAAACCACTGGACTTACCGATCCAGACCAAGCTTTGGATTTTGTCAACAAAACCGGGATTGATGCCTTGGCAGTAGCCATCGGCACTGCCCATGGGTTATACCGGAAAAAACCTACCATCGATATTGAACGCTTGATAGCTATACGTAAAAAAGTCTCGGTTCCTCTGGTTTTACACGGCGGATCCGATACCCCTGAAGATAAGCTTCTTTCCTCTATTGATCATGGAATTGCCAAAATTAACATCAATAGTGATTTGAAAGCAGCCTTTACCAGATCCTTGAGGAGCTCACTATCAAATGCATCTGAAGATATCGCTTTTGAAAAACACCTTGCCCAGGCAACTACAGCTATGAAAAGGGCTCTTAGGCAAAAAATGGATCTTTTTCAGAGTTCAGGAAAGGCCTCAGGATTACTTACCAATTCTTTCTGAAATAGATTAATGTTTCTTAAAACGATACGAACTGATAATTAAAATAGTAACCCCCTCACCCTAATCCTCTCCTACCAAGGAGCGAGGGAAAAAAAACTAAAGAATTTATAGTT
>Ga0334890_1000424_pt1 | contig 75903 bp, 66 predicted proteins | sample GraSluR1_MG_3_FD_207220 | JGI IMG/M metagenome (GOLD analysis project Ga0334890, IMG submission 207220) | Sludge microbial communities from methane-producing bioreactor in Wageningen University, Netherlands - Granular Sludge_31_08-R1 | ecosystem: Engineered > Bioreactor > Anaerobic >... | reverse complement strand
TGATCCCTTCAAGCTCAAGAAGCAAATTGAGAGAGAACTCAAGGCTATCTTCCGACTGGTCTCGGTAACCAGGAATGTGAGGAAACGACTCTGAGCTTCGGTAACCTTTTATTATGAGGCAACGCGCCTATCGGCTGTCTCTCGGCCTTGTGACGGGTGAGTCGGTGTGCTGTGTAATGGTTTCTGATGACTGCGTCTGATGGATGTAAGGGGGGCGCTTTCCGGCCGTCGGGGATGAAAGATAAGTGTTGATTTTCCGATAATAGCGGATATATTGCCGATTGCCCCCGCGAGAGAACAACGCGTCGGGCGCGTGATAATGCCGAAGTGGTGAAACTGGTAGACGCGCTGCGTTCAGGGCGCAGTTCCCGGTTTGGGAGTGTGGGTTCGAATCCCACCTTCGGCATTTTTCTTTTGCGGATTTGTCTATGCAGAGAACAGCAGCATACAAGTGCAAACACCCGGTGATGTGGCTTCGGTACGCCATTCTGGGGGGGCTGTTGGGGTATGTCAGCTATGTCGGCTACATGCACCTTCAGCACCAGACGGTGTATCCGCCGGTGGATGCCATCTGCCCTTTCGGTGGTCTGGCCTCGCTGTACAGCCTTGTGTTTCATGGCGAGTACCTGCAGCGGATCTTTATATCGTCGTTCATTCTGCTGGGGATTACGGTGGTGATGGTGGCTGTCAGCGGGCGATCGTTCTGTGGGTGGATTTGTCCTTTGGGGACGCTTCAGGGGATTTTCGCTGGTGTGGGACGGCGGCTGTTTGGTCGCAAGCAGCGGCTGGATATGACGCGTGACGGACGCTGGCGCTGGCTGCGGTGGCCGATACTGGCGGTTTTCACGGTGGGGGCCTGGTACGGAGGGAAACTGTTGATTCGTCCGTATGATCCGTGGGTGGCCTGGATGCACATCTGGGAGCCGATGGAAGTGCTTGAGGAGTTTCCGATCGGGCTGGCGGTACTGGTTTTGAGTCTGCTTGGGGGCATGTTGGTGGCGCGACCGTTTTGCCGATATCTGTGTCCGATGGGGATATTTCTTGCGGCGCTCAACAAAGGCTCGGCGGTGCGGTTGCGAGTGAACCAGGAGAGCTGTATTCACTGCATGGCGTGTGACCGCAAGTGTCCGGTGGGGATACCGATCGAGTCTGCCACTGTTGTCAGCACCACCGAGTGCATTTCGTGCGGGGAGTGCGTGCCGGTCTGTCCGGTGCCGGACACGTTGTATTTTACAATTGGCAAGAGACGGCGTTTTTCTCTGGCAGCGTTGGGAGTGACGGTGGTGGTGGTGTTTTTCGGGATACTGGGGGTGACGAAGGCGACCGGCATCTACCACAGCACGCCGCCATCGGCCGAAGAGCTGGCGGCGTCGGGCAAGCAGATTTCGCCGGAGGAGATCCGCGGATATATGACGCTGGGCGGGATAGCGAAGGCCTTTGGTCTGGAGCTGGACAGTTTGTACGCGGAACTGGCGCTGGATCGTCACGAGGTGTCGCCGTATACGAAGGCCAAGGATGTCGCCAAGGAAACAGGGCGCGAGTTTGAGACAGACAGTGTGCGGGTGGTTGTGGCGCGGATGATTGATGTGGCCCGGCCGGTCGGGGGCTGCGGCGCTGCGCCGGCCGAGGTCTCCGCGATCCTGGGGACGCACACATTACGTGAAGTGGCGCATGACAACGACATACCGCTGGACGTGCTGTATGAGAAGCTGGAGCTGGACAGCACGGTGATTTCGCCGGACACGCCGTGCCGGGAGTTGAAGAATCTGGTCAGTCCGGAGTTCCACACCTCGGTAGTGCGAGAGGCGGTTGCTGAGCTGAAAGCGGTGCAGAGCGGCCGGTAGTATCAGAGCGGGCACTACGGGGCAGTAATACCGCTTGGTTAGGGCCGTGGTGCATGGTAGCTTTGGAGTGATGATCGACAGGCACAGCGACAAGTCAGGTTCGGGCCAAAGCAGGGGCGATACGGCGCCGCAACAGGCGCTTCGTGAGATTGAGACGAAGTTCCAGCATTTTCAGACTATTCTCGAGCGTAACAATCAGGTGCTCAAGCAGATGAGCGAGATGGACGAGCGTCTGCATTCAGATGACGTAATCGAGCTGCGCTACGTGCTGGACGCGGTCCATGAGGTGCGCGAAGGTGTCTCCGAGATCGTTGATAATATGATCAGTCTGGGCGGTGGGGATTACGGCCAACTGAAGGAAGCCTTTGACAGGTGCAACTGGGAGATCGAGCAGGTATTGCCGACGACTTCGGCGGTGCCGCAGGATGACTACATCATTTTGCTGGAGCATGTGGACCGGGATCGGGCACCGAGTGTTGGCAGTAAGTGCGCCCAACTGGGGGAATTGCGAAACAGGTTAGGGTTGCCGGTGCCGGAGGGTTTTGCGATCAGCGCTCATGCGTACTCGTATTTCGTCAGCCATAACGATCTTAAGAAGCGCATCTCCGATCGTCTGCACAGCGTGAAGCCCGACGACTACGCTGAACTTGACCGCCTCAGTGACGACATCCGCAGTATGATTACCTCGAGCGCTGTTCCAGATGACCTGGCGCATAAGATTCGGCGCGCCTGCCAGGACCTTCGTCAGCGACCGGGAGTATACCGTTTCTCGGTGCGTTCGAGCGCTATCGGCGAGGACAGCCATCACAGTTTCGCGGGCCAGTACGCCACATACCTGAACTGCACATTTCGCGAGGTGGTGGAGCGCTATCGCGACGTATTGGCGAGCAAGTTCACGCCCAAGGCGTTGTACTACCTGGCAACGAATGATCTGATCGAGTACGACCCGGCTATGGCGGTGGGGTGCATGGCGATGGTCAGGGCATCATCGAGTGGCGTGATCTATACCCGTGACCCGGTGAATCCGCATGACGACGTGCTGCTGGTGAATTCGGTTTTCGGGCTGGGTAAGCTGGTCGTGGACGGCCATCAGACCCCTGATACGGTACGGGTGCGTCGGTCCGACGGTGAGCTGTTGTCGGTGCGATCGGTCTTCAAGCCGAATCGTCTGGTCATTCGCGATGAGGGGGGTATCATTGAGGAGCCGCTTAGCGAAGCGCTGCAGAACAGGCTATCGGTCACGCGGGAGCAGGTGGAACAGCTTCACGGGTACGCGATGCAAATCGAGCGCCATTACGAGAGGCCTCAGGATATCGAATGGGCCATAGATGAAGCGGGCGCTATTATGATCCTGCAATGCCGGCCGCTGCATCTTGTTGAGGAGCGAACGGGTGTGACGGTGGACATGTCGGGGGCGGAGGTACTTGCCAGTGGAGGCACGACGGTGTATCCCGGGGCAGGCTCGGGTCCGATCTTTCATGTGACTTCACCGGGCGATATTCCGGGGATCCCGGAGGGCGCCGTGGTGGTGGCGCCGCATCCGTTCGCGGGGTTGATTACGGTTATGGGCAAGGTCAACGGTCTGGTGACGGTGATTGGCGGTATTGCCAGCCACATGGCAACTATCGCGCGCGAGTTTCGGGTGCCGACGCTGGTAGGCGTGGACAATGCCTGGGAGCTGAGCGAGGGCGAGATGGTGACGGTTGACGGCCTGAAGGGGGTGGTGTATCGGGGAGGGCACCCGGCGCTGGTGGCCAGTCGGCACCATGGCAGCCACAGACAGGGTCGCGGGGGGCCGTATTATTTGCTGGAGGCGGTGATGAATCGGATTTCGCGGCTGAATCTGATTCGCCCGTCTGATCCTGAGTTCACACCGGAGAACTGCCGAACGTTCCATGACATCACGCGTTTCTCCCACCAGATGGCCCTCAAGGAGATGTTCCGGGCGGCGATCGAGCTGGAGGGTCCGGGGCAGCTTGGTGTGCACCTGCAAACGGAGATTCCGCTGGATGTGCACATCATTTGGATGGGATCGGACCGTGACCGGCACAAGGGCAAGAGCGTAATTACGGAAGACGAGATTGTCTCACACACGCTCAAGGCCGTATGGGACGGCATCAAGATGGAGGGCTGGCCCTCGATGGGTCAGCACAAGGGAATGCCGGCCGGGATTACGACCAGCGACATGACGGAGGAGAAGCGCAAGACATTCGCCGAGGACAGTTATGCCATAGTCAGCGGCGACTACCTGCTACTGAGTCTGCGGATGGGGTATCATGTGTCGACGATCGAGGCATACTGCTCGGACTCGGTCAGCAAGAATTTCATTCGGATACAGCTCAAGCAGGGGGGAGCGCGTCGGGATCGCCGTATCAGAAGAATTCAGTTGATCACGGAGATTTTGACGGTGCTGGGGTTCGATCACATGGGCAGCGGGGATTTTCTTGACAGCATGATTGCCTATCAGGACTTCGATTCGATCATAGAGAAGCTTAAGTTATTGGGGCGGTTGACCATTCTCACCAAGCAGCTTGACATGGCGCTGTCATCGGATGCGGTGACCGATTGGTATACGACAGATATGCTTCGCATTCTCGGTCTGGCTGAGGACCGGGACGGCTCGGGCAAATGAGCGCGAGACTTGCCTGTGGCGGGAAACTGTGTTATCAAGCGCCTGTTCAGGATAGTGATGGTAACGGTGATGGTGATGTTGATGGTGACCGCGTGGCCGACCGCCCTGTGATCGGCCGGTGTTGGAGGAAACATGGAGAAGCTGGAATCGTTGTATCTAGGTCTTCTGGAGGGCATCGGTGAGGATGTCAATCGCGAGGGTCTTCGTGACACCCCGAAACGGGCGGCCAAGGCGCTGGAGTTTCTCACCCAGGGATACAAGCAGGACGTAGATGAGATCGTGAACAAGGCGGTATTCGAGTCCAGCAATAACGAGATCGTGCTGGTTAAGGATATCGAGTTGTACTCGATGTGCGAGCACCATCTGCTGCCGTTTATTGGGAAGTGCCATGTGGCTTATATTCCTGACGGCAAAGTCATCGGGCTGTCGAAGGTGGCGCGGATTGTGGACATATTCGCTCGCCGGCTGCAGATACAGGAGAACCTGACGAACCAGATAGCGTTCACAATCCAGAAGCATACACAGGGGAAGGGTACGGCGGTCGTGATTGAGGCGCAGCACCTGTGCATGATGATGCGGGGGGTTCAGAAGCAGAACTCGGTGATGACGACCTCGTGCGTGCTGGGTGAGTTCCATGATGATCCGAAGACCCGGTCTGAGTTCTTCAGCCTGCTCCGGCTTAGCTCAGCCGGGACTGGCCACTGAGCGCCGGGATGAGCAATCCGCTTTTCGCTGAGGTAGTCAGATGCGGCTTACCATAAGCAAACGTTTCGAATTTGCCGCCTCGAGGCGGTGTTTTGATCCGGCTCTTTCGCAAGAAGAGAACATGGCATTGTATGGGCGGTCGGCGCTGGCGCGGTTCGGTCATGGGGCCAACTTCTTTCCATTTTTCGTGTTTGAGGGTTCAGTCGATCCGATAACGGGAATGCTCATTAATGTGGCGACGATCAAGGAGCGGCTCAGGCCTGTCATTGACAGCAGATACGACCACCGCTTTCTCAATGCCGATACTCGTCCATTTGATACGGTTATCCCGACGGCGGAGAATGTGGCACGCGTGCTTCTTGGGGAGGCATCGAGATTGTTTGACGACGTGGCTGCCAAAGCGGTGTGTTGTCACGTAGTTGAATCGCCCGAGACGGAGGCAACGGCATGGCGGGACGGTCGTGTGGAACGGCATCACTGGGTGGAGTTTTCGGCGGCTCGTCGGACATGTTCGCCACATCTGAGTGACGAGGAGAACACGGAATTGTTTGGAATGGCGGCGCGGCCGAGTGGTCACGGGCATGGGTATCGACTGCGGGCGACATTCGGTGTTGATGAGTTGCCGCGCAGCGGTATGGTGGCACCGATTCTGCAGATCAAATCCGCTTTAGAGGAACTGCGGACGCTTCTGGATCACCGCAACCTGAATGTCGATGTGCCGGAGCTTGCTCACGTGCCGATGACGACTGAGAGTCTGGCGCGGTGTGTGTTTGGGCGTCTGGCAAGGTCGCTGCCTGTGCGACGGGTGCAGTTGTGGGAGAATTCATACTTCTTCGCGGAGTACGACGCCGAGGGTCGGAGTGCTTCTGGAGTCACGACGCATTTCACGGCGGCGCATCGTTTGCACGCACCCCAGCTCTCTGCGGCAGAGAATGCAGCTCTGTATGGTAAGTGCAATAACGTGAACGGCCATGGGCATGTGTACCGAGTGGAGGCGACGATCGGAGGGACGCTCGATGAACGCAGCGGTGCGCTGTTTTCACTTGAGCGTTTCACGGAGGCACTGGAGCGGGCGGTAGGTCCGTGGGACTACAAGCACCTCGATGAAGAGACGGAGGATTTCCGGGGGCGCCCCTCAACATCGGAGAACATGATTGAGGTGCTGTGGCATCGGCTGGAGCGTGAACTGGGCTATCCGCTGGAGCGCGTACGGATGTGGGAGACTCCCAATAACCGTTTCACATTGCGCCGGTGACAGAGGATAGTCGAGAGATAACGTGGCAGGTCCGTGGGGACGTGCACGCGAACAGGAGGTTACCGGGTGACTGATGCTACCTATCTGATAACGGGCGCATCGCGGGGAATCGGTCGGGAGATCGCTGTGGCGATCAGTCGGCCGGAACGCACGCTGGTGCTGACGGGGAGGAATCAGACGAATTTGCGCGAGACGGCTCGTCTGGTGGAAGAGAGAGGCGCTTCGGCGCGGGTCTGGCCTGCGGACCTTGCGGATACGGTGCAGATTGAGGGGTTGGTGGCGTCTTTGAAGGGGGCGCGTCTGGCCGGACTGATATCCAATGCCGGCATGGCTGTCGTGAAGCCCGTTGATGAGCTGACGCTCGAGGACTGGCAACGGACGCTCGATGTGAATGTAACGGGGCCATTCGAGCTGATTCGCCGGCTTCTGCCGCTGCTGAATGAAGGGGCCTCGATTGTGAATATTTCCTCGGTGGCGGCCCGGACAGCATTTCCGGGGTGGAGCAGTTATTGCATGAGCAAGGCGGCTATGGAGGGATTTGTGCGGGGGCTTCGCGAGGAGTTGCGTCCGCGCGGGGTGCGGGTGGTCAACATCGCCCCGTCGGCGACTGCCACCGATATGTGGCGGGAGGTTCCCGGTGACTGGGACACCTCGAAGATGATGTCGGCGGAGCAGGTAGCGATGGCGGTAGCCTTCGCACTTGACCGTCCTGATGGTGTCCTTGTTGAGGAGATCCGGATTGGGGCGCTTGGGGGGAATCTGTAGTAGCCGGTCGTAGGGGCTGTCGGAATCAGCTGCAGTGCTCGTGGATGTGAGGTGGCGTTCGTCGGGCGACAGCGGGGCTGATTTGTTCAGGAGTATGTGAGGGGCGAGGGGGGCGGTCGTGGAATCCTCTTGCCTGAGATCGGGGATCAGGTTACTTTACGTGTCATAATTCGTCCACGTTACTTGTGGATGCAGAGGTTACAGTATGCGCTAATCGCCAATGGAGGAAGACATACCCCTTTTTCACCGTCACATGTCCCTGTACCAGCTTCTGTTGCTTGTCGCGATGCTGGCTGTTTTGTCAGCCGGGTGCGGCAGCGACGACAAGAATCCCACCTCGCCGACCAACCCCACAGTCAGCGAGACCATTGGGAGTTCCGGAGGCGCCATCGAGATCGTCAACGAAGTGTGCCTCGACGTTCTTCCCGGAGCGCTCGATGGTAACGTCACGTTCTCGATTGCCAACGCAGGGTCGAGCCACACAGCCATGGTTCAGAGCCGAGATGTGCAGTCTGCGGTCTATAGCATCGGACCATCGGGAACCACCTTCAACGACCCGGTGCCGCTCACTCTGTATTACGATCCGGCCAGCCTGAACGGAGTAGATCCGAGCGCACTGGTTATCTACACCGACAAGGGGAGTGGGTGGGTGCCGCTGCCGACGACGCATAATGCGGTGCAGAGCAGCGTGACCGCAGAGATCACGAGCCTTTCGGATTTTGCGGTGACAGCTCCGGCAAGCTCGCCGGCTGACGGTGTCTACGCCGTGCTCGAGGTGGTCCGACTGATCAACTATGCTTACACTCCGCCTGGTGAGGACATTTACGTTGATTTGATAGTTGCGCGTTTTGACAGCGTGGTCAACGTGTGCAGTCCCATAGGGCCCTTGCACCCCGGCTCGGTGAAGTGCAACGGCGACACACTGGTCTGGGACGATTTCTTTTTGTCGTATGTCAACGAAGAGGACGTCGTTTTGAACCTGGGCGCGAGCTACCGCTTCGAGGTCGCAACCAGTGCCGAGATTCCGTATGCGCTCGATGAGACTATCGCCATGGTGGATGCGAACCCGACGATCCGCAGTCCAAGGGATGGGGATCCCGTATCGGGCAATGGCTTCACGGTGGTGTGGGATGGCACGTCGTCCGGCAACGTGGCCATCAGCCTCATGACGAACGATGCAGAGGCGCTGAGGGTCGAGGTGCCGAATAACGGCAGCTACACGTTCAGTAAGCAGCAGTTGTCCGGGCTTGGTTCCGGGATCTATTTGCTCAGCCTGGGTTATCAGAACCTCCGCTATCTGTCGAGTGTGACCGGTTACGATCCCCGCAGTCACATAACGTCATACACACTGTGCCACAAGCTTATCAGTCTCACGGACTCCCCCGGCGTGGTTGGATCCGAGGGCGGCATCGTACTGCTGGGGGATGACGGCCGGCTTAGCATCCCTGCGGGCGCACTGGACGAAACGATCGCTTTCACCGCTGCGGTCAACAGCTCGCCTCCGGCCGGTCCTGATGGGTACACGCGTCTCACTCCGGTGTACAGTGTTGGACCTGCGGGTACGGTGTTTTCTTCACCTGCGACTGTGGAGATGGAGTATGACCCGGACGACCTCGACGGGGCTCCGGAGGAGAGCATTGTCATCCTCAGGCACGACGGGACGGACTGGGAAGTGTTGTCCAGTGACGTGGACACTTATGAGCAGACGGTATCAGCTGAGGTGTCCGGCCTTTCGGATTTCGTAGCGGCAGTGCCGGTGCAGGGTGAGGGCGTCTACACGGCCCTTCGAATCTCCAGAAGCAGAACAAGCATGTATGGAACGCATGTGACAGTCGACGTGCTCGCAGCCCGTTTCGATGCAGTCGTCGATGAGACCAGCGTTGTTCCCCTGCAAGCGGGCGGGGTGTCGTTCGGTGCCTGGGAGATGATTTGGGACGGTCGTGATCAGTATGAGTATTTCGATTTCAGTGAGATGGCGTTCCTGACATTCGACTCGGATTACACGTTCGTGGTGACGGCCAGTGATGATGTCCCGGCCATAGATCAGACGATCAGCTTACCGGGCAGCGACATTGCCATAACCGGTCTGGGGGATGACCCCGAGTTATCTCTGGATGGGTTCACACTGACGTGGGATGGAGCGACACCTGGGTCGACGGTGCGGATCGTGATAATCGCTGACGGAGTTTTTCGGCGGTGTGGATGTGGAGGTACCGAACACTGGCTCGGCGACTTTCAGCGCCGCGGAACTGGCCGATCTCGAGGCGGGTTCAGGGCAGATTGGAATCTCCTGGAACGAGCAAGCGCTTCTGACGTCTGACGGTCTTCATCCGCTCAGCCACACCGAATACCTGTGCTCTCACATATACGCGGTCACCTTTGTGGATTAGTGAGTTGTTCACCAAGGGGTCACGCAGCCTGTGAAACAGTGCGATTGTGTCTTGGCAGGAACCTCCTCGATGGCATCGGCCTTGGGGAGGTTTCTGGCTTTGGGCTATTACCAACGATGTGTGCTGTAAGGCTGCTGTAAGGGGTTCCGGCCGGAGGCCCTACATGGCCAGATGTGAGGTTCTTGTGGTCCGGGCTGTTTGGTTGGGGCGGGTCGGGGCGCGGCCTGACGCTGTTATTGCTGTCCGCGTGGTCGAGTCACGTGGGAGGTGTTGTGCCGTCAGTTATCGGAGCATGGCACGCTGTTCAGGTGGCATGGGCTTCAGATGTGGGAGTCAGCGGGGGATCGCGGGTTCGTGGCGGTTGGGGGGATAAAGAAAAATAGCGGTGCAGGGACTTGAACCCCGGACACGCGGATTATGATTCCGCTGCTCTAACCAGCTGAGCTACACCGCCATTTCCATTTGCACATCTGTCTGTTTCAATCCAGATGTCCAGGACAGTGGCTGAATCTACTATATTATCGGCAGGTGTCAAGAAATTTGGCGCGGGCTTCCGCAGACGGGGCGGTCCTGATTGCCATTTCGGGGACACCTGGACCGCTGATCCGGCAGGAACGCCGCCGGGTCGTGTCCCTTGGTCGGGGTCATGTCCTTGTGGCTTGCCACTGTCATGAGGCGGTGCTATCTTCAGGTGAGAGCACGCCGGCAAGACCCTGGGCACTGGGAATGAAGTGTTCGGTACGGGTGGCACGGCATTGGTTCAGGGTTGCCACATGCCGGCTGACGCGCTGGGACTGCGACTCGACAAGCCGCCTGATTTCGGAGGTCGTGGAGGTTCACCTGATGAGGCGCATTCTGCTCGTGGCCCTTTCAATTGTGATGGCGCTTGTGATGCTGTCGGCGTGCAGCAAGTCGGTCAACCAGCCGCAGGGCCCTGTTACGCGAAACGACCATGGCAAAGCGCGGCCCGAGTGTGACCGTTCCCACGGAGGAAGGGTGGATGCACATTCTCCGGAACTTGCCGAAGGTATGGAGGCTGAGTGGCACGAGCCGGTTCGGCTTGACGGCTCGATCAACACCACTTGCCCGGAGGACGCGATTGAGATCAGTTCTGACGGTGAGAAGCTGTATTTCATGTTCACCGAGGATCTGCTGGATGAACTGGGCGGGGCGATGCTGTCGTTTCCCAATGGCACCTACGTCGCTACGCGGACGGGTGGCCCGGGAGAGTTCTCGGATCCCATTTTCTACGAACTTGGTTTGGGGGGTCAGTTGTCATTGGATGGGGAGTTGAGCTTCAGTCCGGACGGTTCTGAGGTATTCTTTCATTCCAACCGCCCCGAGAATCTCGGCTACCAGCAGGGTGAAGAGGATTTTCTGGATATCTATGTGGCATCGATACACAATGGTGTACCGGGGGTGGCGCGAAATCTGGGCGCGTCGGTCAATTCGGTGTATCCGGATGGGGAGGCCTGTCTGCATCCTGACGGGGTGACGCTCTATTTCGCCTCGCTTCGTCCGGGCCCCGCCGGCTTTCCTGCCGGGCATGCCAACATCTGGCGATCTTCGTTTGATGGTTTGGCATGGAGCGAACCTGAATTCCTGCCTACGACAGATCCAACGGTGCAGATCAACCGTCCGTTCACGGAGCAGAAGCAACCGGTCTTCACGTCAGACGGCGACACCATGTACTTCGTCTCTGATCATTTCCCCCACGGCAGCGCTATCTACCGCTCGGTAGTGGATTCGGAGGGCAGATTAGGTCCGCCTGAGTTGGTCATAAGGGGCATTGTCGGTGAGCCTTCGCTGACCGCCGATGGGCGCTATCTGTATTTCGTGCACGTGCTGTCAGACGCGGCGGGTGGATTCGATGCCGACATCTGGTATGTGGAACGGAAGGGACTGTGACCGGCAGCAGGCGCAGAGGCAGGCGGTGGTGGCATTGCCCGGTGCGATTGAACGGTTGGCACAGAGGCGCACTGCGACCGGACGCAGACCGTTTCCGAGCTGCTGTCCAGTTGCAGGACGTGGTGGTTTGTGACTTGCCCCGGGATGTTCTGGCTATTCGGGTGTCCCGGTGCGCGGGCTGTTGGCAGCACGCGATTAGACCGGCTCAGTGCCCGGTGGTGTCGGTGTTGAGTTCAAGTGGGGTCCATTCGCCGAAGTTCTCAGCCTCTATCTTACAGCGGCCCACTGACGTCCAGCGCTCATTGGCATTGTAGCTCCATTCGAGGAATTCCGAGCCACCGCCACCGGAGGTGGTAATCAGGAAGCGGTTGGCCAGGAAGCCGAAATAGTCGGCGCGCGTGGCCGGCCACGGGGAATCGCCGCCGGAGGGATCAACGGGCACCCACTCATAGCCCGGCAGGTAGACCTCGACCCAGCGGTGGAACACTCGATCGTGCGAGGCATCATCGTTGCGGACAACCACCGACCCGACATACCGTGCCGGCAACCCGGCCGCCCGACACATGGCAATGTAGACGAACGTGTATTCCGAGCAGGAGCCTGTCCCCCGCTCGAGCACAGTCGGTGCAACATTCCATCCTCCGGCCAGTTCATACTCGATGTGCTCTATCACATAGTTGTATATCTTCCGGGCAATCCAGTAGGCGTTGGTTTCATCGCCCACAGCCTTTCTGACTGCGGTCCGGATTACCTCGTGTTCATAGTCGAACTTGGCATCGTTGGCGAGATAGGTGTTCTTGATTTCAGCGGGAATGTCATTCAGTGTCCCGACTCTGTCCGGGAAGATGTAGTAGCGGTTCTGAAAGAGGCGCACGTTGTTAGTCATAGTGACAGTGGTGAACTCGCCGGCCGCCATGTCGGCGAAGCTGAAATGGGCCACGCGCTGGCCCCATTTGTCAGTTAAGAACTGCCGGGGCGGGGGGGCGAACACGGGTTCGGACAGCAGGGTCTGGTTGGGCATGTCGTGCGGAACGGCCAGGTAGACGTCAAGCGTCCTGACTGAATCAGGCCCGAAGTTGCGTACCTGATGAACGAACGTGAGTTGCTGGTCTTTCTGTTCAGTGCGGTCGAACCGGGTGGTATCGTGTACGACAATCTGGTACACGCGATCTGACTGGTAATCGACATTCCAGAGATGCTTTCCGTCCCAGGCCAGTCCCCAGGGATGCTTGCCGGGGGCATTAAGTGTGAGAATGACATCGCCGCTGGTCGGGTGGACCATGAAGATCTTATCGCGGTAGCGATCGCTGACCCAGAGGCAGGTGCCATCGAAGGTCAGGCCCATCGGGTTTGGGGTGGGCGCCTTGATGCTGCTGATAGTAGTGCCATCGTTGTTGTCGATCCTATGGAGTTCATCGGAGGCGTCATCGACAATCCACAGCCACTGTCCGTCAAAGGCCAGCCCGTTGGGTGACCCGGCGGCGCACCAGATGGTGCGTTCCACTACGCGGGTGACGGGGTTGATGGCGAAGATGGTCTCTTCACGCGAATCGACACACCACAGCCAGGTACCGTCGAATGTCAGGCCGCGGGGATGATAGGCTGGTGACTTGATAGAGTCGCGGACGTTGCCGGTGGCGGTGTCGATTTGGTAGAGGTAGTCAGTGAAGTGATCGACCAGCCACAGATGGGTACCATCGAACGTCAGCCCGTGGGGGTGGTGTGTGGTCAGCGTGATGCTTCGCACGGTGTCGCCGGGGGTAGCGTTGGTAGTGGCGCCGATCAGAATGAGCAGGACAAGTGTCAGCAGAGTGTATCTCGTGGTATTCATAGTGGAATCCCTCCGTCACAGGTTTCAGTGAGCGGGCACTGGCTGCTGTAGAAGGTGAGGATAACCGGCTAAAAGATCAAGGAGAAACCAAGAGCAGGTGACAGCTGCCTATTGCCTGCTCGTTGTGAATGGCGTATTGGCCACAAGGCAGCGAACAGGTCCGCAACATTGTTCGCGGGGGACAGTCGGAGGTCCTGGCGAGCGGGAAGAAGCCCGATGACGGGCTTCTTCCCTGCGGAATCGTGGACCGGTGTGATTCTCCGGCTTTCGGCAAGCATCTCTGTTAGCGCCGCATGTTGAGAACATCGAGTACAAAGGCGTATTCGAAGGCTTGTTCCCTGAGGGCATCATAGCGTCCGGAGGCGCCGCCGTGCCCGGCCATGTTGACCTTGAGCAGCAGGCGGTTGTTGTCGGTCTTGAGCGCGCGCAGCCTGGCGACCCATTTGGCGGGCTCCCAGTACATCACGCGGGTGTCGTTATAGCCCGTCATTGCCAGCATGTGGGGATAGTGCTGCGCTTTGACATTGTCGTACGGTGAGTAGGAGTACATGTAGTCGAAGTACTCCTTGTCGTAGGGGTTGCCCCATTCGTCGTACTCGATCACAGACAGCGGCATGGTGGAGTCCATAATAGTGTTTATGATATCGACAAAGGGCACCTCGGCAATCGCAATCCTGAACAGGTCCGGTCGCATATTCACCACCGCGCCGACCAGCAGGCCTCCGGCGGATCCGCCGCCGATAACGAGCTGGTCACTGGTCGTGAAACCGCGCTGAATCAGGTGTTCGGCACAGGCGATGAAATCGGTGAAGGTGTTCTTCTTGTTGAGGAGTCGGCCGTCATCGTACCATGTGCGGCCCATAGCATCGGAGCCGCGAACATGAGGGATGGCAAAGATGAAGCCGCGATCCAGCAGGCTCAGACGGCTGGAAGAGAAGTAGGGATCCATAGTGATGCCGTAGGAGCCATAGCCGTACAGGTACAGCGGGGCCGGGAGCTTGTCGGTGGTTGTCCGGCGGTAGACCATCGAGACGGGAATGCGGGCACCATCGGGGGCCTCGGCCCAGATGCGTTCGGTAGCATAGTCCTCGGAGGTAAACCCGCCGCCGATCTCATCCTGCTTCCTCAGTTCAAGTGTGCGGCCGGCGACATGGTAGTCATAGACCGTCCGCGGTGTGACCATCGAAGTGTATGTGAAGCGCAGCCTGTCGGTGTCGTATTCGGGATTGTCGCTGCCATAGGCGGCGTAGACCGGCTCGGGCATGCGAATGGTGTGAATGTCACCGGATGCGAAGTCCATAATGCGGATCCGCCGGAGGCCCTCGGCGCGCTCGTAGATGGCCATAAAGTCAGCAAAGCAACTGACGTTTTCAAGGAGTACGGAGTCCCGGTGGGCGATGACCTCGGTCCAGTTGGCCCTGGCGGGTCGGGTTACGGGTGCGCTCATGAGCTTGAAGTTGACGGCATTGTCATTGGTGACGATGTAGAACCTGTCGCCGTGATGATCGACTGAGTACTCCAGTTTTGGTGTACGCGGCTGTATGATGGTGAAGCGGCCGGTGGGGTTGTCGGCCCGCAGGTAGTGGTACTCGTGGCTGGTCTGGCTGCCGATTCCCATGAGGATGTACTCGCCACTGCGGGAACGATCAAGACCGATGTAGAACCCGGGGTCTTTCTCCTCGAACACGATGATATCGGCGGCTGCCTTCTGACCGAGTTGGTGGCGATAGACACGGTACGGGCGCCAGGCAGCGTCGAAGACAGTGTAGAAGAACGTGAGATTGTCGTTCGCCCAGGCGAAGCTGTAGGCGACGCTGTCGATCTGATCGGGGTAGATCTCGCCGGTTTCGAGGTTTTTGATGCGGACAGTGTAGCGCTCGCTGCCGGTGAAGTCCATGCCCCAGGCGAGCAGCTTGTGGTCGGGGCTGACCACAAAGATGCCGAGGGATGCGAATTCTCTGCCTTCAGCAAGCTCGTTAACGTCCAGAAGTATCTCCTCGGCTGCCTCAAGGGAACCCAACTTGCGGCAGTAGATGCTGTACTGCTTGCCTTCCTCGGTGCGGGAGTAGTAGTAATAGTCGTCTTTCTTGACAGGGACAGACAGGTCGGTCTCCTTGATGCGACCGACCATTTCGTCATACAGGTTCTGTTGCAACTCGGTCGTGTGCATCATGACCGAATCGGCGTAGGCGTTCTCGGCCTCGATATAGGCGAGGACGTCGGGGTGATCACGTTCGCGGAGCCAGTGGTAGTTGTCGACCATCTCCCGGCCGTGGACGGTATCGTAATGAGGCTCGATTTTGGCAACTGGTGGTGTCGGCTCCTGAACACGATGTCCACAGGCAACGGCAATTATGAGGGCCACGAATGCGGCCGCAATGAAGCGGAGAACCAATCTGGTCATGCAAACCTCTCAGCGTGTATATTTGGAGTATGTTCGCTCTTCCTTACGAGGTGAGCCGTCGAACACGGGGCGGCAGTCTCGAACCACAATAGTGAATACGGGACTTCGCTGTCAAGGTTTAGGAAACTGCGGTCGATGAACGGGTCTCGATCCGTGACGGATTGAGGCTGCGAAGACAAGCCTGGCCGGGGGTTAAGGTTCAGTCAATGCGGTCGATTTTGGAGGCGACGACGAAGTCGTTGATTGAGAGCCCGCCGATGGCGTGAGTCCAGAGGGTTATTCTGACCTTGTTCCAGTTATGCATGAAGATGTCGGGATGATGGCCTTCGTTTTCCGCAATCTCAGCTACCTTGTTGACGAAGGCGAGGGCGTGGTTGAAATCGGCGAAGGTGAAGTCACGTTCGATTCTGGTGTCGTGGTCAATGACAGTCCATTGAGTAACCTGATCGAGGTACTGGCTGAATTGATCGCGAGCGAGCGGATCGACGCCGCCCTCGCACGGCTGGCATGTCTTCTGATGCAGGGTGTCCATAGAGTGTCCTTTCTTACTGAGGGTGCTTTCCGCTATGGTTGTCGCTGTCCTGATGCGCCAACTCCAGACCGATATCGAGCAGGTGAGCAGTTTCGGGGCGACTTGTCCTGAGGTCATCGATATGGGCCCGTGCAGTGGCAACCAGCGGCTGCGGGCCGGCCGCACGGGCTGTCTCGTAGATTTCCACCGGCAGTAACCAGTCCCGGGGGAATTCCGATCTGACGGCATCGAAGAGGCTTTCAAGATCATGGATTGGCTTGTTGCCGTCGCGAATACTCCGCGACATCTGGTACAGGCTTTGCAGGCGCATTGTGGTATCGTCGCAGGGGGGACGTGCAGAGCGCTCTTTCGGGACCAAAGACACCTGCTGGTAAGCGTCCTTGTCGGCGGCCCCGGAGAAGACCGAGACGATGCTCTCCCCCACCGCCATATCGTAGGTTCCCCAGGCGGGATCGAACAGGGGTTCGTCGTGATCGGTGACAGTGCAGTCGGTGAAGGTCATGAGGATGAGCTTATCGCGGCGTCTTTCGAGCCCACTGAGCAGTCCCCTGACAATGACGCCGCTGCTGAACGTGAGAGTTGAGCGGTGGCCGACTCGGATTCCGAGGGAGATCAGGTCGGAGTCGGTCATGTCTTCGAGAGGTTTGTCGGTGTTGGCAAGCCTGCCGACGGGGGAACTGAAGCCATCGGCGTGATACTCCTTGCCGTGCCCGACGAGTTGCCGATTGTCAAAGGCCAGGGCTGAGGGTCCGGAGAGGTGGAGGTAGTACGGCTGGTCATCGGGGCCGTAGCGAGCGCGGCTGATCACGCCAGTGACCTGCAGACCGGAGCTGAATTCGGCGGTGGCGGGGTTGGCAGACTCTACTGCCTTCTCGAGGCCGGGTTTGCCGCCGGTGATGAACGCCATGGTGGTGGCGAAATCCTCGAGCACCTGATTGAGGTGGGCGAAGTCACGACAGACAAACAGTTGCGGTTGTTCGGTGGTGATGTCGAAGGCGCAGGTGGCGGCCTCGATCGTGTAGGCAATCTTGGTGACCCGCGTGTCATCGAGGCAGTTTTTTGCTTCACCGATCGAGGAGAGCAGGCCGGCGCCGTAGATCTTGTAGTTATCGACGGTGCCGATGAGTCCGTACTCGACTGTCCACCAGTGCAGGCGGCTCAGCAGGGCCATTTCGGAGGGTTTGCCGAGGTTAGCCTGGCGATATTCGACATCCTTCTGTGCCCTTTCGATGTCTTGTGGATCAGCGTGGGGCTGTTCCTTGAGGATCGACAGGTGCCTGATGGCCTCATACAGTTCGAAGTCCCTGCGCGATGACATAGCTTTGGCGCCGACTTCGCCGAAACGCCGCAGGTAGTCGGCGTACTCCTGATCGACAATGATGGGGGCGTGGCCGGCGGCCTCGTGGACGATATCGGGCGCTGGCGTGTACTCGACATGGCCAAGCTGGCGCATCTCACAGGCGATTGGGAGAACGCGGTGGGCCTGGAACTCCATGAATGCCGCCGGCGGGATGAAGCCATCGACAGCGACCGCACCCCAGCCGATATTGGCCAGGATGCGGTTCATTTGTTCGATACGGGGTATTTTGTCGAGGTCGATGCCGGTTCCCAGCAGGCCCTGGAAGTAGAACTTGTGAGCGTACTTCTTGTGGAAGGCCACGGCACGCCTCATGATGTAGCGCCAGACGGCATGATCGATGGGGGTGTAGGCTTCCCAGTTCTGGTCTACGACGAACTGTTTGAGGTGATCGGGCAGATTGCGAACGTTTTCGTTTTCGACGGTATCCCAGAAGGGGACGTGATCGGTCGCGGCTGCTGCGGATTGGGCGGTATCGGCCGCCCTGAGCTGTCGGGGCCGGTGATGACGCTGCCAGAGATTCATCGCACACCTACCTGTTGCCTGCCGGTCGGGGAGTGGGGCCGGCGTGTTTTATGGTCTATTTGCATCTATGTTAACCATATTATACTAATACAAACGTCGTGGCAGAGCAAATGTTTCGTGTTGCACAATGTGACGGTCATGAGGGGACAGCGGGGAAAGGGCGTTCAGGGTGTGTTAAGCTGGGGCAGGTCAGCGAATTGGTCGAGCGCCTCGGGATTGGCGATGGCGTCGCGGTTGGTGACAGGCCGTCCGTGGATGATGTTGGCGACGGCCATTTCTACTTTCTTGCCGTTGATGGTGTGCGGGATCTGGTCGACCTGAATGATCCTGGCGGGTACGTGGCGGGGTGTCTGGCGGCGGCGGATCTCATGGCGAATTCTGTCGGCAAGTTGTTCGCTGAGGGTCAGGCCCGGTTTCAGGACGACAAACAGGATTATCCGTACATCGTTCTGCCACTGTTGTCCGACGACGAGGGAGTCCGCTATCTGTTCGATTTGTTCGACTGGTCCGTAGATTTCGGCGGTGCCGATACGCACGCCGCCCGGATTGAGGGTGGCATCGGAGCGCCCGTAGACTACGACACTGCCGCGGTTGGTGAGCTTGATGAAATCGCCATGCCACCAGACGCCGGGGAAGTGATCGTAGTAGGCCTGGCGGTAGCGCTCGTGTTCGGGATCATCGAAGAAGTATACCGGTCGTGATGGAAACGGCGCGGTGCAGACCAGTTCGCCGACCTGATCGGTGACAGGTTCGCCCTTGTCGTTCCAGGTCTCCACCTTCATGCCGAGTCCCCGGCACTGGATTTCTCCTGAATAGACCGGCAGTATGGGACAACCGAGCACGAAGCAGGAGATGATGTCGGTGCCACCGGATATGGAGGCGAGCTGGAGGTCCTTGCCGACGTGTTGGTACACCCAGCGGAAGCTGCTCTCAGGCAGGGGTGAGCCGGTGGAAAGGATGGCTCGCAGGCGCGAGAGATCGTGGCTGTGTCGCGGAGTCAGGCCGACCTGGCGGCACATGGACAGGTATTTCGGACTGGTCCCGAAGACGGTGAGCTGTTCGGCTTGACATGCGCGCCACAGGATACCGGGGTCGGGGTGGACCGGGCTGCCATCATACAGAAAGAGAGTGGCGCCTGTTTGCAGGGTGCTGACCAGCCAGTTCCACATCATCCAGCCGCAGGTGGTGAAGTAGAAGACGGTGTCATCGCGCGTGATATCGGTATGCAGGACGTGTTCTTTGTAGTGCTGGAGGAGCGTCCCTCCGGCGCCATGAACCATGCACTTGGGTTTGCCGGTGGTGCCGGAGGAATACATGATGTATACGAGGTGATCAAAGTCAGTCTGGACGAAATCGACTTCATCTTTCGGCTGGCTCATGAGTGACTGCAGGGTCACGGACTTCGGGAGGTGTGTGGCCGGGTGGTTTTCGAGGAAGGGCACGACGACGACTGTTTCGATGGAGGGAATCGCCTGCACTATTTCGGCGACCTGTCTCAGGGAGTCGAAGCGTTTGCCGCCGTATTGGTAGCCATCGGCGGTGAAGAGCACTTTCGGCCTGATCTGGCCGAAGCGGTCGAGGACGCCCTGAAATCCGAAGTCGGGTGAGCAGGAGGACCAGACGGCTCCGGAGGCCGTGACGGCCAGCATGGCGATGACTGTCTCAGGGATGTTGGGCATGAAGCCCGCGACGCGGTCGTGGGGCCGGAGGCCGAGCGAGCGCAGGCCGTATTGCAGTGAGGCGACACACTGATGGAGCTTGTGGTAGGTGATTCGCTGAGGGTTGCGATGCTCACACCAGTGAATGATGGCAGGGTGGTCATCGCGATATCGCAGGAGGTTCTCGGCGAAGTTGAGGCGGGCGCCCTCGAACCACCGCGACTGCCACATGGTGTTGCGATCGAGGATGTAGTCATACGGCCGGGAGTGAACAATGTCGGCGAATTCCCATATGGCTTTCCAGAAGCCGCGCAGGTCGGTCACGGACCAGTCATAGAGCTGGTGATAGTCCTGGAAGCTCAGGCCGGTGGTGGATCTGACGAACTTTATGAAGCGTCGCAGTTGGGACCGTGAGATGCGTTCATCTGAGGGAGTCCACAGCGGTTGCGGGTTGGCATCGGCGGGCATCGCTTTGCTCCTCGCGTTCGGGAATCAGCGTTCGACGTTCAGCGATCAGCACTCGGACGGCCTTCACAGCAGTCCGCGGGAGTGTCCCCATATGAGCGTGTTCCAGGCGAATTCTGTCTGCCTGTGATCGAGGGCGACCCTGGCGGTCAACTGCAACCAGATGCCGGTGTGGGGATGCCCGGTATCGGCGGCTGCCTTGACGACTGCAAGCATGCGCTCGTATCGGCCAAGACGGTACCAGCGGTAGAAAGCGGGAGCGGCCGGGTCATCACAAGGCTGTATAGTGTCGGCGAAATGCTCAGCCTGCGCCGGGTCGGGGATTGTTTCGCAGTTGGCCAATTGAGCGAGGTTGTTGCCGGTCAGGATGTCGGAGGACCGAATGAAGTCGGGCAGGCGGTCGTAGCCGATCCCCTGCCTGCCGACAGGCTTCCGGACTTCGAAGATGGCCTGGCCCGAGGCGCGCGTGTAGTAGTCGGCGCTGTTGCGGCCGACCAGATCGATCAGGTCGGGCTCGATGGTTCCGGCAGGTCCGATGATGTCCTCGTCGATGTGAAAACGGACCACCTCGCATATGGCGAGGTTACCCGCTCCGGGTCCGTCGCCAAGGGGCACCATTTGCGACAACTGACACTCCATCTGGAACGGTGATTCAGCCACGCGCGGCGGGCGGACGAGGTCGCTGCGAATGGGGGTCAGACCGCTCTTGACGAACTCATCGATGTCGGTGTCGTACTCGGTCGAGGTTAGGGAGACTTGTTCGACGATGTCAAACGGAACGGCCTGGATGACGCATTCGTGCGTGGCGATGAGGTTGTGACAGGTATCCTTGCGACTGCCATCACGCACCCGCAAAGATGGTGAGAAGGCGACCGTGGGAGGATTGGCCCCGAAGGCGTTGAAGAATGAAAACGGCGAGAGATTGACCACGCCACTCTCGGAAATGGTCGACACCAGAGCGATCGGGCGCGGGGCGACGCCGCCGAGCAGATAGCGGTGTATCTCGGCGGTACTCTTTTCATCGGGGCTAAAGTGCAGCATGTCTCAATACCTCACATACCGGGCTTTCGGCTCAGCGGCCGGACAGCTCGACATTCTTCTTTTTGGCGAGGATGGAACGATCGGTCGGCGCTTTCACAATCCGGTTGGTCAGTCTTCCCAGCGCGGTAATCTCCAGTTCCATGGTGTCGCCGGCGTCGAGCCACGTGGGAGTGAATGGTTCGCCGCGCTTGTCGGCTTCGAGGCGGCGGGTACCATTGAGCTCCAGATAGCAGCCGGTGCCGACGGTTCCGGAACCGATGACATCGCCGGGGTACAGGTCGACGCCGTAGGAGGCGCGTTCGATGATTTCGGCGAAGGTCCAGTCCATATCCTTGAGGTTGCCCTCGGAGATTAGGGTGCCGTTGTGGCGGGCGGTCATTTTGAGGTCGAACCTGTTGCCGGATTCGCCGGGGACACGATATGGCTCAAGCTCATCAACAGTGACCAGCCAGGGGCCGATGGAGGTGGCAAAGTCCTTGCCCTTGGCCGGGCCGAGATTGAGTTTCATCTCTTCCATCTGTAACAGGCGCGCGGACCAGTCATTCATGATGGTGTAGCCGGCGATATACTGGTCGGCCTGGCGGGCATCGATGTTACGGCCGTGCCTGCCAATGACGATGGCGCATTCCAGCTCGAAATCCAGACGCTGGAGGTGATCGCTTTCCACGATGATGTCGCCCTCGCCGAAGATGGCGTTGTGGTTGGTGAAATAGAAGACGGGGTACTGGTCAAATTCGGGGATCATGTCTACTCCCCGATTGCGCCGGGCGGTGGCGACGTGCTGCCGGAAGGCATAGCCATCGCGGCAGGATGGCGGATGGGGTACCGGCGCCAGCGGAGTGATATCGGTGACTGGCGGCAGGTCCCTGCCTTCCTGAATGGCTCGCTCGACATTGCGCGCCGCCTCGATGGCTTTGTTCCCGGCGGAGAGAAGCTCGTTCATGGTCGAGGGTAAATCGGCACCAAGAACCCTGCCTGCCTCGGCGAGGTCGTACGTCTGCTTATCAACGAAAAGCCCGGCACGCTCCTGGTTGTGCTGATTCTTAAACGATACAAGTTTCATTCACAGATCCCTGACTGGTGATGGATTGGGGGTCGATGTGACGGCGACGGCACAGCAGATTCCAGACCTCGTCGATGATCTCAAGCGCGAGGCTGGTTTCATCGTCGGTGCCGGAGTTGATGCGGATGCCGCGATCAATTCCGAACCGCTCCAGCGGCCGCACGATCAGGCCCCGGTTCAGGCACTGTTCATAGAATTCGAGCGCGAAATCGCGATCGGGCATGAGGAGCATGTAGAAGTTGGCGGCTGTTTCGACAAACGGAATGTTCATGCGCACGAAAGCCTGTCGGAGTGCCTCGAGCGAGCGGGTGTTCAGTTCAAGTGTCCGGAGCAGAAAGGCGTCATCATCGAGGGCACCAAGAGCACCCGCCTGAGCGAGCAGATTCGGTTCGAACGGCAGGCGCACCTTGTAGAGCTGCGCGATGATGTTATCCGGGCCGACAGCGTAACCGATTCGCAGCCCCCCGAGGCCGTAGATTTTCGACAGCGTGCGAGTGACCAGCAAGTTTGGGTAGTCATAATCGGTACCGTTGGGATAATCCTGGTGAAGCGCAGCATAGGCATCGTAGGCCTCATCGAGAATGACGAGAACGTCTGAGGGCACTCTGGTCATGAAGTGCTCGAAAGCATCCCGTGTGAACATAGTGCCGGTCGGGTTGTTGGGGTTGGCCAGGTAGACGATTCTCGTCCGACTGTTGATACCGTCAGCGATGGCTTCGAGGTCGAAGCCCCAGCTTTCCAGAGGGACAAGCCTGAGTTCATGGCCGAGTTTCTGCGTGCTGACATAGATACCGATGAACGTGCCTTCGACGGTGAGCAGATGTTCGCCGCGGTTCATGAAGGCGTTGACGGTGCCAGCCAGCAGGGAATCGGTGCCGTGGCCACAGATGATCTGTGCCGGCGATTTGCCCAGCCGGGAGGCGAGTGCCTGCACCAGTTGTGGCGTGCCGGGATCGACATAGCGGTGCAGCATGCCGAGGGCCTTTTCGATGGCTGCAACCGCCTTCGGGCTTGGCCCGAGGGGATTCTCGTTGGATGCGAGCTTGATGATCCGGGTGAGTTTCTTTTCGCGGGCGAGTTCCTCGATTGGTTTACCCGGTTTGTAGGGATTCAGATTGGCCACGTAGTCCGGTATGGGAATGCGTGTTCCCGGGGCGTTGTCGTTTTTGTCGTTCGCTGTCATAGTCGTCTCACGTTGTTCAGTGCCCCGGTGTCGGTGCACTGGTCTGTTTCCTGCTGTCTGCAACAGTCATTGTGCGTACTGGTTCCGGCCAAAGGCATCCTACTCTTTCAGCCACGACTGCGGGTATGACTCATCGAGCGCCTGCCTGACCGGCAGCGTGAGTTTCAGCGGCTGGAAAGTATCTATCATGACTGCGTACTCGTTTGTCTTTTTGGCCCCGACACTGGCCTCAGTCTTGCCCGGTTGGGGGCCGTGGGGCATTCCGGACGGATGCAAGGTGATGGAGCCTTCCCTGATGCCTTTTCGGGACATGAAATTCCCCTCAGCGTAGTAGAGCACCTCATCGCTGTCGATATTGGAGTGGAAATAGGGGGCCGGGATGGCATTCGGATGGAAGTCAAACAGCCGCGGTGTGAAGTTGCACAGAACGAATGTCCGGGTTTCCAGCAGTTGGTGTACGGGTGGCGGCTGGTGGGTTTTGCCCACAATGGGACAGAAGTCACGGATATTGACGGCCCAGGGGTAATGGTAGCCGTCCCATCCGACGACATCGAAGGGATGGTGGGGCACAATCAGTTCGTGGAGCTGTCCGCGCGCCTTGAGGATGATAGTGAATTCTCCGGTTTCGTCGTGCGGTTCGGCGTATTGGGGGACCTTGATATCGCGTTCGCAGACAGGGGCGCCTTCGACAAGCTGCCCGTAGTCGTTGCGGTACCTGCGGGGGATATCATAGGCGGTAGCTGATTCACAGATGAGCAGCTTGTTGGCCTGGGTCTGTTCGAAGTGAAGCTGATATGTTGTGCCTTTGGGGATGACAAGCTGATCACCGTCCTCGAACGCCATGCGTCCGTATTCGGAGTGCATGGTCCCTGCGCCATGATGGACGAAAATGTATTCATCAAACTGGTTGCGGAAGAAGCGATCGCTGTTTTCGGTGGGCGCGGCGATGGAGATGATGCAGGTATCATTGAACAGGCAGCGCCGGCGCGACTGGATGAAATCTCCGGCAACAGCTATCTGGTCGGTGAAGAAGTGAGTGTATAGCAGCGGGGCCTCGGGCCACTCGGCGGAGTCCGGCAGATCGATCAAGCGTCGGCGCAGCAGCTTCGACGGTATGTTGATATGGTACTTGTTTGAGAAGATGCCGGAGAACCCCAAAGTTGAGAACAGCTCCTCGCGATAGAGGGACTTGCCGTCGGGTTTGTAGTGGGTTGTATGCGGCTTACGAGGTATGTCGCCCAGTTTGTGGTAGAATGCCATAGGTACGCTCCGGTGTTCTGTGCGGTTCTCGGTTTTACAGGCTGCCACGAAGCATCTGATCGCGTTCAATGGCCTCAAAAAGAGCCTGGAAATTGCCGTGGCCGAATCCCTGACTGCCTCCCTGTCGCTGGATGATCTCGAGAAACAGGGTGGGCCGGTCACCGATCGGCTTGGTGAACAACTGCAGCAGGTAACCGTCGCCCTCGTTGTCGACCAGAATGCCGAGTCGCTGCAGATCGTCCCAGTTCTCGGTGATACGGAAGCCTTTGGCTTTCTGATCCTCGAAATAGGTATCCGGGACAGAGAGGAACTCGACACCGTTGGCTCTCAAGGCGGTGATGGAAGATATGATATCCTCCGTGGCGATCGCTATATGCTGAACGCCGCTGCCATTGTACTCGTCAATATACTCCTCAATTTGAGAACGCTTCAGCCCCTTGTAAGGTTCGTTGATGGGGTTGCGGATTTTGCTGTCGCTGCTGCGCACGACTTTGGAGAGCAAGGCAGAGTAATTCGTGGCAATATCGCCCGGTCCGAAATCGACGAATGTTTCAAACTCAAGCGCCTTCTCGAAGTAGGAGGACCAGTAGTTCATCTCGTTGACACGGACATTGCCGACGATGTGATCGATGTTGCGGATGCCGGTGTCGTGTCGATCCAGGTGGATTTTCTGCAGCGGCTGGTCGAAGCCGGGGCGGTGAATACCGTGGTAATCGTCGCGGTTGACGAATACCAGTTCGGTATCATCATACAGCTTGATGGCGGCCTCACGAAAGATGCCGTTGTCGTCCCGGAACTCCTCGGGCGGGCGGACAGGGATACCGCCGTGCCGGGTGGCGCGTTCGAAGGTGCGGGCGACGTCGTCGACCTCCATGCTCCAGCGCTTGACACCGTCGCCGTGCTCAGATACAAACGCCGAGACCTCGCAGGCGCCGGCCTTGATAGTGGAGGTAACGACAATCTTGAGGTCGTTCTTGGTGAGGTAGAAGGACATCCGGTCTTTGGATCCGGTCTCAGGCCCTTTGTATCCGACAATGTCCAGTCCCATAGCGCTGGCCCACCAGAATGCGACCATGCGGGCGGAGCCGACATAGAGCTCAAGGTAGTCGTAGCCACGGATTCCCATTGTATCAGCCATGATGAACCCTTTCTTGCAGAAATGCGGGTTAAGCGACCGGCACAATTGACGCGGCGGTGACATGATCGCCGGAGCGTCCTCTCCCTCCCCGCATGATGTGGAGACGACCTTTGGCGTCGGTGACCGGTCGAAGGATATTCGATTTGTGCGCGAATAAGATAGGACGAAAGCTTACCGTGCGCAACCGGTTTGGTTGGGGGGTGTGGTTGAGCGACGGCAGCCTGTCACGTGGGGGTCATGAGCACACTCACCCCACATGCACAGCGGCCGCTTCACGTTCATGAAGCGGCCGTCAGGGATTCCTGTGATGGACTGATAGTCTAATTCAGATAAGCTCTGAGAGAGCGGCTCCGCGAGGCATGCCGCAACCGGCGAATCGCTTTCTCCTTGATCTGGCGCACACGTTCGCGCGTCAGTGAGAACCTCGCCCCGATCTCCTCGAGGGTGAGCGCCTTTTCGTGGTTCAACCCGAAATAGAGGTTGATCACTTCGGCCTCACGCGGTGTCAGCGTGTCCAGTGCCTTCTCGATCTCCACGCGTAGGGACTGCTTGAGCAGAGCCTCGTCCGGTGAGGGCTGATACTCATCCTCGAGCACATCGATCAGTGAGTTGTCCTCGGATACCGAGAAGGGGGCATCGAGGGACAAGTGCGAGTTGGAGATCTTCAGGGTATCGGAGACTTCATTCTCCGACAGCTCCAGTTCCTTGGCGATTTCATCAGGCGATGGCTCGCGTCCCAGCCCCTGTTCGAGGCGGCTGGAGATTTTGCCGATTTTGTGCAGGGTGCCAACCCGGTTGAGCGGGAGCCTGACGATACGGCTCTGCTCGGCCAGCGCCTGCAAAATGGCCTGTCGAATCCACCAGACAGCGTAACTGATGAACTTGAACCCGCGGGTTTCATCGAACCTCTTAGCCGCTTTGATAAGGCCGATATTGCCTTCATTGATAAGATCGGCGAGGGACAAACCCTGGTTCTGATACTGCTTGGCCACCGAGACGACAAAGCGCAGATTGGCTTTAGTCAGCTTCTCCAGGGCCTTCTTGTCGCCCTGCTTGATCCGACGGGCCAGTCGCACTTCTTCATCGGCGGTGATGAGAGGTGTTTCCCCGATTTCGCGGAGATAGAGGTCTAATGACCTGTCTTCGTCGCGATATTTTAGGGATTGTTTAGCCACGGTCTGTTAACAGCTCCTTCCCATTGGTGTCTCCGGCTTCTGGCCGGGACTTTCCTATATCCAACGTTGTTCTTGTACAACGACGTAATTGTCAGGTTCCTCGAACACGGAGACAGTCTATCGCCGGATTACTTTGCGCGCAATGGTACCGTCGGGTTCCTGGACAATCAACGGTATCCTGCTGACTGATTCATCCAGTTCGGTCAGGGAGCGTCGAAGGTCCGCCAATGACTGTATTGGTACGTTGTTCACCTGCAGGATGATGGTACCGCGAGTGATAGCCGAATTCGCGGCGGGGCTATTGGCGTATATGCGCCGCACGTACACGCCATCGACATGCTGCAACCCCAGCACCCGTGCGATCTGGGGAGTGAAGGTGATAACCTCCATCCCCAGCCAGGTCTCAAGTTCGAAGTCGTCTCTTGTTTCTGTTCCGGCGAGGAAAGTGTCACGGTCGCCGATGATCGTCTCCAGCAGCATTCTCTCTTTGTTTCGATATATCTCAATCGGCACGGTCTGACCCTTCCGTATGGTGGAGACCAGGACGGTGAACTGGCCCACATTCTCAACCGGCCTGCCGTTGAAGGTCGCGATCACGTCACCGGCACGCAGTCCGGAGCGTTCGGCCGGTGAATTGGCGAATACCGAATCGATCATTACGCCGTAGACCGCATCCATCCCCTGGCGGCGGGCCTCACGCTCGGTAACATTTCCCCCGATGTATACACCCAGCCAGCCGCGGGACGCCCGTCCCGAGGAAATCAGATCGGGGACAATAGCTCTGGCGATGTTAATGGGTATGGCAAATCCAATGCCGACGGAGGAGCCGGTGGGGCTGGATATGGCGGCATTGACGCCGATACACTCGCCGCGGAGGTTCAGCAGCGGGCCGCCCGAGTTGCCGGGATTGATGGAGGCATCGGTCTGTATGTAGTTCTGGTAGCGGGGCGTATCGGACCCGAATCGCAGGTTACTCCTGCCTTTGGCCGAGATGACACCCACCGTCACGGTGCGGTCCAGCCCCTGTTGAGGGAAAGGATTGCCGATAGCAATGGCCCAGTCTCCGACCCGTATCGAGTCCGAGTTGCCGAAAGGAATGGCCACAATTTCATCCTCCGGCTCAATCTTAAGGACTGCCAGGTCAGTGTGAGGATCGGCCCCGACGAGGACAGCATCGTAGGCGTAGCCGGTCGAGGTTCGTACCACCAGTTCCTCACCATCGGCGATCACATGGTAGTTCGTGAGCACATATCCGTCGGTCCGGAAGAAGAACCCGGACCCGTTGGAGGTATTCGATCCGCGGTGCCACCACGGCAGGGCTTCATCGCGGGATTTCGCTGATATGTTGACGACGGCATCCTGAATCGACTCCACGACGGAGACGAACGGTGATTGCAGGTGATCGTTCACCTTCACCACGGGATAGGCACTACCAAACGACCCGATCGTCTCCGGTGACTGAGCCACGCTGGATGGCGACAAGTCCAGATTGGATGCAACTAATACCCCGATGAGCACTCCAGCCAAAGACAGAACGATCAGGGCCAGCGCACTGGACCCCGTGCGTTTCCTGGAATGCGGTGGGGACGAGGGAAAGTAGCGGTTTGCCAAGCCTGCTTTGTCCTCCAGAAGTTAAAGCCTCGTAGTATACACAATCTCCGCAACATTGTCAACACTTTTATCAGCGAAGGTTGTCTATATTGATAACGCAGCCACAGGCGATTTGATTCAAGGAAATTGGACTTGCGGCCTTATTTGCTGCCGTCTTTGCTGCGGTCAACTGATCCCCGGAACGAGGCCCTGCCGGTGAGGGTCGCGGCGCTATGTTGTTGACATTTAAGCCGAATCGGCCTAACTTCCGTTCGCGATGGTATCACCGTTTATGATGAAAAAGCAGATTATCGAAACTGCCCGCTGGCTTTGGGAGAAGAAGTTCATTGTCGGAACCGATGGCAACCTGTCGGTTCGGCTTGATGACGACCGAATCATGGTCACTCCCGGCGGTCTGGCCAAGGGCCGCCTGTCTCCCGATGACCTGGTGCTGGTCGACCGCAACGGCAAGCATCTGCAGGGCCGGAACAAGGCCTCGTCGGAGCTGGCGATGCACTTGTGCGTCTACCGAGAGAGGCCGGATATCACCGCTTGCGTGCATTCGCACGCGCCGTACTCGACAGCCTTTGCTGTTGCCGGAGTTCACCTTGCCGAGGATGTACTCCCCGAGGTCGTCGTTGGTGTGGGTGGAATCCCGCTGACCGATTATGCCCCCCCGGGCACTGATGCTGTCCCGAAGGTTTTGGAGCCGTTTCTGGCTGACAACAACGCCTTTTTGCTGCGCAGTCACGGTCTGCTGACGATTGGACGGACGCTCGAGGAGGCCTACAACCGGCATGAGACGGTCGAGCATTATGCTCGCATTGTCCATCTGGCCCGCCAGCTTGGTAATGTGGAGAGTATTCCTTCCGAGGATTACGAGCGTCTGGCGAAGATGCGCCTGAAGCTTGATGAGGCCTGGGACAAAACCACAAAGAGGTAGAATCCGTGCTGGTCAAGCGTGTGGTGGTCGAAAAGGCGAATCGCCTCTATCAACTCCCGCCGGAGGTCGACTCTTTGCTGCGGCTTGCGCGCAAACGCGAGCGAAGTCATGCGCGCAAGGGCGATCTGATTGATCTGGCGACCTTCAAATGGCCGGTCTCGGAGCTTGACCTGGCCGGAGATCGGGCCAACTTCGCGCCGGCCAACCTGACCGAGCTCATGCGGCTCAAGTCGCTGGCCGCCGACTGGGTTGAGAAGCGAACGGGCGCCAAAGTCGACCCCGACAAGGAGGTCTTCATCGGTGCCGGCATTTCCCAGATGTCCATACTGCTGAGCCTCGCGTTCATCGACCATGGCGATGTGGGCTTCGTTCCCGAGCTGGGATTGCCGCTGTATCGTCGAGCAATAGCTGCCTGTGGTGGAGAGGCGGTCAGTTACGGTGTGAATGGCCGGGATAGCTGGTCAATAGGGATGGACCGTCTGAATACCGGGCTGGGACGAGTTGCCCGGCTGATGTTCATCAACAGCCCCCACAACCCGACGGGCATGACAGTTGCTGACGCTGAGCTTGACGAACTGGTGTGGATGGCCGGTCGGTCGCATGTCGCCCTGGTCAATGATGCCGCTTATGCTGATTTGTGTGATCCGCGGATCCCCTCGCTGTTGAGTGCGACGGGGGCCAGGAAGGTGGGCGTTGAGTTGTATTCGTTCGCGTACAACCTGGGGCTGCCCGGTGTGCCGTTGGGTTTCATGGCCGGGCAACGCGACATTATCAGCGGTGTCAAACAGGCCGCGCGCTTGTTGCCGCCGTATCTGCCATCATCGCTCGTTGATGCCGCCGGGCGGGCGATTGCGGGATATCCTATATCGACTCTGATTGCCGCCCGTGATGCTGTTGAAAAGGCCAGGACAGCCTTGTTGCCGCTGCTGGAGGGGTTGCACGTTCAGCCTGCCAGCGCCCCGACTATCCCCTTTGTCTGGGCCAGAGTGGACTCGCGAACCGACGCCAACCGGAGCGTGGACCGTTTTTACCGTCGCTGGCGAATCCAGGCGATCCCGGGAACGGTGTTCGGTGATATTGGCGAGCAGTATGTGCGTTTCTCCCTGACGGTCACGCCGGAGACGATTGAGCAGGCCCGTGCGCGGCTCAGTCGACGTCCGGCCCGCAGAAAGAGAAAACCGTCATGAGTGTGGCGTCTTCGGTTGACCGGGTCCGCCTTGTCGGCATGAGTTTTTACGGTTATCACGGCGTCAGCGCCGCCGAGAAGGAGACGGGGCGTATGTTTGAGATTGACTGCGAGATGGCGGTCGATCTGGTCGGTGCTGGACGTTCTGACCGACTGGCCGATACAGTAGACTATGAGAAGGTTTTCAGGCTGATCAAGGAGACGGTCGAAGGGAAAGCCTTCAGTTTGCTGGAGGGACTGGCCCAGAGACTTGCGGGGCGCCTGATAAAATCTTTCGAGGTCGATACGGTGACGCTCCGTGTTCGCAAGATGAACCCACCGATCGCGGGCCACATCCGGTATGTGGAGGTTGAGTTGACGCGCCGCAGGGACCAGATCGGCTGATGCCGGCACCGAGGACTTTCAACAGGACAGGTTCACGATGGCAGAAACAGTCTACATTCTACTTGGCTCCAATCTTGGCGACCGCGAACGGAACATGACACGCGCTATGGAAGAGCTTACAGGTGTCCCCGGGCTGGAGATAGTAGCGGCTTCCTCGATCTATCTGACCGAGGCGGAGGGCATGGATGAGGAGGCTCCATCCTTTCTCAACCAGGTGGTCAAGGGAGACTACGATTACCTGCCGAATGAACTCCTTGTTACCCTTGAGCGTATCGAGAAGCGTCTCGGGCGGAGCGATAAGGGCCAGAAGCAGCCGAGAACTATAGACCTTGACATTCTCCTGTTCGGCGAGCAGATTATAGAAACTGAGCAGCTCTCGATACCGCATCGGGAGTTGTTGAACCGGGCCTTTGCGATGGTGCCGCTGCTGCAGATCGATCCTGAGATTGTGCACCCGGTTACTCGCCGGCCTGTCGCCGAATTTCTTGAGGAGAACAGGGCGCACGGCGTCTTATTGTTCAAGGACTATGTCGCCAGACACATTTGATCCGAACTACATTGCTGTTGAGGGCGTGATCGGAGTCGGCAAGACCTCGTTTGCCCAGATGCTGGCCAAACGGCTTGAGGCCGACCTTGTGACCGAAGAGGTCTTTGAGAACCCCTTTCTCCGCGATTTTTACAAGAATCGCCGTCGCTATGCTTTCTCCTGCCAGCTGTACTTCCTGCTCTCGCGTTTTCGTCAGCAGCAGGAGTTGATGGTTCGCGATCTGTTCGCTCAGCGAATTGTGAGTGACTATCTTTTTGCCAAGGATCATATTTTCGCTCAGGTGAACCTTTCCGAGCGGGAGTTGGCTCTTTACGAGAGGATCGCCCCGGTGCTTTCCCGGGATGTTCCTCGACCGGACCTGGTCATTTATCTGCAGGCATCGACACCCGTGCTCATGCAGCGCATCCGTCGGCGCAACCTGACTTTCGAGAAGCCGATCGATGACGACTATATAGCCATGCTGAACCAGGCCTATGACTACTACTTTTTCAATTATACTGAAACCCCGTTGCTGGTGGTCAAGACCGATGACATTGATTTCGTCCATAACCCGGAGCACTTCGATGATCTGATCGGCCAGCTCAGACAACGTGTAACCGGCAAGAAGTACTATTCACCTGCCGGCGATTTGACCACGAATTGATTGGTATGTCGCACATTCACAAGTCCAAACGCGTTACCGTCTCTTCGTTGCTTAAGAAGAAGCAGGAACAGACCAAGATCACTATTCTCACGGCGTATGACTATTTCACGGCAGCGATCCTTGACGGGGCCGAGTTGGACTGCCTTCTGGTTGGTGACAGCGCCGCCAATGTGATTCACGGCCATGCTTCCACGCTTGCTGCCACCATGGATATGATGCTTTTGCACACGTCGGCAGTCAGCCGCGGCGCCAGCCGTGCGATGGTGATAGCCGATATGCCGTTTCTGTCGTTTCAGCCCTCTGCCGAAACCGCGATTGTCAATGCCGGGCGATTTCTCCGTGATGGGGGGGCGCAGGCGGTGAAGATCGAGGGGGGGCTGGAGATGATCCCGACAATCAAGCGCGTAATCGAATCCGGGATCCCTGTTATGGGGCATATCGGGTTGACACCGCAGTCGATCAATCGTTTCGGTGGACCACGGGTTCAGGGTCGGGATGCCGTCTCGACTGAGTATCTGAAGGAATCGGCATTGGCCCTGGAGGACGTGGGGTGTTTCGCGTGTGTGCTGGAGCTGGTTCGGACAGAGGTGGCCAAGGGCATCACGGCATCGCTCAAACAGATGGCGACTATCGGCATCGGTGCCGGTCCATACTGCGACGGGCAGGTGTTGGTGGTGAACGACATTCTGGGGCTGCGAGAGGAAGGCTTCAAGCCCAGGTTCCTGCGCGAATATGCCAATCTTGTTCCGGTAATCAGCGATGCGGCCAGGCGCTTTGCTGAGGACGTGCGATCCGGCAGTTTCCCTAACGAGGGCGACGAGTCCTACGACAGCTAAGCGTACGGGTCAATTCGCCCTGTCGTCACATAGCCGGGAACTGTATCGAGGAAGTCGTTGTTGGAACAGCCAATTGAATATTGCCTGGAGATATCATCGGCCCGCGTCTGGTTTCGCGCAGGGATTTGGCACACTACGGTCAGTTGACTCACCCCCAACCACCAAACCAGCCGGGTGTTTCAAGACAGGTTTCAGAACAACGCTCATAACCCCTTGAGATTAGTGGAGGAGTCCATGCCAGAGATTAATATGACCCAGATCGCACAACTGGCCTACGACTGGGTGAGAAACTACGCCGGGAGTATAGTCGGCGCGATTCTGCTGTTCATACTCGGTCGTATTGCCATCAGCATCGTCGTCAACATTGTCAGAAAGCTGATGAACCGTTCCAAGGTCGATGGAACCCTGTCCAGTTTTGTGGTCGCCCTTACCAAGATCGGTTTATTGGCCTTCCTGGTGATTGCCATACTCGAAATGCTTGGTATTCAGACGGCGTCGTTCGTGGTCATCCTTGGTGCCGCCGGTCTGGCTATCGGTTTCGCGCTGCAAGGCTCGCTGTCGAACTTTGCTGCCGGCGTCATGCTGATCATCTTCCGTCCCTTCAAGGCCGGAGACTATGTCGAGGCCGGGGGCAAGGCGGGGACTGTCGAGTCGGTTGACGTCTTCGTCACCAAGATGAAGTCTCCAGACAATCGCGCCCTCATAGTCCCCAACAGCCAGATTACGAGCGGCCCAATCACGAACTTCTCGGCCAAGGAGATGCGCCGTATTGACCTGGTGTTCGGGATTGGCTATGGAGATGACATCAGGATGGCCAAGCAGATACTGGAAGAGATCGTTGGTTCGGACGCGCGTGTTCTGAAAGATCCGGCGCCGACGGTTGCCGTCTCGGAGCTGGCCGACAGCTCGGTCAACTTCGTCGTTCGCCCCTGGGTGAAGACTGCCGATTACTGGGCGGTGTATTTCGACTTGACGGAGAAGGTCAAATTGACTTTTGATGAAAGAGGCATTTCGATACCCTTCCCGCAGCGCGATGTGCACCTTCATCAGGTTGCGGCCAACTAAGGAGGTTTTTGGTGGTACGTATACGGTCACTTCTGATTCTTATGGCGGCGATTTGCGTTGTCGGCGCGACGTCAATGGCGCAGGATGATACCGCTGCGGGCAGGACGGGCTGGCAGACCAATGTGATCCTTGATCTTACGGCTACTCAGGTGTCCTATTCGGACTCCTGGACTGGCGGCGAGGTCGGATCGTTCAGTTGGGTCTCCAACCTCAATGCCTCGGCGGAGAGGAAACTGGCTCCCTGGGCCAACCTGCGGTCGGTCCTGCGTCTGTCTTATGGGCAGACGCTCACCCAGGATGACTCCACCGGGGACTGGCGGAGACCCCAGAAATCGACCGACCTGATTGACTGGGAAACCGTCGCCCGCTATAACGTCGATTGGGCAGCGGATTTCTACACGGCGGTTCGCCTTGAGTCGCAGTTTATGGATGCTTCGGTTACGGCCAAGAAGAGGTACTTTTCGCCGCTTAGACTGACAGAGTCGGCAGGTATGCTGAAGAAGTTCTACGAGAAGGACAAGGACTTCCTGATGACGCGCCTTGGTGGGGCTCTTCGGCAGACGTTCACGACGGTGATTACCGATATGGACCAGTTGACTACGGAGCGAGAGACAGCTACCGACTTCGGTTTTGAGTGGGTGACGGATGCGCAATTGACGCTGAGCGAGAAGCTGCTTTATATGGGCAAACTAAGCCTCTACAAGGCGGTGGCCTTCTCTGAATCAGATGAGTTGGAGGGTACTGCGGAAGAAGATGACTGGAAGGCAATTGATGTCAACTGGGAGAACACGGTCAAGGCGGAGCTTTCCCGGATAATCACAGTGAATTTCTATACGCAGTTTCTCTACGACAAGCAGATCAGCAAGAAAGGTCGCTTGAAAGAGACGCTTGGCATTGGATTTGTTTTCAGGTTGATGTAGTCAGGATATCGGGCGGGGTTGGCCTCAGCGGCTGAAGAACCCGGCCAGATACAGACCAGTCAGGACCCCGGCAACGATGGCGGCGGCCAGCACGGCCCACATCCACGCCGGGGTTTGTTTTTGTGTTTCGGTCGCCGGAGGTTTGGCCTTTGCCTTGCGGCGTTGTGCCTCGCGTCGTCGGTTCTCGAAGTCCTCGTAATCCAGCAGGAACTCTTCGGCCGTCTTGTAGCGGTTGGCCACGCGGATTGAGAGCAGTTTGCTTAGCATGTGGATGATATCGTTGGGCACTTCCCCGCGGATCTCGTCGAGCATCAGGTTACTGCCGCTGTCATAGGCGGGATTTCGTCCCAGCATCATCTGGTGCAGGATTACGCCCATCGCGTACAGGTCACCCTGCCTTGATTGCTTGCGCTCGGGGGAGCTGTACCAGTTCTTCTTTTTGGGTTCATCGTAGTGCGGGGGCAGGCCGAAGTCGGTCAGCTTGACGATTTCGTTCGCGTCAAGGAGCACGTTGGCCGGACGCAGATTCCCGTGAATGACATTATTGCGATGGGCGAAGTCCAGCCCTGAGGCCACCTGTCGGATCATCTGGAACGCCTTTCGCCACTCCCACTTGCGTACCATCCTGTCGGCCAGAGAGCCACCCTGGGCATAGTCGACGATGACCACCGTGTTGCGTTTGTCACCGCCGGCGCCGTGAATCTTGACAATGTTGTCATGCTGTAATGAACTGAGCAGGATGGCCTCCTTGCGGCCGGCCTCGCCTTTGCGGTGCTTCTTGATGACGTAGAGCTTCTTGTTGACGCGGTTCTCCACCAGAATCGTTGAGCCGAATTCCGTTTCCTTGATCGTGTCGAGGTGGCGGCACTTGCCCATGAAGCTGTCGGCGCTTTCGAGCTCCAGTTCGTCGGTTGCGGAGCGGTTGCGAGAGCTTCCGATCAGTTCCAACAGGGCGTTTTTCAGTTCGACCGCCGACTGGTAGCGGTCTTTCGGCTCCTGGGCCAGGCAGCGCAGCACGATCTCGTCGAATCTCACACTGACATTAGGATCGATTTCGGATGGCGGCTTGAAATGTCCGAGCGGCTTCTTGCCCACCAGCATCTCGTACAAGACAACGCCAAGGGCATAGATGTCGGTGGTGCGATCGACGTTGGTTGAGCTGAGTTTCTGTTCGGGGGACATGTAGGAGAGCGTGCCCATAACGACCTCCGAGGCGGTCATTTCGCCTTCGGGTGTCCCCACGATCTGGGCGATGCCGAAATCCGCCACAAGGGCGTTGCCCTGGCGGTCGATCAGGATGTTGGTGGGCTTGATGTCGCGATGGATGACACCGTTCTTGTGAGCATAATCCAGTGCTTTGCACACCTGAACCAACATGTCCAGCTTAGTGTTCAGGGGGATCTTGTCGGAGTCCATGACTTCCCGCAAGGAGGTGCCGTTGACGTATTCCATTACGAAGTAGTACCGTCCGGCCGTTTGCCCCTTGTCAATGATGTGCACGATATTGGGGTGATTGAGTTTGGCGATGACCATGGATTCGCGGTCAAACCGGCGCACGATATCGGGATCGTCGGTCAGTTTCCGCGAGAGGATCTTGACGGCGACATCCCGTCCGAGCGACTCCTGGCGGGCGCGGTATATCTCGGCTATTCCGCCCTGGCCGATTTTGCCGGTAACCACATAGTCACCAATCCTGACCACTTTCTTTTTCGGTTTGGCCTCGGCGGGGGCATTCGGTGCCGGTGTCTGCTGTTTGACTGCGTCGGTCATTCATCCCTTTCAGCAAAAAGACAGGGACAGCCGCCATTTACGGCTATCCCTGTTATCATCGGCACTATAACCGGATCGGTTTATTCGCAATCAGTTCTATTTTAGCAGCAGCATCTTGCGCGTCTCGATCCCATCGGCATGGCTCAAACGGTAGAAATAGACCCCGGAGGGGAACGCCGAGGCATCGAACTCCACTCGGTGGAGTCCTCGATTCACGGTAGCGTCGACCAGGGTTTCGACGGGCTGTCCAAGGATATTGAAGACCGACAGATTGACGTGTGTTCGGCGCTCAACGGAGAATTCGATTGTGGTGGTGGGGTTAAACGGGTTCGGGTAATTCTGCTCCAGCACATAACCGTTTGGCACGATCAGGTCGTGGGGCCCGTTGGTGACATCGGTCGGCGAGTCAATGGTCACTGTCCCGGCCTTGAACTCGGGCAGCAGCATGAAGCCGTCGGCGTCGCTGAAGTTGACCCAGAGCCAGTTGCCGCTGCCGGGGAAGCCTTGCTCGTGGAAGACCGAGTCAATGGTAACAACTGCTCCCGGAGCGAGCGAATCGATAGCGAAGTAAATGGTTGCCACAAGTCCGGCTTCATCGTCGATGGTCTCCATTTGTTGACCGATTTCAAACCATGGTGCCATCACGAATATGTTCAGTGAATCGCCGGTATTTGCCACATTGTACTCGGCCGTGAAATCAGCGGGGATTATCGAGCCTTCGAAGGAGACATCGACAACTTCAAGCCACCGGTTATCGAAGTGAAGGGGGAAGTGCATGCCGGCGATGCCGCTGTCGTTGCTGAGCAGCCGTAGCTCCATGGCGACGGTCTCACCCGGCTGGCCGGAGACATCGTCCAGGACCACGCGACCGGCGTAGGCATGGCCGGCGGCAGCACAAGCGAGCAGGATGATTGCCGTGATGGTCAGCAGTTTGGCTGCTTGTGTGAATTCTCGCGAAAGGTTAGTCAGTTTTTTCATTTTTTGAGTATCCTCCACTTCCGGTACTGCAAACTGCGTTCCTGTTGCGTCGAGCATTCTGTGGTTGACGGGCAGTCTTGCCCTGATGTCGCGAACGATTGGATAATTAGTTGTAGTAAAAGGACTTAACAAATAACCGCAGGGTTATCAAGGCCTCTGTCAGAACCGGTTTGTCCTTCGTGTCAGATAGCTGCGCCTGGCGTTGCGCGCCATACTGAATCTGTTTGCAGCCTTTGGGGCAGGCAGGTGTTAGTCCCAGTCGGGCTTGACGTTGACGAACATGGTCCGGTTGTTTCGCCATACGAAGAATATAACCTCTGAGGGCTGCTGTTGCACCATAGTTTCTATAGCAGCCCGGGCCTCCTCCAGATTGGACACGCCGGTTGAGCCGATTCGTTGTATGACGTCGCCGAAGCGAAGACCGCCGATGCTACCCAGGCCGCCCTGCTTGATCTCCGAAACGATCACTCCGGACAGGCTCTCCGGGTCCTTATTGAAGCGCATATAATCAGCGAAGACCAGGTCACGTATCTTGAAATCGAGGCTTTCGACTTTGTATTCCGGGGCCTCCGTCGCAGCCAGTGGTGCTTTGCCGAGGGTAGCCAGCAACCGTCGTGTTTCGAACTCATTTCCGACATTGCGAAGGATGGTGAACTCGACCGGGACGTCTGACCCCATCTCGGAGATCTGCCGCTGGAATACTGACAGGTTCTCCTCGCGATCCACGCGCACGGGTTGACCATTGACGGCGATGATGACATCGCCCACTTTCAGGCCGGCCTCTTCGGCCGGCGAATTGCGGACCACCTCGTTGATGATAATCCCACCGGGAACGGTCAGCCCCCAGAATTCCGCGATATCGGGTGTCAACGCCTGCAGGGTGATGCCCAACCAGCCCCGGTCAGCCTCGCCCATTCGAGGCGGATCGGCAATCATCTTTGCCAATCGCTCGGCGGATATCATTCCCAGGAGAGGCATTCCAAAGGCACCGAAGCCATCACCCATGCCGTCGATACTGCCGCCGGAGTCGAACAGCCCGCTTAGCAAGCCGACGGGCTTGAGATTCTCATCGAAGAGTACTGCCGCCAACTGCAGGGAGTTGAAACCCGTGGTCAGCACGAAAGGTTCGGGTCGCGTCAGAAGCGCCGATACCATGCCGACATCGGCCGCCAGTGGTGGCTCGACATGCTCCGGTAGTAACACATAGAGTGCCAGCCAGTTACCGACCGTCAGTTTGGCGCCGCTGTCAAATGAGATCGCTTTCAGCCGGTCATCACCCAGATCGGTGATTCTGACAAATCCCAGACGAGTGTAGCGATCGACTCCGACGTACTCGCCGGTGTAGGTGGTGCCGTCGAGGGTTGTTACCTCGATTCGGGTGGGGGTGGTCTTCATGCTGAAGCCGGAGAACATGGCGGCGGCATTCTCGCTTTCGAAGGCGGAGCCATTGAAGATGACCAGACCGTCCTCTGACACCACTGTTCCCAGGTATCGCTCCTGTTGCTCGGTGGAGTGGATGCCGAAGGACACCTCGAACTTAATGTCGAGAATAACCGAGACATCGCGCACCTTCTGATCAAGCCTGGTGAAGTCGAACTTCTGAGCGTGGCTCAGGTTTGTCGAAGTCAGCACTATGGCCAGCGCAACCATGTAGAAACTGACAGTGCGAAGCGCCCTACTCATGGTCATCTCCTGATTCCTGATCGATCTTCAGCAGCACATATCGCGTCGCCCCGCCACGGCTGATGGTCAGCAACACGCGGTCGGTGACCTCGGTTGCTCGTGATTCGTACAGCGTTCGGAAGTGGTCCAGATCCCGGATATCATCGTCGTTGATTGTCTTGATGACATCGGCACGGGCCATTCCTCCCTCATCGGCCGGGCCGGCTCGTCTGACCCCCACGACAAACACGCCGGTGGAGTCTCGCAGTTGGTTATCGACCTGCATCTGGCGCGTAATCGCCTTGACAGTGAACCCCCAGTCACGCGCCTCGAAGTCCTCTCCGAGGAGTTCGCCGAGTTCGCGGGTGGTAAGCCTGAATTCGTAGCTTTGATCATCACGCAGCACCTTCAGTTGTACCTCACTACCCGGTGGGAGTTCGGCGATACGCCGGTAGAACCCCGGGAGTTCCTCGACGAAGCGTGCAGAAACCGGCTCACCGTTCATCTCCAGCACGATATCGCCACCGCGGAGGAATGCCTGCTCTGCGGGTGATCCCGGGTCGATGGAGGCAATGAGGACACCGGTGTTCGGCGCCGTGCCGAAATGGTCCTCAAGCTCCTGCATGGCCTGACAATGAAGCCCGAGGTAGCTGCGGGTGACCTCGCCGTCGGAGAGAATCCGCCCGGTCACCTCCTTGACCACATTGACCGGAATGGCGAAGCCAAGGTTGTTGGCGAAGAAGGTAGCACGTGAATTGATCCCGACCACGTCACCGTTCATATCGACCAGCGGGCCACCGGAATTGCCTGGGTTGATGGCAGCATCGGTCTGGATCCACAGGTTGTAGCGTCCTGTTGGCTCGCCGGTTGGCAGCCGCACATCGGCGGAGAAGTAGCGATCCGGAGTGGAGATAACGCCCGCCGAGACCGTCCGCGACAGCGACAGCGGCGACCCCATAGCCAGCACATACTGACCGGCCCGCAGTGCATCGGAGTCACCGAAGCTTGCCACGTGTATCTCGCCCGAGTACCGGGAGAGGTCGAGCTTGATAACAGCCAGATCGGTCATCGGATCGCCGCCGATGTACTCGGCCGGGACCTGTTCCTTGTCGCTGAGGGTGCAGATGATACGGACGGCCTTGCCTGCCACATGATAGTTGGTGACGACGTAGCCGTCGGGATGAAAGATGACGCCGGATCCGACTACGGCCTGCTTCTCCAGCTCGCCGGTGAAGTAGTTCTTAATGACTGGCTGGATATGCACCAGTGCCGGCATAACGCGGTCACGGGCCTGGTAGATGGTCTGTTGATCAACCGGCTGAGCCAGGCTCAGAGGCCCTGAGGCCCAGACAACCAGCAGGGTCAACGTTGCCAGAAGCGATCGGCGCATGTGTCCTCCTTATTTGCGCATCATCCGACGCCCCTTATAACACAGGGGGTGGCAGGAAGTTCGCTTCCTGCACGGGGGCAGACAGAAGCGGGATTACCCGTATACCTAATGGGGAATCCCGTTCTGACACAAACTAAAAAAGGCAGGATTGCTTACCGGACCTTGATATCGATTGCTCCCATGCCCACATCGATGTCAAGCACGAGCCGGTCTTCTGCGGATTCATAGTTGGCTGTCTCCCAGACGCCGTCATGCACTTCTCGGAAGTGTTTCTTGTCGAAGGCCATCTTGGAGAACCAGCCGGAGCCGTCGGTTCTGAGTTGTACGGCCAGGTCTTCGGGGATAACAATGCTGGCGGCTCCCATGCTCACATCGATAGCCACAGTGCTTTGTCCACGGAAGTCACCGAAGAAGTCCAGATGAAACGCGCCTACACCGCCGGAGAAGTTCAGACGGTCGACGCGGGCGTTGCCCAGGTTCGTCACTTCCAGGGAGGAGGCTCCGGCATCGACACTGATCTCTTTCAGGCGTATCTGGTTGGGTGCCGAGAAATCGATCTGACACGAGGCTGCCCCGACATTGAGCATCAGCCTGCCGATGGCCAGTCCGCCGAGGTCCATGCTGATGTCGGCGGCGCCCAGGTCCAGATCGAGATACTGGGGATACCGGCTGGATAGTGCGATGTCCCAGCGGTTTTTGTCGGTGTCGACATGCCGACGATGGCGTTTCGATTCGAGGTTGAGATAGCCTCGCTCATTTCGCACGCGGTAGTGGGTATCATAGGTGTTCACCTCGGGATCATGGCGGATCTCGATCTCGGCGACACTGGCGATATCCGCCGGGCGAAAACGCAGCTCACCGGCCGAGAAGTCCACATTGACCATGACCTCTTTGGCCCCCTCCGGGGCGAAAGTCAGAGTTTCGGTTTGGAGTTTCGCACCCATCGCGGGCAGGGCAACAGCGATAACCAGCACACTGAGACCGGCGATCGATGCAACACGGCGTTTCACGGTACACTCTCCTGTTACGTGTTAGAGGTTGTTGGGGCGAGGTGGTGGTGGTCCCGGTGGTTTTGGTGGTGGTGTCACCGGCGGTGACTCGGGAATGGGTGGCGGGGCGGGGGTTGGCGTTCGGCCGTGGTCATCCTCTCCGGCCTGACGGTCGTGGAAGCTGACATAAGGACGATAGCCGAACCGGGTCAACACGGTCGCGCCGAGGCCGGAGGAGCCAACATACACAGCTAACAGGATATTCAATACAAGAAGGATGACGCCGGGTATCTGCCACGCGTCCGAGGATGATCCGAGGAACAGGGCGGTGACAATCCACGGCAGCATATACATCAGTGTCCCGATAAGAGACTGAATGACAGGTCCCTTTTCGCCGCCGCAGAACCGACGGCAGAGCCTGCCACCGAGGCGATTTCCGACAACGGCCAGCCCCATCAGTTCGCCGAGGAGATACGCCAGGGGTACCAGGGGGAGGACCAGCAGGCCCACAATCGTGATGGCCACGACAGCCAGAACGAGCGGAATGAACAGGTGGAACCCGAAGCCGACAATGAACGAACGTCCGGGGTAGCGTCGCATACACTCCTCGACGCGGGACATAGGGCCGGGGGTCAGCGAAGCGATGAGAAACACGACAAACAGGAAGCCTGCGGTGAGTGAAATGGCGACAATCACTCCATCGGCAGAGAAGCCGGCGGTGAGGTCACGTACATCGATCTGGGCCCCTTCTTTGATCTTGCCGAGGACTACGCCGCCCTCCTTGACCAGAATCCGGGGCGCTTGCACGTTGCCGTCGACCTGACCGGTCTCGGTCACGAGGACGCGCGAGGTCAGCGACTGCACATTTCCCTTCACCCATCCCTTAACTGTTACCCGGCCATACGCAATGATGTCACCATCGACATACTCATCGTATCCGACAACAACCCAGCGTTCGAACGGGCGGACCGTGCGTGGTTCTGTGGCGCGCTGCTCGACCGGTAAGGAGGCGTCGCGGCTCTCACCGGCGTACTCCCTGATGGCCCCGGATTCTTCCTGACGGAAGTCGATCGGGACGAAGACCGCCTCGGTGAAGTCGTAGCGCCACTGCTGACCAGTGGTGTCGACACCGATCACTCCTTCGGCAGTGAGCTGGATGGCGGCAAAAAGTGGTGAAAGATCGGACCAGTCATCGCGGTCCGGTTGGATCTGGTCCGTTGCTGAGCTGTCGGCGATGGAATCCGCTTCGTCATCTTGTGCAACAGCGAATCCGGCGATCGTTAGGAATACCAGTAACGGTACCATGATGGCTGGCAGAGCACGATAGGCAACGGTGCGGGAGAGTCTCACCCTACATCCCATGTAGTTTGTCGTTAGCCGCTCTTAGTATTCGGCCACAGTCACCCTGCCGGTGGAGGTCGTGATATGAATCGAAGGACCTCCGATACCGAACTCGCCGACCAGTCGGCGCTTCGAAGCTGCCTTGACGGTCACAGGGAGGTCCATTTCAATATCTCCGGCTTCGGTCTGGATGTTCAGCGTGCCCGAAGACGCTTCCGGGATACTAAACGTAACCTTTCCACTACTGGTTTCGACAAAGTAGTCCCGTGGGCTGTCCAATTCCGTTTGAACAGTTATGTTACCTGAACCGGTGGCAATGTCAAGAGCTCCGAGAAGCTGTCTGACATTGACCCGCGCTGTCTGGGTTCGCACCCGGATATCTCCCTCGATCCACTGAAGGTCGACCTCACCGGCCGGCTGCACCACCGTTACCGGCCCGAAGAGGAATTCGCCTGTGGTTGTGCCTGATTCGGCATGGACTGTCACCTCACCCTCGACGCCTGAGACGGCCACATCGCCGTACATGATGGTGACATTGACGGAGGACAGTGTAGGGAGGGATATCTCGTAGTCGACTCCCCCATAGGCATCATCGCCGGCGCCAAACAGCTTCTGCCAGAATGACGGTGAGCGGTCGCGAATCTTCTGGTAGTTTGTGCTGATTTCAAGTCCGCGAGCCGTCTGCTCGGTGCGAATTTCAACATGATCAGCCACTCGTTGTGCTTCCTCCGGGTTGGGGGCATGAACCCGCTTGACCGCCGTTATTACCGCTCGTGTGTCCTGCGTGCCGGTAATCACGACTCTCCCCTTGGTCAGGGCAAGCTTGAAGTTGAGCGGTTCGGGGACTTCAACAATCTTCTGGTAATGGAAGGTGTACTCGCGGGCGGCCGGCACCTGGCTATACAGCAGCGCCAGCATGACCAGCACACCCGCCAACGCGGGGAGTCTTCTCATGTGTGCCTCGCTAACTGATTGTCCGGGCCATCAGACGGCGCGGAGCTTCTTTTTCAGAAGCTCGCGGGCACGGAAAATGCGCGCCTTGACCGTGCCCACCGGTATATTCAGTAAGTCGGCTATTTCTTCGTACGATTTATCGTCCTTGTGGCGATAGATGATAACTTCCCGATACTTGGGCGGCAGAGCAGAAATGGCATCTTCAATGCTCACCCGTTGCTGCTTGCGGATGAGGTCGTGCTCGGGGTGATAGGAGTAATCAGCCACTTCGATTTCCACTGTACCGTCGCCGGTTTCGAGGGGCCGATCCAGAGAGAGGGCCTTGATCCGCCTCTTTCTGAGGTGATCAATGGAGCAGTTGGCAGCGATCTTGTACAGCCATGTGGAGAATTTGAATTCCGAGCGGTAGGAGGCCAGCGAAGAGAAGGCCTTCATGAAGGTTTCCTGCACGAGGTCCATGGCTTCTTCGCGGTCTCGAACGATCTTGAAGACGATACTGAAGACGGCGTTGCGGTGCCGCTCGGTCAGTTCGGTATAGGCTCGCTGATCGCCGCCGAGGGCAAGCCCGATAATTTCAAGGTCGTCAGCTTTGGATCGTTCGTTCACCAGCATACCCGGTTGTCTGGTTCAAATCGGAAGCAATCTTTCAATGTAGACAAGCGGCCCTCTGCCGACAAGGCGTTGCCCGGTCTGACAATGGGTGGATTCGGACACGATGTCGCTCATTTCCCGGAAGCCTTCTTAGCTGTCTTGACCATGTGCATGAAGGGCTCAATCATAACACGGGCGGTCTCATCCGGTCCCGTGAGCTTGAAGAAGACATTCCCTTCCGGTGCCTCGAAGACGACTCCCACGAGGCGGTAGCGGTCCTTGAACGCCATCTCTCCGGACATTGCTCCGCCTGTCTGCTGCTTGTAGGTGCCGAACATGCTCAGCACGTGCGCGGTCATGCCATCGACCTGCAGATTATAGCGGATCGCTGCGGAGTGCGGGTCGCGTCCGTCGTCGTAGTGCATCTGCCTGATCCAGCGTTCCATATTGTCCTCAACGGAACCGCCCTGATCGGGGCCGAAATAGAACACCGCCAGCATCGCCGAATCCCGTTCAGGTTCGATCGGCGGATATAAGAACGTTGCCGCGCGCTGTCCGGAGGCCGGACCCTGCACATATTGTATTGGCGGCACAAACTGCATTCCGGCGACGGTTACCGGCTCGCGACCGTAATCCCAGACAATGTCAGTGGGCTGGTATTGCACTTCCTGACGGATAGTCCCGGCAACGACCGGCAGGAATATCGAGTCCTCCGCGCCAGTCATCTTCAGCTGTATCTTCGAGTCCTGCTGATCCTGCGAGATGTCCGTGGTCGATGTTTCCTCTTTCTCGGATGAACATGCTGCTGCGAGCAGCAGGGCAGTCGCTACTGCCAGAACAGTCAGAGTCACAAGTCGCTTAATCATTGACACAGTACCTTCACTGTCTGGTAACATCCCGTTTGCACTACTGGTCGTCGCACCGGCGCCGACATCAGGCCCCAAGGTACCCAAACAGCCCCGGCAGTGCAAGCGCCTTCAGGTTAAATCTCCCGGGACAACTCGACGATGCGGGCGTATGGGATAGCGGGCCAGCTTTCGGCATGAAAGGCTCCGTTGGCCCGACTGATCATTGACACCTTGGCCGCTGATTCCTCGTCCGGAGCCTCGTAAATGTCCATGAAGTCGTACTGGCCCAGTAGTCCGTAGTGGGCAATGAACTTCACCTCCGGGCACTTTTCGCGGACATGTTCCAGCCACGCTCGCCCTACCGAGTCCCTTTCGCGCATCTTGGCGGCAACTTCGGGGTCAAGCTTGGTCATCAGAATAAACGTCTTCATCGCAAACCTCCGCTTAGTTTGAACCGAATCGCACACATCAATTACTGACCCTCTGCCAGTCACTATTGCACAAGCAAGATAAGGTGCCGCGCTCGTTGATGAAAGTCTATGTCTGTTGCTTGTTGCCCCTGCGCGCCCGGAGTTGATCGCGAATCCGATGGTAGTCAGCCAGATACTCGCTTATCTTCTTCTCCCGGCCGCGTTCGGTCGGCTCAAAGTACCGCCTCTGCCCCACTTTGTCGGGAAAGTAATCCTGATCGGAGACGGCGTTGTCGAAGTCGTGGGCATATTGATAATCCTTGCCGTAGCCGAGCGATTTCATCAGGCCTGTTGGCGCATTGCGCAGCCACAACGGCACCGGCTGGGAGCCGTAGCGTTCGGCGTCTTCTCTGGCCCGGGCAAAGGCGGTGTAGACGGCGTTGGATTTGGGCGCGCAGGCCAGGTACACCACCAGCTCCGCCAGCGCCAGGTCGCCCTCGGGACTGCCCATGAAATGGAACGCATCGCGAACCCCGATGGCCAGAGTCAACGCATACGGGTCGGCCAGCCCGATATCCTCGATAGCCATCCGAATCATGCGACGTGCCAAATAGAGCGGATCCTCGCCGCCGTGCAGCATCCGTGCCAGCCAGTAGAGGGCAGCATCGGGATCTCCGCCCCTGACCGATTTATGCAGCGCCGAAATCAGATCGAAGTGGTGTTCTCCGGATTTGTCATACAGTGCCACGCCGCGGCGCTGCACCTGCCCGACGATCTCTGCGGTCAGGTGCTGCCCGGGGCCGACAAACTCCGCACAGGCCTCCAGAACCGTCAACGCCCTGCGGGCGTCGCCGTCAGCCAGCGATGCGATCACGGCCGTGGCGTCATCATCGACTGCAATTTTCAGCCGTCCCAGTCCGCGCTCGGTGTCTGTCAACGCTCGCTTAATGATTGTCTGCAGGGCGGCCTCGTCGAGTCGTCTGAGCACGTGCACCTGCATTCGTGAGAGCAATGCCGAATTGACCTCGAATGAGGGGTTCTCGGTGGTCGCCCCGATCAGCACAATCTCGCCGCTCTCGACATAGGGGAGGAAGGCGTCCTGCTGCGCCTTGTTGAAACGGTGGATCTCGTCGATGAACACATACGTCCGATGCCCGGACATGCGATAGTAGTCGCCTGCCTTGCTGAGAACGGCCTTGACCTCCCTGATGCCTGAGACAACGGCTGAAAAGGGAATAAACTGCCCGCGAGTGGTGCGCGCGATCAGCCGGGCGATGGTGGTCTTTCCTGAGCCGGGCGGGCCCCAGAAGATGAGCGAGGGTACGCGGTCCTTCTCTATTGCTTGTCTGAGGGGCCGCGAGGGTGCGATGATGTCCTCCTGACCTACCACCTCATCGAGTGTCGCTGGTCGCAGCCTTTCGGGTAGTGGCGCCAGTTCATCCTTCGAGTACTGAGCGGTCTCGCCGGGCGCGCTTCTGTCGGGGAACAAATCCATCTATCTGATTATACGCTCTGTATGGCTGCCGTTCAATCACAAACTCCGGCTTGCCGTGTGCCGGCGCGCTGCCAGCGGAACTCCTGACTTTTCACTTGACAGAATCATGGCTTCGGGCGTCCATAAACAGAGTGGGAATGTACTTAGTGACGGAGTGTCCCCACTGGGATGTGGGTGTTAGAGCGCGCAGAACCGACTTCGATGCAAGTACGTTCCACTACTGACTGCTGTGCGGGAAGAATATCGGTCGGTTTGTCTACTTGTTCTCCTGGGCCTATCCCCGCCTTCGGCTTTCCTCGGCAGGGTGGGGGTCGGCCAGAGTGGTGATATCGCGCACGACTGCCGGTTCCGCGGTGGCGAATCCCTGACCGTACTTCACTCGGGCCAGGGCGCCGAAGCTTCGGGCCATGACACTCAGGCTGTCCAGGTAGTCCTTCCCCTTCTGCGGGTTCAGAAACTGCGACTGGTGCGCCGCCAGTGCCTGCATCCACCGCTCATAGTGCGGGGTGATATCGACCACAATTGAGGGGGGTACATTGGGCGGCAGGAAGTAGTGGAAGATGCGCGTGACCAAGTGCACTTCCCCCTCTATGGGGGCCTTGCGCAGGTTGGCCATGTTGGCGGCATTGATGGTGATCTGTCCGGCGGCGACATGGTCGGGGTGGGACTGTCGGCGGCCGTGGAAGACCTGTGGCCACGGGCACAGAATGATGCGCGGGCGCAGATTGCGGATCACCTCCGCCAGCGCCAGCCGGTACTCGTAGGTATCCGCGAGTCTGGTGTCGCCCCAGTCGAACAGGGCGGCAACATCGGCGCCCATGACATGCGCGGCCGTATCGATTTCCTGTCGACGCACCTCGGGGTCGCCGCCGGTGCCCATTTCACCCTCGGTGAGGATGGCCAGAGCGCACCGTTTGCTGCGCTCCGACAGTTCAATCAGTGCCCCACCGCAACCAACCTCGACATCATCGGGGTGGGCCCCAACGGCAAGGACATCACAGGGTTTCATTGCTTTTGTGATTACCATTGAATACTGCCCCATTTCGCCATCAAGTGTTCACCATAAAGAAGGCCCGGAAGAGCTACGTGTGTCTTCCGGGCCGTATTTGCATTCGCAACTGCCCTAAGGCAATTGGGCCTCCTTCTTGAAACTGCGATCGTGGAAGATCAGCATTTCGCGAAGCAGGTCGTAGATATACTGGTCATGGCTGGCGCTGTATCCGGCGTAGCCGTCGTAGTCGAACCACACGAGAGTGTCCTCGCTGCTGTTCGGGTGGTCTGCCGCGATGGTATTGTACCAGGACTGGGTCATTTCATGATAGCCAAGCCGGGCCTGGCGGCTGGAGCCGAACCAGATGTCGGAAGAGGCGATTGCCTGCTGGGCCCAGGGTTCTGTCTGGTAGAGATTCTCAAGGTTATTCGGCAGCCACTTGTCGTTCCAGACGTCGTTGACGAAGTTGCCATTGGCATCGAACGGCAGGAGGAAGTGGAGCGCGCCGGTACCTCTGATCAGGCTGGTGATGGCGGTCGGGGCAGTGGTGGGGTCAACACGGTGTATGGAATCAATCCGAATGCGCTGTGTCTCTGCGCCGGTGTTGTCGTCAATGACAGCCTGGACAGTTACGAAGACCGTTGTATCAAGAGGGCTGAAGGCCATGCTACCGCCAACGAACAGGCGCGAAGCGTGCCATGAGCCGAGAGTATCGAAGTTCTTATAAGCGGTTTCATTGCCGAAGGGGATTCCCTGCTCGGCAAACACCTGGTCAACCAGGGCCATCAGCCCGGAGTTGCCATCGGGGCCATCAAAATCCAGCGGGCCATCGACAGCCGATATGGAGGAGAAGGCACCGGCATGCTTCATGGCCGCGCGGAAGGCGCCGTAGGCACCCATACCGACACCGCCAATGCCCCGTTTGTCCGGGTTGTCAAGTACTAGCCCCGGGAGGATGAAGTTCAAGTAATCGATGAGGGAGGCACCAATAATGCGGTCATAGGAACCAGACGCCGCGCTGGCATCAATGGTCCCGGTGGCGTCACCGCCGGTAAGATCTCGCTGTTCGTAGATATACCTTCCGCCGCCACCGCCGGCATAGAAGTATCCTCCGAAGATCTGATCGTTCTCAATGCAGGCGATGATCATGGGGTCAATCACGCCTCGAGCCATCAGTTCGTCAGCTACTTGTTGCAGCCCATGGTTGAAGTAATAGTACGCATTGCCGTCCTGAGGAGGCAGGAGGATGAGTAGTGGCATGGGCTGAGGATCGCCGGCAAGTTGGTTCCGAATGGCCGCTTGGGGCATATAGACCATTATCCGCATGAGCTGCAGATTGTTTCGCGTCTGCAGCATTAGTTCCTCGAAGAAGACATGCTGCAAGGGCACCTGGCTGCCGCCTTCCAGGTTGTCCTGCCAGGTGGGACCACTCATGGTATAGTTGTCACCCCGGTCGGTACACCCGACCGTGAGAATGATCACAGCAAGCGCGGTCAGAACAAGAGTGCGTGGAAAGACTGATTTCATAACTTCTCTGACCTCCTTAGAATCGGTAGATGAACGACAGCACGGTTTCGTAACCGTCGCCACTGTATTCGCCGGGGAAGGTGTAGTAGTCTTCGCCGGCGCCGAAATCATTCGGTACGTCTGCGGTTTCACTGGGGTAGCGGGTGTACGACGTGCTCACGCCGAGATCCCAGCGATCGATATGGACAATCAGGCCGCCGTTGAGCACGTACTTGGTGCCATTGTCGACGAAGACCGGCGAGAACTGCTGTTTGTCCTTTGCGGGGGACTGATCCATGGTCCCGCCCAGCATCATGGTCAGGGTCGGGTTGACCTTGTAGACGGCGCCGAGCGACAGGGTAATGGTGTTGTCCCAATCGACGGCATAGGTGACATTGGATGTAAAGAACTCTCTGGCCACCTGAGCCGTATCGGCCGGACCGCTGAGGCCGGTGAAGTTTTCATACTCGAATTCGAAGCCGTCGAAGGTACTCCAGAGGGTGTATTTAGCGTCGAGCGCCATCTGCAGCTTCTCCGAGAGCTGGTAGCCGAATCCGACTGCAAACGAGGCCGGCATCTTGAGTTTGGCATCGAAGTCGCTGGTGACAGTCTGCATACTGCCGGCGGCGAACAAGTGGCCGACAGAACCGACTCTGCTGACAGCAGTGGAGTCTGAGTTCTGCCAGAGGGTCGCGTTCTTGGGCATCACAAAGAGTGAGGTGTGTTCACCACTGACAGTAATCTGGAAGGGGAGGTGCGCGGTCAAGCCGACGTTGAGTTTCTCGCTGGCCTTCCACAGCAGTCCGCCGCGAAGCCCGAGGCCGAAGCCGTAACCGTCGTTCTGGTTATTCTGCGTCACTTTGTCCCACGGGCGGGTCGCCAGCGGCGAGGTGGAGTCCAGAGACAGCATGGGGTTGTCGCGGAAGACAATGCTCTTGAACAGCAGATCGCCGCGCAGCAGTTCGACACCCAGACCAAGCGCCACTTTGTCGTTCAGTTCGCGCCCTGCGGTGAGCTGGAATGAAACGACGTCAAGGTTGTTTCGGTACTGGTCGGTCGGCAGTACCAGGCTGTCGTTGTAGGCGAGCAACGGCCGGTAGAGCTCCCAGGTGATGTTGTAGTCGAACGGTTGATAGATAGAGAACCCAAACACCGTTTCACCCCAGACGGGCAGGCGAACGACTGCACCAGCCGAGGGCGCATTGAGGATTTCATGTCGGTTGACATTGGCAACGTCGTTGAAGATCCCGGTTTCGTAGGTTCCCCCCCAGCGGTAGTCCGGGGTTAGTTCGTTTCGGTAGTGCATCAGGGCCAGGTTCCCGCCGATGGAGTTGTCCATCAGGTAGGCGTAGCCAGCGGGGTTGTAATATGCAGCCGTCCAGTCGTTGGCCAGACCGGTAAACGCTCCACCGAGCGCCCGGGCCTTGGTCCCCACCGCGAGGTTGTCAAACCCTCCGGCAGATGCAACCGACAGGAGCATGATTACAAGAATGGATAGATTAACAATTGGTCGCACAAGCCTCATTCCCATCTCCACAGCTATTGTATAGTGCCATCGAAAATTCCCAAACCAGTCAACATGCCAGTCGGTCTGACCACTGTCTGGTGCTGGTTTCAGACGATGAGTGCAACGCCGATCACCATCCTCAGCGGTCCCGACTGACGAATTCAGGCAGAACAAGCGATCAAGTTATGTTGCCTGTTCGGTCTTGTCAAGCTTCGGTGCCAGAAAATGCTTGGCGCAGAAGCCATTAAGATCATACCTCGCGGACTGTTAGCCGCTGTGAGAACAAGACGAATCGACAGCGGGTAATGTGGAGTAGTCGGTTCAATTACTTGTCGATAAACTTAACAAAAGTGCAAGGCATTGTGGCACTGCTGATTGGGAGGGCGGAACAGCGCATGAGGGGCGCCCTTGATTGAGCCGGAAACAGGCCGGCAGAGGAAACGAGTGACCATGTGACCGGGAAATTCGTTTCCATGGCAGGCTGACAGGGGTGCTTAGTCGGAGCGCTGTCTTGCGCTGCAAGTGGTTTGGCGCTTTGCACTTGCCTGGTTTGCCGTGCGATCGGCACTGCGCTTGCTGAGGGCGAGGCCATAGCAGGCAACATGGAGGTTGCCCGCGCAGGCATGGAGCGAAGCACGGAAGGTGAGCGATGAGACAAGTGGTGTTGCTGGGAGCGATCCTCGTGATCGTGCTGGTGTGTTTGAACTGGTTTAAGGTTCTGGCGGCCTGAGTGGTCGGTGGCACAGGCATGGCGCCTGTCTGAGACTCGGGCGTCGTGGAGATGGATTGACCTGCAAGAGAGGCTCTTAACGGGGATGGGAAGGTCGCGTGATGTGACAGTCCCTCAAGGAATGTGTTGACCACTTCTTACTGGTGTTATTGGGTGGAAGGCAGATGAGTTAACAAGCTGTTGGCTCGGATTCGCCAGAGTGCGCATCCGCAAGAAGCATAAGTACTCCACGTTGTTTCTTACCTTCCTAAGATCGTCGTCGACACGCTGTCGGCGACGGTTTTTTTTGCCGAGGCGACCCGGAAGATGTTTCCGGATTCACGCAGCCGAGGCTCCCGGAGACAAGCCGTTGTGAGCCCGTAAGCAACCTATTGACAATACGTTACAAACAACCTCGCATCGCGCGAGCAGAATGGCAAGCGGCTTGCAATACAAGGTGGGTGTCGGGGCAACAGTGGTGGCACGGATGCTGCCATAAGACCCCGTTACACCGGAACTACAGGAAGGGTAAGTATCATGAGTCTGGTCAAGACGGCATCGGTATCAGAAGTCAACGACATCACCACGCTGGTGGCGCGAAAGGACTCGGTCACGCGGGCGATGATCCTCCCGTTTGCCGATTTCACCCCGTTGCTGGCCGATCTGCTCCGCATGCATCACAAGCCAGGCAGCAGGCTTCTGAGTGCCGGTCATGTGCTTCCGGAGGTGGAGCTGGCGGCCGATCGATCCGGAGTCGCGATCGAAGAAGCACGTGGTGAGTCGCCCTTTGTGGGAGATGTCCAGCCTGTTCTGGATGCGATCGAATCGGACAAGGAGTTGATATACATCGCCAACCCCAATCGGGTCACCGGTGCCGACTTCTCGCTCGATGATCTGAAGAAGCTGGCGCAGGCGGTACCGAACGGGGCCGTGATTGTGGATGAGTACTATCACGACTTCTATGGAATCACGGCGGCGCCGCTGCTGGAGATGTTCCCCAACGTGATCATCCTGCGCTCGTTTACGGCGGCCTTTGGCATTCAGTCGGCCGAGGCCGGGTATGTGCTGTCCAATCCGTGGGTGATCAGCCGCATGGAGCAGGAGATGCAGGGACGCCCCATCAGCAAGACCGTGCGGCGCACTATCATGCAGACGATCGTCAACCAGGAGCTGGTCAACCGTCGGCTGCACGAGGTACACGAGGAATCCCTGCGCCTGGCCACCGGGCTGTCCGGGCTGGGGGTGCAGTCGAAGATTACTGCCACGGATTTCTTATTGATGCGGGTCAACGACCCCAAGGAATTGGGTAATGCGCTGGCGGCTGAGAAGGTTTACATAAGCAACCTCGACGGCTATCCGGAGCTGGACCACTACGTTCGCTATCGAATCCAGTCGCCTCTTTCCAATGACAAATTCATGGACACGATGAAGAAGATGCCGAGCCGCAATTACAAGATGGCGAGTATCGACCGTCGTATGGTTCGCAGCCGTCGCGCGGCCGAGCAGGCCAGACCGCCTGAGCGCACCAGTGTGCTGGGCGAGGCCGGCACAGCGAAGCGGCCTTCGCGCTTTCGTACCGAGAAACCGGATCTGATAAAGACATCCTGAATCCCAGCGTTCAACAGTCGCCACTTTCACGGGCTGGGGCCTCCGGCCCGTGGGAGCGGTAAACAGAAACCAACGAAATTCGGATACACGACAATGAAGCATTTGATAGCGCAACTCTACGGCAGCCTGTTCGGTCAGGCAGAAAGCAACAGCAAGGGTGCCCCGGTGGTGGTTTCGGTAGCCAGGAGGCGTGGTCGCCGGCGCAAGAGCTCGCTGCCGGTGAGTAAAGCGAACAAGGGTTCGATCTGTCACTTGTTTGTCCCCGGTGCGTCAGGCGGCAACGGTCGCGGCGCACGACGTTGAGTAGTGATCAGATAGTGATGGCAAAGCCTCTCCCCCGCTCTTTCGGAGGCAGCTGATGACCTGGCAGAACATACAGCGGTTGGTTATCTGGCTGGCGATCCTGTGACGCCATTCGTCTACCCATATTCCCCTATTATACCAAGCAGGAGAGAGACGCTTGCGAAAGGCGGGCCAACCCGACCGAAAAGCGAGCCAAAGCCATGGATGCCCATCGCGGCCTCGTGATTTTGATCAAAAACTCCCCGTGAGAGTGAACCTCTTCTCGTAATTCCGGTTACAGGTGCCTACAGCCGGGAACATCCGGACATCAGGCAGAGGTTGGGCAGAGACAGGAGCAGGTTCTGCCCGCAGACAGAACAACGTGGAGTTGACATGCCATCAGAAGCTCTCATAAGAAAAGGCAAGCGCGTCAGGACCCTGAAGGGTTTGAAGGAATACACCTACCTGGGATGCCCCATGACCAACAACAGGTCTCCCTGGTGTTTCCGCATGTGCAGACCGAATGCCGACGGAACCGGATTGTGCGGCCGCGTGGCTCCGCATGGATTCAAGAGCCGTATTCAGCAGGGAATAGAGGATTTCAAGAAGAGACAGGCTGGCTCATCGTCGCTGCTTCGCTACCAGGAGCCGACCCGGGGCGAAGACGGCTGATTGTTGGGACTGGCCCTACGCAACTGCCGGTGCAGTTACCGGGCGCCATGCCGCGAGTTCGCTGTGTGGGTTTGGGCGAGATTCCGCCTGTTGGACTTGGTGTTATCGGCGATCTCAGGTCGTGCCGGGTTCCGCGATTGTGGAACACGTCTTGCACCCCCCGCTTTTCGGAACTGCCGGCGCTTTCCCCACGTTAATCCAACAACTTGTAATAGTGTAACTTAGACGCTGCCGCCGGGTTTGTTCGGCTCGTGTTCTCGCGTTTGCGACACAAGGTGGCGGATGGAGGATTGAGTGAGTACCTCAGGATCGAAAGTGCCGGGCCATACCAATCGCCTGATCGACAGCAGCTCACCCTATCTGCTTTCGCATGCCCATAATCCTGTAGACTGGTATGAGTGGGGCGAAGAAGCGCTGCAGAAAGCGAGGACGGAGGACAAGCCCATCTTCCTGTCGATCGGCTACGCCGCCTGCCACTGGTGTCACGTGATGGAGCGCGAGAGTTTCGAGAACGAAGACATCGCCGCCCTGCTCAAAGAGCATTTCGTCTCGATCAAGGTGGACCGCGAGCAGCGCCCGGATCTGGATCAGATTTACATGTCGTTTACGACGGCTATGACCGGCAGCGGCGGCTGGCCCATGTCGGTGTTTCTGACGCCACACCTCAGGCCGTTTTTCGCGGGCACGTACTTTCCGCCGCAGGATGCCTACGGCCGGCCGGGGTTCCGGACAGTACTGGAGCAGATCGCTCAGGTCTATAAGGAAGACCGTGAGCGCTTGCACGCCTCGGCGGATGCCATATTCGACCAGGTTAAGGAGCGCCTGAACCGGAGCGATCGCACAGGTGTGCCCGATGTTGAGACTATCAATCGGGCCGCCAGCGCTTTGCTGCGAAATGTCGACAGCGCTTTCGGAGGAATTGGTCAGGCGCCAAAGTTCCCGCACGCGCTGGAGCAGGAGCTGTTTTTCAGGCAGTACCGGAAGACGGGGGATTTGTCGTATTTGAACGCCGCTACGGGCGCACTGACGGCGATGGCTCGCGGGGGAATCTACGACCACCTCGGTGGCGGTTTCGCGCGTTACTCGGTGGACCGGCAGTGGCTGGTGCCTCATTTCGAGAAGATGTTGTACGACAACGCCCTGATGGTCCCGGTTTACGCACAGGCGTATCGCGTGACCGGCGAAGAGAGCTACCTTCAGGTAGTTTCCCAGACACTCGATTTTCTTCTGCGGGAAATGACCAAACCCGGCGGTGGGCACTATTCGGCCATCGATGCCGACAGCGAGGGGGTGGAGGGGAAGTTCTACACGTGGGAGAAGCGCGAGATTGTCGAGTTGCTCGGTGAGGATGCCAAGACGTTTTGCCGGTATTACGATGTAACCGACGGCGGGAATTTTGAGGGACAGAATATCCTTCACATCAGCGCTGAGTCCGACCGGATGCGCCAGGAAATGGACACGAACACGCTGGAGGAGCTGTTGGCACGCTGCCGCATGAAGCTGATGACGGCGCGCGACGGGCGCACGCGGCCCCTGACCGACGACAAGATACTCAGTTCGTGGAACGGACTGGTGCTTCGGGCGCTGGCCATCGGCTACCAGGTAACCATGCAGCCGAGGTATCTGAGTCAGGCTATCACGACAGCCGGATTCCTTCGGGATACGATGTATATTGACCGGCATCTGGTCCACGCCTGGCGCGACGGCAGGGCCTCGGAAGGCGAGTTTCTTGAGGACTACGCCTATCTGGCGTGGGGGCTGCTGGAATTGTATCAAAGCGATCCCTCCCGTAGTAACGTCGAGTGGCTCAAGTGGGCGCAGGAACTGATCGACCGGGCGATGGCGCTGTTTGCCGACGATCAGGTCAATTTCTACCTGCGGCCTGAGGGGCAGTCGGATCTGATCATGCGACCGCGGGACGAAACCGATGCCTCTGTGCCGGCGCCGGGGTCGATTATGATCGACAACCTGCTGGTGCTCTCCCGGCTGACCGACGAGACGCGCTACGAAGAGATGGCGCAAAGGGGTCTGCAGTCACTTTCTGGCGCCTTGAGACAATTCGGGCCGGGGATGACATCAGCGCTGCTGGCGCTGGACCGCATGGTGGCGGACAGAGTCGAAGTGGTGCTGGTCGGCACTGGTGAGGGGCGCGATGCCATGTTTCGGGAGATTTGCCGGGCTTTTGTGCCCAATCGGCTGGTCGCTCTCAGCCCGGACGGCAGGGTCAGTTCGGTGAAGCTGTTTGAAGGACGAGCAGTTGACAACGGTGAAGCTGTTGCCTATGTCTGCCGGAACAACACCTGCCGAACGCCGGTCAGGAGCGTGGAGGAACTCGGCAGTCAACTGGCGGACCTGTGATCCGAGGAGTCCGTCAGACGGGCACACAACGACATGCAGTACAATGACATACAACGCGAGGAGACAAGTGGATGGGTAGCATGAACGTCACCATGAAGTGGAGCGGCGGGCTGAAATTCGAAGGGATTAACGTCTGGGGGAACAAGATAGTGGCCGATGTGGCCAGAAGCTCCGGCGGCGAGGAGAGCGGGATCAAGCCGACAGAAATGCTTTTGTATGCTGTGGCCAGTTGCACCGGGGTGGATGTCGTGCGCATCCTTGAAAAGCAACGCCAGAAGCTGACCTCTCTGGAGATCGAGGTTATCGCGCATCAGCAGGACGACTATCCCAAGCCGTTTCACACGGTCGAGGTTATCTATCGCGCCCGAGGGGAGAATCTCGACGAAAAGAAGCTGGCTATGGCCATTGAGCTTTCCGAGAGCAAGTACTGCGTCATCAGTCAGACAATTGCCCGGCCGGCGGAGGTGAAGACCAGCTATGAGATACTTGGCGTGTAACCGGATGCGGGGCAGATGCGTTCCTGCTGCAGCAGGCAACTTAGCGTGGCGGCTTTGCGAACACAGGCTTGATCGAACTGAATGGAGTGAATCGTTTCCGGCCTGAACCTATCTAACGATTAAAAGAGAGAATTCAACTGGATAAGGAAGAACAGGCCCATGATGGAAAAACTGACATACGAGATCACCAGCGACAAGCCGTTCGAGGAAGTGGTGGCGAACATCGAGAGTCAAACAGCCGCGCACCAGTTTCGCGTGCTGGCCGTCCACGATGTGCAGCAGACGCTGGCCGAAAAAGGGCTGCATCGCAAGCCGCTCAAGATTATCGAGGTGTGCAACGCCACCTTCGCCCACGAGGCTCTGAGCCGCGATGTGAGCGTGGCCATGTTCATGCCCTGCAAATTCACGGTATACGAGAACGACCGGGATGAAACGGTCGTGTCTTTGGCCCGGCCGCGGATGATATCAGAGCTGATGCCGGGCGCGGGGCTGAAAGACCTGGCGACGGAGGTTGAGGAAACTCTGAAGAAAGTTATGGCGGCTTCGATCTGATCTTACCAGAATTGGGACCGGCATAAACTATCACCGCAAAAGAGGAGCCTGTCATGTTTCGCACATTTGCCGTCCTGATCCTGATTCTGTTGGCCTTTTCCCTCACCGCGCAGGCCGATGTCCGCCATGAGACCGTAACGGAGTATGCGTTTTCCGGCACCGCCGGTACGATGGCCAAGATTCTTGGCCTGACCAAACCCATTCATTCGGCGGAGTACTACCGCGGTGACTTCAAGCGCACAGATGTGCTCGACAACAAGGGGAAGATGCAATCCTCAGACATTATCGATCTGCAGCGCGAGATGTTCATCACGATGGATCACAAGAAGAAGACCTACACTGAGCTGTCGTTTGAGCAGTGGCGTCGGCAGCTTGCCGAGCTTGGGGACGACATGGCGCAATACGAGTCGGAAGATGAGGGGCATCCCGAAAGCGACAGGGAGTACAGCTACGCGCTAATCGTGGAGGTTTCCGACGCGCCGGAGCAGGTTAATGGTCGAGAGGCGACGAAGCTCACAATGGTTATTGAAGTGTTCTCGAAGGCAGCAGGATCCGATGAAGACTCCGTAAAGGAGATGACTATTACCTCCGACAACTGGCTCACGACCGAACTGGAAGGGACCTCGGAGATTGAGAGTTTCAATGCCCGCCTGTTCGAGAAGCTTGGAGTTGATCCGGCAGCACAGGAGTTGTCTTACATGCTTGACCAGATAGCCGCCAGTATGCCGTTGCTGGCGGAGGCGATCGAGAAGCTACACGAGCAGGGTGAGCAGCTTGACGGGCTGCCGATCAGAAGCGTCACGGTGTTTGAATCGGAGCAGCAGCCCGGCGATGACGCTGAGGAGCAATCGAGGGGTGGGCTGCTTGGCGGGCTGAAGAAGAAGGCGGCCTCGAAAGTCCTGGGGCAGAAATCGTCCCGGGTGCTACAGATCACCACGGATGTCATCGAACGATCCACCGACGGTCTTTCGGACGAGATGTTTGCGGTGCCACCTGGATATAAACTGAAAAGCTGAGCCGGTGTGTGGCTGCAGCTGGTAGCCGACCGACACCGACGTGACAAAGAGAGTGTGAACATGCACCAGACCCAGAACACGGACAAGACGACCTCGCCTCTGCGGCGCTTGGCGCGCACAGCCTTATTCGGTTTGGGTGGCGCCGGTCTTGGATATTTGGGTCATTTGGCCTATATTCAGATCGGCTCGACATGACAGATGATGTGCAATCCGTTTGTCGCTGTGATATTCGGAACAGTGATCGGTCTGATCATGTCCACGCCGGAAAAGAGACGTTCACAGACAGGCTGACCTGAGTCGGTCGGGAACAATGACTACGCTGGTGAGGTGAACGGCAATGCCGATATATGAGTTTCGATGCCAGGATTGCGGGGAGCAGTTCGAGGAACTGGTCAGCCCCTCCGAGGAGCATGTCCCCTGCCCGAGGTGCCAATCGGAGCACACCGGGCGGATAATATCGTTAATTTCGTCAAAGGGCATGAACTCGGCCTGCAACAGCTGCAATACCGCCTCCTGTAAGTCGTCCTCCAAATTCACCTGAGGGTAGGACTTCCCATCCGCCGGGTGCGGATACGAGGCGAGCGATCGATCCTGATCGGATGCGAAACAGAAGCGACCACCTCTTGTACCGGAGATGGTCGCTTTCTCTTTGTTCTTGTCGCAGGTGCAACTTCAAGGCTGGTTGGAACCTACTTCTTACCACTATTGCGAGCAACCACGCAGATGCGGTCGGTCTCCCGCGAGGCCTTGCGCATGGTATAGCAGTTGTAGATTCCCTCGACCTTGAAGCCGGCCTGGCGCAGCAGAGTGCGTATATGCGTATTCGAGTAGGCGTATTCGGTGTGGTCCTCATCGAACCGTTCCCAGCGTTTCCCCTTGTTGACGAAGAAAGTCGCCCTGACGGTTGCGGAACCGCGTTTGGCATTGTAGTGGTTGCGATACACCCAGACCAGGTCATCGCGCACTTCGGCATGAGTCTGGCTGTCCCAGATGGTTGTCAGGGCCTTGGCCGTATTCATGTCGAAGACGAACAGCCCACCGGGATTCAGGTGCTGCTGAACTGCCTTGAAGGTCTCCCCCAGTTTGCGGGCGCTGTCGAGGTAGTTCAGGGAGTCGTAGAACGACACGACGAAGTCGAAGGTTCGCGTCTTGCGCGGCGCCTTGCGCATCTGAATCTTAAGTTTGGGGAGGACCTGGTGGTACAAATCCGCCCCGGACCCGCGCAGCTTGCGGTGGGCGGCGTTGAGCATCTCGGCGGAGCCATCAACCCCGGCCATGTCGAAACCGCGTTCGGAGAGCAACTCGATGGCGGTGCCGGTGCCGCAACACAGATCAAGACCGGAGTCGGGTTTGAATCTGGCCTTATCGAATATCTGCAGCACGTAGTCCACCATGCGTCTGGAGTGCTCATCCTGCCCCATTTGGTCCCAGACTTCTGCAAGTCTGCTGTAGGGTTTACTGCCCGACATTGCCTCGATCTCCTTCTATCTGGTGATTTTGGGCAATGTCCGTACGGGAGGCATCGTTGTAAACTTAAAAATGGCCCCAAGTTACGATTTTCGGCTGGCTGTTGTTAATGTTGACTTTGCGCTGCCGCTGCCGCATTGATCGCACAGACAACCGCCACCACGGGAAACGGAATCCAGAAGGCGAATGCCCGCGAACGCGTGAATACCTCGCTGTCGGCCGAGTACTACCGGTGGCTGTCCATAGCTGTTTATCGAAAGCGCTGCGCGTTTGATAGCACGCAGGTAAGGAGTAGCGAATGTCGACAATGTTCTGGATCTGGATGGCGGCAGCGGTCGTGTTCCTCATGATTGAACTGCTGTCGCCCGCGTTCGTCTTCGCCTGCTTCGTGGCAGGCTGCATTGCGGCGGGAGTGTTTGCCTACTTCTCTCCCGACCAGTACTACTGGCAGATCGGCATTTTCATTGTGGTCACGCTCGGACTGTTGCCTGTGACGCGTCTTCTTGTCAAGCGCATAACCAATCCCGGTTCGCCCGGCGCAAACGTTGACCGCCTCAAAGGGCGGGTAGCCCTGGTGACAAAAGCCATAGACCCGGACCTGGGCGGGCAGGTGAAACTCGATGGTGAGGTGTGGATTGCGCGCGCAACACAACCAGTGCCTGAGGGTGCCAAAGTGCGGGTAACCGGTGTAACCGGAACTCGTCTTGTTGTACAACCGACTGAAACGGAAGGGGAAGCATCATGAACCCGGTAGCGATATTTCTGCTGGTCACGGCGGCCTTCGCCGTTATCTACGTCTCATTCTCCGTCAGGATTATCCGCCCCTACGAACGCGGGCTGGTGGAACGGCTCGGGAAGTTCCACCGTGTGCTGGACCCCGGCCTGAACCTGATCCTGCCGTTCTTCGACACGATGGTTAAGATGGACATGCGCGAAATGGTGCTCGATGTCCCGCCGCAGTTGGTCATCACTATGGACAATGTCGGTGTGGAAGTCGACGCCGTGATCTATGGACAGGTGACCGATCCGTTTCGGGCTTACTATGAGATCAACAACTATTTCAACGCCGCCACCAAACTGGCCCAGACCAACCTTCGCAACGTCATCGGTGAACTCGATCTCGATGCCTGCCTGTCTTCGCGGGATCAGATCAACAGCCAGCTTCGCGATGTACTCGATGACGCCACCGACAAGTGGGGTGTGAAGATCAACCGGGTGGAGCTGCAACGGATTGACCCGCCGGTCGATATCACCGAGGCGATGAGCCGTCAAATGAAGGCCGAACGAGAGAAGCGGGCCAAGATTCTCGATTCTGAGGCCAGCCGCCAGTCGGAGATCAACCGTGCTGATGGTATGCGCCAGGCACAGATTCTCGAGGCGGAAGGCTACGCCGAGGCGGTCATCAAGAAAGCCGATGCCGAGCGGTACCGCCAGATCGCGGTCGCCGAGGGTGAATCGGAGGCGATCGCCAAGGTCTTCAGGGCGATTCACGACGGCAACCCCGATGACAAGCTCATCACGTTGAAGTACCTGGAAATGCTGCCGCGACTGGCCGAGGGACAGGCCAACAAGATATTCCTGCCGTACGAGGCCACCGGGATCATCTCCGCCCTGGCTGCAATGGTCGAGGGGCTGAAAACCGATAAGGGCAACGGCGTCAAGCACACATCGAGACCGGCTTCCACTGCCGAGCATACGCCGGGCGCGGTGTAGTCTCTTGCCGGCTGCTTCGCTGGGCAGAGTGTGGGGGGTCTGAGGCGGAGCTTCCCGCCTGGCAACCGATGGCATGGCGTGATCTCGTTCTATCGACAGGATGTGATCGTTGCACAGGGATCGTTGGCGTGCTTGATGTGTAGGCAAAGTGTCAGACGGCACTTCGTTCGCACTTCAGGGGGCGGCTTCTGTGACTGGGAGCCTCGTTATCCTGTTTGACAATGCCGGCTGTTAGTGGTAGCTTTGACCCGGGAAAGAGAGATGATATAGTGGAGTCAGAAACACGCAGAGTGCGTCGCCCGGCCGTGGCGGGGATGTTCTACCCGGCCGATCCGGTTGAGCTGACGCGTTCGATTGCAGAAATGTACGCCGCCGCCGAGAAGCGGCCGCTTTCGGGGCCTCCCCTGGCTATCATTGCCCCCCACGCCGGGTACCCCTACAGCGGCATGACGGCGGCCCGCGCCTACAAGCTTATCGAGGGGGAGGAATTTGACACAGTCGTGGTGGTGTCGCCCTCGCACACAGTGTTTTTCAAGGGCTGCTCGGTTTACGACGGCGACGCCTACCAGACCCCTCTCGGAGAGATAGAGATTGACCGCGATCTGGCCGAACGGATCGCGCGCGTGCATCCGTCCGTCTACTTTTCGAGCCAGGGCCATTCGGTTGGTGCGCAGCGAGGAGAGCACTCGCTGGAAGTGCAGTTGCCCTTTTTGCAGATTGTCCTGGGCAGGTTCAAGCTGGTGCCGATTGTCATGGGCGAGCAGGATGAGGACACGACAACGGCCCTGGGTGAAGTGCTGGCCTCGGCGCTTCGGCAAAGCCGGACGCTGATGGTGGCCTCATCGGACCTGTCGCATTTCCATGACCTCGGAACGGCCAACCAGCTTGACAACCGGGTGAGAAAGGCTGTCGAGGCTTTTGATCCCGGGCGGCTTTTGTCGGTACTCGAGACCGGCGATGGCGAGGCCTGCGGCGGCGGCCCCATCGCGGCTGTGCTTACGGCCGCACGACGGCTTGGCGGTACCGAGGTGAAGGTGATTGATTACACGACCAGCGCCGAGACAACCGGCGATGCCAACGAGGTGGTCGGCTACCTCTCTGCCGTTGTTATCGGCGGCGAGAAAGCGAGGCAAGTCAGGTCAGCCATAGGCTCCCGTCAGGCCGAGCCGAAGAAGGGATTTACGCTGGACGACCAGCAGCAGGAAACGCTGCATCGCGTTGCCCGTGAAGCCATTGCGGCCGGGCTGGCCAACCGGTCCTATGAGCCGCCCAAAGACGAAAGCCTGCTAAACGAGCGGGGGGCTTTTGTCACGCTTGAGATCGACGGGCAGCTTCGCGGCTGCATCGGGCAGCTTCGCGGCCGCGGCCCCCTGACAGAAACTGTCGCACAGATGGCCCACGCGGCGGCCTTTGATGATCCCCGGTTTTCGCCGTTGACAATTCAGGAGTTCGAACGTCTGAAGATAGAGATTTCAGTGCTGTCACCACTGAAACGAGTGCACGACATCAACGAAATCGAGGTTGGCCGCGATGGTCTGATGATCAAGCTGGAATTCCACAGCGGATTGCTCCTGCCACAGGTGGCCACCGAACACGGCTGGGACCGCGTCACCTTCCTTGAGCAGACATGCCTGAAAGCGGGGCTGCCGAGAAACAGCTACAGGGACAAGCTGGCTGAGATCTACCGGTTCGAGGCGCTGGTCTTCTGAGGTCCGGGCGCCGATCACACAATTAAAGTTGGGGAATCCGGCAGGAGTCCGGATCAGTTTTCAGGATGTCTGTATGCGATGGACAGCGCTATGCACCACATTGGCTTTACTGGCACTGCTGATCTGCCAGTGTTCTGATTCGAGGATCACGAATAACGACAACCCCACCCCTGTGCCACAGTATACGATGGCGGATTTGACCGCCACTGATCATGAACTGCTGGAGGCCGGGTCGCAGTTTGCCCCGGAGATCTTCCGAAGAATCTGCGAATCCCGGGAGATCGACGAGAATGTCTTCGTCTCACCCTTGTCCATATCTGTCGCGCTGGGGATGGTCCACGCCGGTGCTGCGGGGGAAACACAGCAGGCCATCTCCCAGGCCCTGCGCTTGCCGGCAGGCATGACACTGGACCAGGTCAACGAGTCGTATCGCACGATTATGAAGGTTCTGCCGGGCCTTGATCCGAGGACGACTGTGTCTCTGGCCAACGCCGTGTGGTATCGTCAGTCGTTGACGCTGCACGGCAGTTTCCAGACGATTTGTCGAGACTATTTCGATGCCGCCGTGCGCGGCATGGACTTCGATGATCCGGCGACTGTCGATACGATCAACAGCTGGGTCGATGACAAGACCAGGGGGCTGATTTCGGAGATCGTCGCGTCACCGCTGCCGCGGGATTTGGTGGCGCTATTGGCCAACGCCATCTACTTCAAGGGTGACTGGACATACTCCTTCGACCCGGACTTCACCAAGCCGCAGGTGTTCCACCGTGCCGACGGAAGCGAAGTCATTCGCGATATGATGTATCTCGATACTGACTCGCTGCTCGACGACAACAGCCGTCGCGACACTACTGTCTTGTATGCCAGCACGCAGTTGTTTTGGGCGGCCAGTCTGCCGTATGGCAATGGTGCCCTGCGGATGACCGTACTGTCACCGACGCGTGATCATACCGCTGATGACATCATAGGCGCTTTCACAGCCGAGTCCTGGGCAGAGTGGCGCGGGTTATTGCGCCCCGCCTCGTTCGAGCTGGCCTTGCCGAAATTCCGCTTTGAGTTCGAGCAACCGCTCAAGGACCAGCTGGTCGATATGGGGATGGGCCCGGCCTTCGATCCGTTCGTGGCCAATTTCGACAGCATGTTCGTGGATGCCGATGTGTTCATCTCGCAGGCGCTGCACAAGTCCTTCGTGCAGGTCGATGAAGTGGGCACGGAAGCGGCGGCTGTGACGGTCATAGCCATGGGTACTACAAGCCTCGAGAAACAGCTCATCAGATGTGACCGACCCTTTGTGTTTGTGATCCATGAATCGACCACGGGAACGATCCTTTTCGCGGGACGAGTGGCTGATCCGGTCTGGCAATAGCAGTCGGGGCTTGACAGAGGCAGCAGGGGGGCGTATAGATGAGCCGCTATGTTTGACCCTGCCGCATTCCCCGCCTGGGCGGTTCCAGTTTTGATCTTCTTCGCCAGGGTGACCGATGTCACGCTGGGGACGGTGAGAATCGTTTTGGTGGCCCGGGGACAGCGGCTGGTGGCCTCGCTGCTGGGTTTTGCCGAGGTCACTATCTGGCTGGCGGCGATCGGCCAGATCATCCGTGATTTGTCCAGTATCGAGAACTTCCTCGCCTATGGCGCCGGTTTTGCCACCGGTACGTTTCTGGGCATGACACTGGAGCGTCGGCTGACCCTCGGTAAGCTGCTGGTGCGTATCATTATACCGAGCGAAAGCGGGGAACTGATAGAAGTTCTCCGTGAGAATGGCTATCGGATTACTCACGTGGATGGTTCTGGGGCGAAAGGCTCGAAGAAGGTGATATTCTCCGTGGTCAGGGCCTCGAGGTTGAAAGCACTTCTGGGTATTGTGGAGCAATATGCGCCCAAGGCGTTCTATACGGTCGAGGATGTCCGGCACGTTCACGAAGGAGTGCCGGCGGAGATGACCCCATCGTGGCGACGGCAACTGCTGCAGCCGTTCTTCTGGTTTCGCAAGAGCAAGTGACAGGCCCACATCTGCTTAACATTGGTGATGCGGCCTTTGCGCAGTGATGGGAGCACACCTTTTGCTTGACGGCGGCGTTTGAGGCCCTATCTTGGCGAGCACTGTGGTTCGCGCCTCGGGCGCGAATTCCCATTTTGGCCGCCATGTGAGGCGTAAGTGTCTTCACTCCGAATCCGGGCCGATCGTACTCCGGAACCGCCGTGACCACATTGAGTGTCTTCGCATTCACCGGTCGAGTTAAGTACAGACGGACCAGCCAATTTAGGCCGTTCTGCGGCTGGCGCCGGGAGCGGCATTGTGACGAGAAACGATGAGGAGAGATGTATGTTGCGACTGTGGATTCTTCTGGTACTGGCGGCAGGCCTGTTGGTCGGCTGCGGGGGTAACGACGGGCAGGAAACCGGACAGGTCGAGACCGAGGCCACCTCAACGACCGCTCAGGGAAATGGCAGTGCCGGTGATGTTATTGTTGAGTACTTTACGTTGCTGGCCGCAGGTGACAGCTTGGCCGGCGGTGACTACTTCGCCGATGAAGTCATGCAGAGCCTCGGTGGTGAGGAGAATTTCCAGGCGGCTCAGGCGATGCAGCGACTGCAACTGGAGGAGCGCGGTGGATTGAGCGGAATCGTGGTCATCGACGAGCAGGTTCAGGGGGAGCAGTCGATGGTGACATTCGAGATTACCACCGTCGGCGGCACGGTCGACACCGGTCAGGCCCTGCTGGTCCTTCGCGAGGGAGAATGGAAGTGGATCAGATAGCGCTCCGGTGCTGATGGTCAGGCAATCATTGGGCTGCCGGGATGTGAGTATCCGGCGGCCCGTTTTCGTTGCCCGCCAAAGCAAATCCTTGAACCAACTGGCGAACTTGGCTATTTTTGCCCCATGCCTGAGTCACGTCCATCGGTATTAATCACCGGCGCCAATGGTTTTGTTGGTGCCCGGCTGTGTCGGGCGTTCGCCTCGGCCGGCTATCAGGTCTGTGCGGGGGTGCGTCGCACTGCGGATGTATCCGCCCTTGATCCGCAGGCCGTGGTCTTTCGCTACGGAGACATCACACACAGCGAGGACCTGCGCGAGATGGTCGCTGAGGTCGACTATGTGGTGCACAACGCCGGGATCGTGAAGGCGAAGTCCGCGGACGCGTTCACCACCGTGAACGTTGAGGGCGTGCGCAACGTCTGCCGCGCAGTGGCAGAGCATAACCCTCAGGTGAAGCGAGTGGTTTTGATTTCTTCGCTGGCGGCGTGCGGTCCCTCGCTCGCCGGTCGACCGGTCCGCGAGGATGATCCCCCGCACCCGATAACTGCCTACGGTCGCTCCAAGCTGGCTGGTGAAGAAGCCGCAATGCCTTTTGTAGACGAGCTCCCGCTGGTGGTGCTGCGGCCATCCGGCGTGTACGGGCCGGGCGACAAGGAGGTTTTTGCCTTCTTTCAGAGCCTGAACCGTCACATTCGCCCCTGCATTGGCGACACAAGCCGCAAACTGCAACTGGTGCATGTCGACGATGTCTGCCGGGCGTCGCTCGCTGCGTGCACCAGTGCAGTCGAACCGGGACGAGTCTACCATATTGCTGAGCCGAGGGCCTATTCACTGAAAGAGATGATCGACATATTGCAGCGTGCCTGCGGACGCTGGGCCATACCTCTGTACCTCCCCTCGGGGCTGTTTCGAGTTATCGCGGCGATCAGCGAGGGCGTCTTCCGCGCGGTGGGAGCGACGCCGATGCTGACCCGTGAGAAGGCCGGGGAGCTGCTGGCCGAATGGGAGGTTGATGTGACGCGCGCCCGCGAGGAGCTTGGGTTTGTGGCGCAGGTCGCGTTTTCTCGGGGAGCCGAAGAGACGTTCGCATGGTATCGGCGGAAGGGTTGGCTGTCATGAGAATCAACTGGATGGTGCTGTACTGCTTCGCCTTTGGGGGATTGTATTTGCTGATAGCCAGTGCCGTGCTGGAACTGGCGCTGAAGAAGCTGGGGTTCTTGAGGCTGTATCCGGCTGAGATGCTCGAGCCGTACTCGGTTAAGTGGTTTCTTGTGAATTTCGTGATGGAGTTTTTGTTCTTTGTGGTTATTCCTACGCTGGCCTTCGAGTTCTTCCACGTGCTGCTGCCGCTGACGGACATCCGCACGGCCCTCGCGGGAGCGCTGGTAGCGTTCACGCTGGGCGTGGTCCCGGCGATCATGGGGCTGACGGTGCGCCTCAGCCTGTCGATGCCCTATCTGCTGTTTTTCATGTGCGCCCATCTTCTGAAACTCGGAGGGGCAATGCTGGTTGTGGGATATATCTATTCACTGTGAAGCATGAGGACGACATGAGCGTGTATGATCCCCGGGCGTTCGCCGAGGCCCGCAAGCTGTTTCCGCACACGGAATCGGTGAGCTACTTCAATTCGGCCTCCTACTGCCCGTTCGCGACTACCGTGGCGGACGCCATTGGCCAGAATGTGCAGCTACGTCTCGCCGCCGATCGCGATGACACCCGGCTGACTCACGAAACACTTGATACGCTGCCGGCGAAGCTCGCCCGCCTGATCGGGGTACGCAGAGAGGATGTCGGGCTGGGCGGCAATACCAGTTTCGGGCTGAACATCGCCGCCTTTGCCCTGCCGCTGAAACCTGGTGACGAGGTCCTGATATCGGACATCGAGTTTCCCTCGGCCATTTATGCGTTCCGCGGCGCCGCCGCCGAGCGCGGCCTCAGGCTGAAACTGGTCGAGTCCCGGAACAGAGAATTCGACATAGACCATTTCAAGCAGGCCATCGGCAAGAGGTCTCGAGCCCTGGTGATCTCCTCGGTGCAGTTCTTCAACGGATACAAGAACGACCTGAAAGCCCTGGGCGACATCTGCCGCGCGCATGATATGTACTTCGTTGTCGACGGTATCCAGGGATTGGGTGTGGAGCCGATCAATGTCCGTCGGCTTGGAGTCGATCTGTTCGCCAGCGGCTGTCAGAAGTGGATGCTGGCGCCTCAGGGAACGGGCATGTACTATCTCTCGGAGCGCGTGCGTTCCGAGCTGAGCCGGCCCTGGGCATCGTGGCACGAGGTCGACTGGCAGATGAATTACTCGGACCTGTTCAAGTTCGAACTGCCGTTCTTTGAGGACGCCCGACGCTGGCAGATGGGATACTACAGTGTGCTGAATCTGTTGGGTCTTGATGCCGCCGTGGATATCATCCTCGGGCTGGGCGTGGGCAACATACAGAAACATAACCGGGGGCTGCTGGACCGCCTGGCGGCGTATCTTAAGGAGTCACCGGCGTATACGATAACCTCGAACATGAAGCCAAAACACCGCTCCAGTATTTTGACCTTCACGTGCAACGATTATGAACGCTTGCATACACAGCTGTTGCAGCATAAAATAATCTGTGTCCATCGTGAGGGATCGATACGGATTTCGGCCCATCTGTTTAACGACGAGGGCGACATAGACCGCCTGATAGCCGTGCTGGATGCTTTTGCAGGTTGATTAGCAGTGCGCTACGGAAACGCTTGCGTGATGACAGTGCTCAAACAACGGAGAACGACACAGGATTGAGTAGGTATGTTTGATTTGCAACAGGCCAGGATTCTGGTTACGGGGGCGACGGGCAAACTGGGCAGAGAGGTGCTCTACCATTTGAACCGGCGGGGTATCAAGCCTGTAGCACAGGTTCGGCGGGATGGGGACTGTTCTTACATTGATTCGCTGGGGCTTGAGAAGCGCCTCGCGGACCTTCGCCAGGAAACGGAACTGGCGCCTCTTGTTGAGGGGGTGGATGCCATCATCCACTGTGCCGCCCTCGTCAATTTCCGTCGCGATCGTCTGACGCAGTTCACGGGCGTCAATGTTTTCGGGGCGTTGAACCTGTACCGGGCGGCTTCGGACGCCGGCGTAAAGCGTTTTGTCCATGTCTCCAGCGTCGTCGGTATCGGAGCAATCCCTCGTCGCAACGGCAATAACGGGAGCAACCGCGGTCCCTCGATCAAGGCCAACGAGCAGTCGGAGTTCAACCTCGGACACCTTAAGGTACCCTACATCATGACCAAACGGGCGGCCGAAGAGGAGTTGCTCATGGCGGCTGTCGACAGCAAGACGGAACTGGTTATAGTCAACCCGTCGATCATCGTCGCTCCCTCGCGCACCGGTGATGACCGGAGCAAAGCGCGCAAGATTCTTGGTCGCTTCTTCATGCCCGATTTCCCCAACTGGATCAATCTCGTGGACATCCGCGATGTCGCCCCCGGGATTATTGCGGCGCTCGAGAAGGGTCAAAAAGGCGAGCGGTACATTCTTGCGGGCGATGACATCACCGGACGCGATCTGGTGCTGTCAGTTTCGTCGATCATCGGTCGCATTCCTCACTTGGTCGGTATCCCCCGTTTGCTGCTGAACAGCAGCGCGCGTGTGTCGCTGTGGTGGTCGAAAGTCTTCGGCAGAAGCCGTATCAGGTTCTACCCTGACCTGGTCAGACTTCTGGATTACGACTGGGCCTTCTCATCTCTGAAAGCGCGAAGAGAGCTGGGATTCGGGTCGCGATCGATCTACAATACTCTTGAGGATCTGCTCAAGAACAACTTCGTCGGCACCTCACGTCGGGCGCATCCGGGAGACTAAGGAGTGATGTCGCTTGCGGGAGTTCCCCGTTTTATGGCATAGATGACCAGGCCCGCACCGGCCAGAAACGGAATGATCGACAGGTACTGCCCCATGGTCAGAGCCGAATCCGACAGGGCCTGATATTCCTTGACGAACTCCACCAGGAATCGGGACAGGAAGTACGAAGCCAGAAACAGCCCGGAGAGCAATCCGACCGGCCGACGCTCGCGGCCCATCTTCCGATCGATAGTCACCAGAATCGCTAAGATGGCAAGCCCCATGAGGAACTCGTAGATCTGTGAGGGGTGGCGCGCCACAGCGCCGCCATCGTAGCGAACGAAGCGTACTCCCCACGGCAGATCGGTGGCGCGACCGACTACCTCGGAATTGAAGAAGTTGCCCAGGCGCACCATCGCCGCTCCAATCGCAGCCGAGAATGCGAAGCGGTCCATGAAATCGAGAACGCTGGCCCGATAATGCCGGGCATAGAGGATCAGGACCGCGATCAGAGCAACAGCCGCCCCGTGGCTGGCCAGCCCCCCCCGCCACAAGACGAACAGCTCCAGCGGATTGGAGAGATAGAAATCCGGGGCATAGAACAGGGCGTGCCCCAGTCGCGCCCCCACCACCACGCCGAGTACGCCCCAGATGAGGAAGTTCTGGGCGATGGCCTCGCGGTAGCCGCCGCGGAGGATCTGCGCTCGCCACACGAAGTAGCCGGTATAGAGCATGGCGACGAAAATGATGCCATAGTAGCGCAACTGGAAGGGTCCGAAGCGCACGATGGCGGGATCAAGGTCGAAAATGATGCCGGCTACCATTGGTTCTCCTTGCCGGGTACTATACGGGGCGTTGGGCGTGCGGGCAACTTATAATGTAGGGGATGTGGGGGGATGCTGGACTCCCACTCGCGGCTCCCTGAGTGACAGGCGGTCAAGTCTATCACCGAGTTGTATCCCTTCAAATGGCACCTACCCAAACAGGGACTACGTTAAGTCCACTAACAGCAGAGGGATGGCGCCTCACGTTCTCGTCGAGAGCGAAACCACTTCGTCATAAGGAATCGCGAGTCCGATTTCCACTGCCCGACGTAGTGCACTCTCTTGGGAGTTCCGAACTAACGGATGTCCTTGCTCTATTCGAAGGCATTTCTCAATCGTGAGCACGTTAGAACCAGATCATCGTAGGCATCGAAGTCCATATGTCTAAAGTGAGCTATGCTATTCCGGTAATCTTCCAGAACCTTGATATCACGTAGAAGGTACTCTGCTCTTTCAAACATCTCAGCGAAGTCCTTCTCCCACCTTCCCTCAATCAGCTTTGCGCACTCACCAAGCGTAAAATACTCCTGCAGCCTTGAACGCGAGAGATGCTTATCACCTGATCTCTTCGCTCTGTCAAATAGCCTTTGGGCGAGTTCCTGACCGAGTATGCTCTTGTACCACCTACCGCCGTCTCTACCGTACTTCTCACTAAGTACTGCCCATATCTTGTTGCGGATGAGCGTCTCTGTGCGAAACACAGTATGATAGGCGGCTTGTAAGATGCGCTCAACGGAGAAGCGAACGGGTAGTTCCTTACGCTCGTCAGGGACTTTGAATTGACGCAGATACCGCTCCAGATAGCCATCCAGTTTGGTGATACACCCGGTGAAGCACGTCTTGTCCTTTCGAAGTTCATCGCCGCGCCACGCAAGCTCGTGACTGATCCAAAGATCCATGCGACCTTCCATCGTTTCTATCCCATACCTGCCGTATGGCGCGCCGTAGTACAACACATCATCAACTTGCTCTCGATGAGGATCTAAAGCGGGCGAAACCCGGGAGAACTTCAGCGTGACATCCCCAAGTGATATTGCTACGGGAATACCTGAGGGACTGAGCAAGATTTCACCATTGAATCCAAATGCCAAGTCTCGCCATTGTCCAAGGATCTGAGCCTCTCTCTGCCGGATGTCGGGCGATATGAAATTCGCCTCGTCGGGGCAGTAGAGTCTTACCGCAAAGACTTTGTCACAGGAATCGCAATAACCACATAGGAGATTGTCGTTGTCGAAGATGTGATTAGCCTTCAACTCATCACTCGTGGCATCAAATACGGCCGAGTACTGCTCCACTTCGAACCCGTCACCAGTGAGACGGATGTGTTCGGAGTAACTAAAGTCTACTTCGTCTGAGTTGCAGTACGGACACCGCACTTCAATAGTGATTCTGATCTCTTCTTGAGGCATCTCACGTCCCTAATCTGATTTCATAACGATAGAGCACTGTTACGGCTGTTTTGGCCCACCGCACGTTAGCCCAACAGTATCATCATCGTCAAGTGTTGAATTCAGCCCGCAGAGCACAACAAGAGCGGCTTCAAGGAGATTGTTCTGCCCGCGCCAATTGCCTATACTCCACCTGACAACTGAATCATTCACCATCTGTTCGGAGGAAATCATGCGCAAGCTTATTCTGCTCGTTGGCATGATGGCGGCAGCATTGGCAGCCGCCGCCCCGACCGGCGCCCAGGTCCTGCAGTCCTGGGAAGCGCCATCGGGGAAGATAGGGTTCTACCCGATATCAAACGAAATCTCGCTGCTGCGCAATGTCGATGATGCCGGCGAAGACCGCGGCACAACCCTGCAGGTCGTCGCTATCAACAGCTTCCGGTTGCTGACGCAGTTCAATCTCGAGTTCACCGCCGATTACAACTGGGATTACACCGAGGGCCGTGCGCGGGATCACTATGTCGAGCTTGGGCTGGTCAAACCGGTGTCGAGCTTCGTGGCGCTGAGCTACCAGCGAGTGATATCCTCGTTTGAACCGGAGTCGGTCAATCAGTTTGGCCTACGGTTGGTCTTCTGACCGGCTTAGGTTGCTCTGAAGAACAATACGCGATGCTTTGCCGACAATACCGGCCTTGTTGACCGCGCGCGCCTCGAGCATGTTCACACCGGGGTTCAATCGCCACGAGAATGAGGCCGGTGAACTCTCCCACTGGTTTTCGTCGAGACGGACCTCATAGCGCTCGAAGAAGGGCATGGTGTGTGTCAGCCTGACCGTCAGGCTGTCGCCCGGCACTGCGGCGTGGGTCAGGCTGACGGACGTTTGGTTCAACATCGGATAGGCCAGATGGTGGTCACTGGTGTAGTGCAGGTTGCGGGCAAACCCCTGAAAATGCAGCTCGGGCGTGACACCATCAACCAGGTACTCGAACGATAGTGACTGTGAGCGCTTCCCGAAGTAGATCTCGTGAGTGTTGTAATCGAGATGGTGGAAATACGGCGCCCAGGCACGCGACTGACGAGCGTAGTCCCGGTCGGAATGCTGGCCAACCATGCTCAGACGATCACCGTGGCCGCCGACAAACAGCCGTCGGCATTCGTCGGCTGACAGCGGTGTACTGCCGCCGTCGGTCCACCAGGCGTTGTTCTGGGGATCGAGAACGATCCACTTCTGGAACTCATTGGACCAGACCTCTGTAACAACATGACCGCGACCGAAGCCATAGGCGACCGGATACTGGGCCAGCCCAACGACGCGGGCCGGAAATCCCAGCGCCGAATAGCAGTTGGCCAGGAGCACCGCAAACTCCACACAACGGAAACGCTCCCCCTGCTCGGCTTGTCGCAGAAGATTCAACGCGTTGGCGTCCCGGCATTCGTTGTTGCCGCTGTGCTGCCAGCGTGTTGAGGCCCAGTCGAGCAGACGCTGCATCTGCGCGAACTCGGAGGGGTCGTCTGTGGCGATCGTCGCCAGCTGGTACTCGTTGCGGAGGGTGTCGAACGACGGATCATCGTACTCATCCCAGCGGTAGCGGGAAAGATCAGTGCCGCCGGTATACGTTTCATAGCTCAGGACAGCGATGGGGCTTCTGTCGATACTGACCTCACGGATGATCTCCGGCGCCGCGGCGAGAAGATCAGCGAAGCGACCCGGATGCTCCCGTCGCAGGTAGTCGAAATCGGTGTCGGCCTGCAGCCACTCCGGATTGTCATAACCGGCGCGCAGTGACTCATGCAGGTAGGCGAAGGCACTATCGACCTGCCCTGCCAACGACCAGCAGCAGGCGATATTGTAGAGCACAGCCGGTCGGAAGGAATCGGCAACCGGACAGGTCAAAGCCTGAGCGTAGAGCCGGGCTGCGTCAACCCAGCGACCTTCTTGATATGCAACATGGCCACTGTCGTGCAGATGTTCAAAGTCCTGGTTGGCGGTCTGGGCCATGACATTGACAGCGGACCATATGACAGCAACGATTGTGATAATGAGTCTCATGATCGTCTCCCTGTTTGTCTGAACCATACGAAGGTGAACTGCCGGGGTTCCGGCCTCGGCGTCAGATTGGACGTTGCGGGTGAATATCGGGCCGATCAAGTTCACAGATCCTGGATCCTCATCCTTCATTGCCGAGCCGACCCCGCTGGGGGTCTGCCGGTGGATACTCGGCTGATTTCCGCAACCTTTGTGGATAAAATGCGTTATATTAGAGCCGGGCGGTGAAAGGATCGCCTGCTGCCGATGTATAAGGTAGTGACTGATGCAGTTACTCCCGGCTTGTCCGGTCGAGTCTTTCCCGATATGGGGGTGACTTGGTTTCGACGGGTCTTGTGAGGAGTTGCTTGCGTGCCGGGGATGTCTGGGACCCCGTTACCAAACCGGGCGAACACAATACTTGGCGAATATAACTACGCCATGGCTGCCTAATTTAGGTTCAGCCCGTTGCCCCGGATCTTTGCCTTCGAGGTCCGGACGCAGCGCCGACAATGAAGGCTCGGCTGCGCGATGTTGCTAAGCGTGGCTTAAACTGAAGCAACTGGCCTTGGTTGTGGCCTGTCGGTCGGCAGCAATCAGGGCGAGAATAATAGACTGACTACGCACGTAGTGGGCCACTTGGCATGAGATTCGGACGGGGGTTCGATTCCCCCCACCTCCACCATTTTTCCGCACATTCCACGCGTTGCCTCATAATAAAAGGTTACCGAAGCTCAGAGTCGTTTCCTCACATTCCTGGTTACCGAGACCAGTCGGAAGATAGCCTTGAGTTCTCTCTCAATTTGCTTCTTGAGCTTGAA
>Ga0334890_1000421_pt1 | contig 76263 bp, 57 predicted proteins | sample GraSluR1_MG_3_FD_207220 | JGI IMG/M metagenome (GOLD analysis project Ga0334890, IMG submission 207220) | Sludge microbial communities from methane-producing bioreactor in Wageningen University, Netherlands - Granular Sludge_31_08-R1 | ecosystem: Engineered > Bioreactor > Anaerobic >... | reverse complement strand
CCCGGTTCGTGGAGGCCGTGTACGCCGATATCGAGCCGATGTTGATGATCCGGGGGGAGTAGTCGGGGAGCCCCTGCTTTTTAAGGCCGATCATCGCGTTGGCGAAGAGCTGGTTCATGAAGAAGGTCCCCTTCAGGTTGATGTCCATCAGGCGGTCGAAGCTCTCCTCCGTGGTTTCCAGGATGTTCAGGCGCGTCAGCGGGGCGACGCCCGCGTTGTTCACCAGCACGTCGATGCGTCCGTGCGTCTTCAGCACGAAGTCGAGGGCGGCCTGCCTGTCCTCGCTTTGCGAGATGTCGCACTTCACGTAGTCCGCGGGGACGCCGTACGTTCTCAATTCGGTGAGCGCCTCCGCCGCCTTCTCCTCGCCGGAGGAGCTGCTCATCACCACCGCGTACCCCAGCTTCGCGTGCTTCGCGAGCACGCCCAACCCGATGCCCCGCGACGATCCCGTCGTCAGAATGACTTTCCGCGTCATGCCTTCGTGTCTCCTTTCATGCGAAGGGTGTTCAGCGCTTCCCCTCCAGCTCTTCCCGCCAGTGTTCGACGACGCCCGCCGGGGAGTAGACGAACAGCATCTCCATGTCCGAGTCGCCGGTGTTGCGCAGCGTGTGGGGGACGTCGGGGTCCAGGTAGACCGTGTCGCCCGCGCGGACCGCGCCCGTTTCGTCGCCTACCTGCATTTCGCCTGTTCCGGAGAGGATGTGGTAGATCTCCTCGTTGAAGTGTCCGTGCGCGGGGATGCTGCCCCCAGGGAAGATGCGGACTCGCCCCATCACGAACCCCTTCGCCTGCAGAGGGCTGTCCTTTCCGACGAGCACGCGCGTCCTTCGCCCGGCGGGGAAGTGCGTGCCTTCGATCTCCTCGAAATGTATTTTTTTCACGGTGCTCCGCCTCCCCGGCTACATGTTGATCTTCCGGACTTTGTCGAACTCCTCGTGCAGCTCCTGCGCTATGGTGGCGATCTCCTGGCCGGCCCTTGAGACCTCTTCCATGGAGTCGCTCTGATTCGTGCTGATCCGTGCGCTCTCGCCGGACGACTTCTGTACTTCGAGGACGGAATCCGTCATCGAAGCGGCATCCCGGCTGATCTCGCCGATTCGCTCGAGCAGTTCGCGCAGCGATGTGCGCCCCGTCTTCAGGTCGCCCTCCGTCGTCGAGATGGTGTCCGTCGCCGTCTGAACCAGCGAGACGATCTCCTTGATGGTCCCGGCAATTTCCGCCACCGCCGTCAGCGAGTTGCTCGCCAGCTTCTTTACCTCGTTGGCCACGACTGCGAATCCCTTGCCCGCATCACCGGCACGCGCGGCCTCTATTCCGGCGTTCAGCGCAAGAAGGTTGGTCTGCTTGGCGATATTCTGGATCGTTCCGACGACTCTGCCGATGTTTTCCGATCTGGCGCGCAGATCCGATATCTTGCTCACCGAGAGCGTCATGGAGCTGTTCATCTGCTCGATGGCGCTGTTCGCTCCCTCCGCGAAGGAGACGCAGTCCTTTGCCTTCCGCTGCATCTCTTTCGCCGCCTCGAGTTCTTTCACGGCGGAATCGGCGACATCCTGCGAGCGCCTGTTCAGATCCTGCGACATGGCCGTCACCTCCTCGGAGGAGGCGGCAAGCTCCTCCGCCATGGCGCTCAGATGTTCCGTGCTGGAGGCTATCTTCATGACCAGTCCGTTGTAGGCCGTATAGTCCTTCACGATCTCGACCGCGCCTATCGGCTCGCCCTTCTCGTTGTATACTCCGGCGTTGGAGACGAGCGCGGTCAGCTTGGCGCCGTCCTTCCGGTAGACATCCACCTGAGCGTCCTTGAGAAACTTGCCGCTTATGACGCACTTCTGCGTCGGACAGTCCTTGCAGACATCCGCGCGGAAGATGTCGCCGCACTTCGTCCGCTTCGCCTCCGCCTCCGAGTAGCCGGTCAGCTTCTGGATGGCCTCCGGCCAGAGGATGACGTTGTACTCCATGTCCCTGACATAGTAGGGGTCGGGCATGGCCGACTGGATCGCCTTCAGCATGAAGTAGTCCCTCTCTCGCGCCGGATCGCTCACGATTTGCGTATCATCAGGCACGTTTTTTCGTTTCAATTTCATCGCATACCCTTCTTTCACGGTTATTTCACCCTCTGCCGGTTCGCTTCCCGCGCTGTGCGGCCGATGCCGGCCTTACGGAAGATTATAACCGAAACGGTACCGCAAAAGATTCATCAGGCATCAACATCAATACGCCATTTTAAAACGACGATGGCGGAGGGCTGCTTCTTCCGCCTCCGCCATCCCGCCCATCTTCTGCAGCTCGAAATCCCTACCTCGCGGCCTCGGCTATGGCTTTGGCGACGGCGCGCAGGTTTTCCTCCCACTCCTCGGCGAGGGGGTTGACCGTCTCGACCGTCGCGCCGACTGCCCGAGCGATGATTTCAGCGCTTCTCTTCGAGAACTGCGGCGAAATGAAGACCACTCGAACTCCGCGCTCCTTGGCCTCCGAGATGATGTTCGCCAGATCGGCGGCCTTCGGTTCCTTGCCGTCGGTCTCGATGGCGACTTCGACGAGACCGTAGCTTCTGGCGAAGTAAGCCCATGCGGGGTGGAAGACGAGGAAGGCCGCTCCCTGCTTTTCGCGGAAAAGCTCGACGAACTCGGCGTCCATCGCCTTTATGCGCTCGACGAAGGCTGCGTGCCGCTTGGTGTACTCGTCCTTGCCGTCGGGGTCGATTTCGATCAGTCCGGCGAGGATATTTCCCGCCATGTGGATCGTTTCGCGCGGGCCGTTCCAGACGTGCGGGTCGGCGCCTTCGTGATGGTGATGGTTGTCGTGCGCATGATGTTCGTGCTTCTCGGCCTTGTGGTCGTGCTTGTGATCGTGTTCGTGCTGCTCGGCCTTGTGTTCGTGCTGATGTTCGTGGTTGTCGTGCCCGCGAGAGACTGCTATCTTGTCTATCCCCTCGTCGGTATGATAGATCTTCAGATCGGGGGTCAGGCTCTTCACCCGCGGAAGGAGCGTTTCCTCGAAGGGGAGTCCTATGGCGAAGTAAGCCTTCGCCTTCGCCAGCCCCGCCATCTGGGCGGGAAGCGGTTCGAAGACGTGGGGATCGCGTCCTTTCTCCACCAGAACCGAGACGTTCACACGTTCGCCGCCGATCTGTCCGACGAAGAACCTCTGCGGCAGAATTGAGACGAAGACCGATACAGGTTCGGCCGCCGCGGCCGAAGAGAAGGCGAGCAGCGCGAAAAGCGCGGATAACAGAACTTTTTTCATTCCAAATCTCCTCCTTATCGACAGGAAAGGGACGAGCTTTCCTCTGAACGGTACCTTCCGCCGGAGCAGGAAGGGCACACCCCTTGAAAGACGACGGAGACACTCTCCGCCGCGTATTCGTCGGTCAGCAAGGTGAAGAACATTCCCTTCTCTTCCTCCGAAAATGGAGGAAGGCAGGTCCATGTTCCGCAGACGGTGCAGCGGAAGTGTCCGTGTGCAGGATTGTGCTTGCAGTTCTTCTCGAAGACCTGCCCCCGCTCCGAGTCGCCGACCGAGCGTATGATCCCCCGCTCCAGAAAGAGGGCGAGTGTGCGGAAGACCGTTGCTTCGTCGATCCCGTCCAGCGAGTCCGACTCTTTCAGCGAGGCCGCGGTGAATGTTCCGTCCAGAGAGTGAATCTCCGAGAGAATGCGCCGCCGCTGCTCTGTTACCGATATTTTGTGTCTGCGCAAGGTTGTGACCGCATCGCATCTGTCCATAAAAGAAGCATAGCATATTTGCGATCGACTTGCAAACATGCTATGCTTTCCCCGTGACCGGATCATCGCGGACGGGCGCCTCCGCTCCGCCCGGAAGCCGTCTCCGGGGGCGAAGATCTCGTTGTGAGGAGGATTAGTTCAGCGTGACGTCCTTGCCCTTGCGGATGACGTAGAGCGGCGCCTCGTGCTCCCAGATCGCGTGGTAGACGTCCTCGGCATTCAGCACGACGAGGTCGGCGTTTCCTCCGACCTCCAGGGAGTGCCCCTTGATCCCCATCGCCTTGGCCGCGTTCGTGGTGATCAGGTCATAGATGATCTCCATGTCGCTGAACGTTGTCATCCAGAGCAGGTGGACGGCGAGGAAGGCCACCTCCAGCATGTTGTTGCGGCCGAAGGGGTAGTAGGCGTCGGCGATGTCGTCCTGCCCGAGCGCGACGGCCACGCCCGCGTCGTAGAGATCGCGCACGCGGGCGTGGAGCGGTCCTGTGTGCGGATCGCTGACAAGTCCGATATCGGCCTTCTTCAGCAGCGCCAGGATCTTCCGGAAGTACGGTTCCTGGTACATCGCGACGGCGCGGCAATGCTGCGCCGTCACGCGCCCCTGCCACCCCTCCCTGATCGTCTTGACCGCGAGCATTTCCAGCGAGCGCAGGCCGGGATCGCCGGCGTCGTCGATCAGCATGGAGACGTCCTTGTTGAACTCCTTCGCGAGGGCGAACATCGAGTCGATATGCTCCTGCATGTCGGCGTCGGTGTACTCGATCCACGGAATGCCGCCCACCACGTCGGCTCCGAGCTCCATCGCGGAACGGATGTAGCCGTCCGCGCCCGGGTCCCGCACCACGCCGTCCTGCGGGAAGGCGACGACCTGGAGGTCGACGATCTCCTTGAACTCTTCGCGTGCCTTCAGCAGCGCCTTGACGCCCTCGAGCTTCGCCTTGGTGTCCGTGTCGGCGAAGGCGCGGATGTGGGTGTTGCCGTATTTCTGCGCCAGGCGGCACGCCTTGCGCACGTTCTCGATGATCCACTTTTCGTCGTACCGCTCTTTCACGCGGGAAGCCTGTTCGATGGCCGTCATCGCCCCGCCCATGCTGCCGCCGTGGTAGGATGAGAGGGCGTCCTGTCCCACCATCTCCAGCGTGTAGACCTTGCAGAGGTGGAGGTGGCCGTTCACGAAGGACTCCGTGACCAGCTTTCCGCCCGCGTCGATGATCCGGGCAGCGCCTTCCTCCGGAAGCGTCTCGTCGATGGCCGCGATCTTTTCCCCCTCGATGCCTATGGAGATGGCCTTTCCCTGCGAAAAACGTGTCCGCGCGTTCTTGATCAGAAGACTGAATGCCATGAGTTCATTCTCCTCTCATTTTTTTCTTCGCCAGGTGCGCCGCGGCGACGATGGTCTCGTACCCCGTGCAGCGGCAGAGGTGCTTGTCGAGCGCGCTCGTGATCGCCTCGTCGCCGGCGTCGGGGTTCTCCGTGAAAAGCGCGTAGAGGCGCATGACAAGTCCCGGCGTGCAGAAACCGCACTGGATCGCGCCCGCCTCGACGAAGGCCTGCTGGATGGGATGGAGGACTCCGCCTTCGGACAGGGCTTCTATGGTGAGAACGTTCGTTCCCTCCGCCTTCTCGGCCGGAACGGTGCAGCTCGTCACGGCCTTGCCGTCCATCACGACGGTGCACGAGCCGCACTGCCCCGTTCCGCATCCGACCTTTGTTCCCGTGAGGCCGAGCGACTCGCGGAGCACGGAGGAGAGCATCACCCGCCCCTCTTCGAGGGGGACCGTCCGGGGAATTCCGTTGACTGTAATGTTGAGGACGCGCATCTTAGATGCCCTCCTTTCCTGTTTTCAACGCTTCCAGAATTTTCTCCGGCGTGACCGGAAGCTTTGTGAACTCGACGCCCGTCGCGTCGCGAAGTGCGTTCAGGATGGTCGGCGCCACCGCGACGATGGGATGCTCCGCCATCGGTTTCGCGCTCCACGGCCCTTCTTCGTTCGGCGTCTCCAGCAGGACGACCGTCTGTTTTTCCGGTGCGTTGTGCAGACGCGGGATCTTGTAGGCGGGGAAGTTGACGTTCTTCGCGACGCCCTCCTCCGTGAAGAGGATCTTTTCCATCAAGGCCGCGCCCATCCCCTGGACCACGCCTCCCGTGACCTGTCCCCGCGCGGTGGCGGGGTTGATCGCCCGGCCGACGTCGAAAGCCGATGCGAAGTGGAGGATCTTTACCTCGCCGGTCTGCCGGTCAACGCGGAGGGTGCACCCCTGGGCGCCGAACGTCCAGCTTCCGGCGGCGTTGCCCATTCCGGTTTCAGGATCGGGCTCCGTGATCTCCGGAACGCGGTACCAGCCGGTCGCCGAGAGCGGGGCGCCGACAGTCAGTCCGTCCGGGGCCATAAAGCCGCGGGAGAGAGCTCCGAGGGAGAACGTCGCGCCGGTGTTCGGATGGATACAGACGCCGTTCCGGTACTCGATCAGGGCGGGTGCGCAGTTCCAGACCTTCGCGGCGGTCTCCTTCGCCGTCGCGAGAATCGCGCCGCATGCGTCCTGGATGGCCCGTCCGCCCCGGTAGGTCTGCATGGAGGCGACGGTCTGCCACTCCCACGGCGAGAACTGCGTATCCACCTCGGAGTAGATCCGAATCTTCTCCATCGGAATCTGCAGCGCTTCGGCGGCCATCTGCGCGAAGACGGTCTGGACTCCCTGCCCCATCTCGATCCCCGCGAGATTCACGAAGGCCGTTCCGTCGGCGTTGATCTGCACGTGGCAGGTGGAGGCGGCGTTCGCCGCCATCTTGGGGGACTTCATCATCGAGGCGATTCCGCTGCCGTAGAGATAGCGCTCGCCATTCGCAGGAAGGGGATCTTCCGCAAGTGCCTTCTCGACGGCGTCGAGGCAGCCGGAGAGGTCTCCGTTGCTCTTCTTGATCGTCTGTCCGAGGGCGTTCTTCCGCCCCTCCGACAGGAAGTTCTTCCGCATGATCTCGGCGGGCGTCATGTCGAGCTTGCGCGCCAGCATGTCGATCAGGCGGCTGGACATGAGCTGTCCCTCGGGGTGTCCGTACCCCCGGTAGGCGCCGACGTTCGGCGAGTTTGTGTACACACCGTAGACGTCCACCGTGACGTTCGGAAACTCGTAGGGGCCGGTGCAGTTGTGCCCCGCCACGGTGTCGACGGGCCAGCCCGTGTCGCCGTAGGCCCCGTCGGCGAAGTACATCTGGGCCTTCAGCGCCGTGAACGTGCCGTCCAGCTTGGCCCCTATCCTCATGCGTCCCTTCATGCCGCGCCCGACGAGCGAACCGGTGAAAACCTCGCTGCGTGTCAGGACCAGTTTGACGGCGTATCCGGGGACGAAGCTCGCAGCGTAGGCGACCATCGGTTCGATGCAGATGTCCGACTTGCCGCCGAAGCCGCCGCCGAGGTACGGAATGTGCACGCGCACCTTCGCGGCCGGGATGCCGAACATGTCCGCGAGCACGTCCCGGAGGACGAACGGCGCCTGGTTCGACGCCCAGATTTCGATGCCGCCGTCCGCGCCGAAACGGCATATCGCGCCGTGAGGTTCGATCGCCGCGTGGCTTGATATCGGAAACTCGAACTCCTCCTCGACCGTCACGTCGGCCTTCGCGAAGCCGTCGAGTTCGTTCCCCTTGCGGAGCTTGTAGCGATGGAAGACGTTGCTCCCCGGAATCGGGTGTACCACGTACTCCACCCGCCGGTACGAGCCGTTCTTCTCGTGGATCAGCGGCGCTCCCGGGGCCGCCGCCTCGACCGGGTCGAGGACGAACGGAAGTTCCTCGTACTCGACTTTTATCTCCCTGACCGCCGCCGCCGCCTGGTTTTCGGTCTCCGCCAGGACCACGGCGACGGGCTCTCCCGCATGGCGCACCTTGTCGACCGCGAGGGGCGGCTGGTCCCACAAGCAGGTGCCGAAGAGCATGCCGCACCCCTGTCCGGTGACCACCTTCTTCACGCCGGGCATGGACTCCGCTTTCGACGTGTCGACGGAAAGTATTCTGCCGTGAGGGATTCCCGCCCTCAGAACCTTCGCGCGGAGCATCCGGGGAAGGACGATGTCGGCGACGAAGACCGCTTCTCCGGTGACTTTACGCACTGCGTCCACCCTTGGAACGTTTTTGCCTACGTGCTGTAGTGTCATTCTTTTCCCTCTCCTTCGAAAAACGATGCGGTGAAGAAACTTTCCCGTGCCTACCCCTTCTCCTCACGGCGGTAGGGCTTCAGAAGCCCTGCCGGTGCGGCGGCCCTCCTTGAAACGCTCACCAGCGCGATGACCGTCATCAGGTAGGGGATGATCAGGAACAGGTGAAACGGAATATTGAAGCCGAGCCCCTGGAGCCTGAGCTGAAGGGCGTCGAGGAAGCCGAAGATCAGCGCTCCCGCCATTCCCTTCACCGGGTCCCAGTTGCCGAAGATCACCATGGCGATCGCGATCCAGCCCCTGCCGCCCACAACGTCGATCAGGAACATGTTCTGATGGGCCAGGGTCAGAAATGCGCCGCCGATGCCCATGAGGGCGCCTCCGGCGGCAAGGCAGAGCGTCCTCGTCAGGTTGACGTTGATTCCGACGGTGTCCGCTGCGAAGGGATTTTCGCCCACTGTCCGGATGGCGAGTCCCCACGAAGTCCGGTAGAGCAGGATCCAGACCAGGGGAACCAGCAGCAGGGCGACGTACACCAGGACGTACTGGTTGAAGAAAGCCGGACCGATCAGCGGAAGGCCTGACAGGAACGGAATGGCCGTCTGGGTGAACGGGCGTACCGTGGGAGGATTTACGGGAGAGCCCACGGTCAGCCGGTAGATGAACATGGCAAGCCCCGTCGAGAAGAGGGTGATTCCGAGCCCCGAGACGTGCTGCGACAGGCCGAGATAGACGGCGAGGAAGGCCATGAAGAGCGAGAGCAGAATGCCTATGAGGGCCGCCGCGGCGACGCCGAGCCAGAGCGAGCCGGTGGTCAGCGTGGTGAGGAAGCCTGTCATGGCTCCCATCAGCATGATCCCCTCGATTCCCAGGTTCAGCACGCCGGATCGTTCGCAGAGAATCTCTCCGAGGGTTCCGAAGATGATGGGAGTGGCCATGCGCATCATGGCCGCCAGGAGTCCGGTGAAGAACGCAAGCGTGAAGACGTTTTCCATCAGTCTCTCACCGCCCTTATACGGTATTCCGTGAGCAGCAGCGCGATGAGCATGACGATGAGCGCCATCCCCTGGATCACTTCGGCGATGTAGGTGGGAACGCCGGTGAGCCGGCTCATCGACTGCGCTCCCACGATGATGACGCTGAAGAAGAAGGCGGAAAGCACGGTTCCGACCGGATGCAGTCTCCCCAGCATCGCGATGACGATGCCCGAGTAGCCGAATCCCGGCGAGATGTCCATCAGCAGGTGGAAGTGAATCGCGACGACCTCTCCCACCCCGGCCATTCCCGCCAGTCCTCCCGAAAGAAGCGCCGTCTTCAGGATAACGGCGTTGACATTGATTCCGCCGAAGGCCGCGGCTCTCTGGTTCACGCCCACGGCGCGCGCCTGGTAGCCGAAGACCGTCTTGCTGTTGATGAACCAGACGACGAAGACAGCGGCGAGCGCGAGAACGATGCCGAGATGGAAGCGCGACCGGATCAGCAGGACCGGAAAGCGCGCGATCTCCGCGACGGCCGGGGACCGGGGCCAGCTCGACCCCGGCATCTGCAGCGGACCGAAGAGAAGGTACCCCATCAGGTGCCACATGACGTAGTTCAGCAGCAGCGTGGTGACGACATCGTCGACACGGTATTTCGTCTTCAGAAGGGCCGGTATCGTCGCCCACGCCCCTCCGGCGAGAAAACCGGCGAGGCAGACGAGAAAGAGGACGATCGCCTTCGGAAGCGGAGGTGCGTAGATGCCCACCCATGCGGCTGCGATCGCCCCAGCGAGAAGCTGCCCCTCCGCGCCGATGTTCCAGAACTTTGCGCGGAAGGCGAATGCCACCGCAAGACCGGTGAAGGTCAGCGGGGCCGCCTTCACGCAGGTCTCGAGGAAGTTGTAGCGGGTTCCCAGCGCCCCGCGGAAGAGCGACGTGTAGGACAGCAGGAGGTCCCCTCCCGCGATCAGGATTGGAATCGCGGAGAGAGCCAGCGTCGCAACGATGGCTCCGACCGGGACGAGAAGCTGAATCCACCCCGCCAGAGGAGCTCTTTTCGTTATGATCATGCGCACGATTCGCTCACCCCGCTCATCCAGAGACCCACTTGTTCTCTGCTCGCCTCGTCCCGCTCCGTCACGCCCATGACCCGCCCTTCGTACAGGACGGCGATCCGGTCGGAAAGCAGGAATATTTCATCCAGGTCCTCGGAGATCAGGAGAATGGCGGTCCCGCTTTTCCGGGCCTCAAGGATCCGTCCGTGGACGTATTCGATGGCTCCCACGTCGAGTCCCCGCGTCGGCTGCGCAGCGACTACCGCCCGGGGAGACGCGGAGAGTTCCCGGGCGAGGATGATCTTCTGAAGGTTCCCGCCCGAAAGGGTCCGGGCCAATGCCCTGCGTCCGTCGGTCTGGATGCCGAACTCGGCGATCAGCTGGTCGGCGTGCTCTCCTATGGCCGCGTGATCGAGCATTCCGAGCGAGCGGAAGGCGGCGTGGTTTTCGAGGACGAGGTTCTCCTCTACCGTCAGCTCAAGAAGAAGTCCGGTGGTCATCCGGTCTTCCGGAATACGGGCCATCTTTCGTTCCACGGCGGCTTTCGGTTTTCCGGGGGGGAGGGGCTTGCCGTCGAGGAGAACGGAGCCGGAGACGGGGCGTCGGAGGCCGAAGAGCATTTCGGCGAGCTCCCGCTGCCCGTTGCCGGAGACGCCGGCCATGCCCAGAATCTCTCCCGAGCGAATTTCGAGCGAGACTTCCCTGACCGCATCCAGACCCTTGTCGTTCTTCACGGTAAGAGAGTCGATCGCCAGGACGGTCTCTCCCCGGTTCGCGGAGGCTGCGTGCCGCCGCTCCTCCAGCCGGCGCCCCACCATCAGGTTGGCGAGTTCCCGTTCATTGGTTTCGGAGACAATCCGCTCCGCGCTTACGCCGCCCTTTGCGAGGACGACTACCCGGTCGGCGATCTCCATCACTTCGTAGAGCTTGTGGGAGATGAAGACGATCGAGCATCCTTCGGAGGCGAGGGTGCGGAGCGTGGAGAAGAGTTCCTTCGTCTCCAGCGGTGCGAGCACGGCCGTCGGTTCGTCGAGGATCAGGATGCGGGCGTCGCGGTAGAGTGCCTTGAGGATCTCCACCTTTTGCTGTCCGCCGATAGGGAGGGTCCATACCGGAGCGTCCGGGTCGACGTGCAGCCCGAAACGCTCCTGGAGCGCGAGCAGTTTTTTGCGGGTCTCTCCGAGGTCGAGAAAGAATCGTCCTCCGCCGCTTCCGACCACCACGTTTTCCAGGACCGTCTGCGAAGGGACGAGGGTGAAGTGCTGATGGACCATTCCGATGCGGCGGTTGATCGCGTCCCGCGGAGAGGAGAACGAGACCTTTTCGCCTTCGACGAGGATATCGCCGCTGTCCGCGGCGTAGTATCCGAAGAGGATGTTCATGAGCGTCGTCTTTCCTGCGCCGTTCTCGCCCAGAAGCGCGCAGATCTCACCCTTGTTCAGGGTGAAGTTCACATCCCGGTTCGCGACCACGTCGAGAAAGGTCTTCCGGATCGATCGCATTTCGACGACCGGGACGGGCATACGGGACGGAGCGGGCGCCGCAGGAAGTCCCGGCGTGTCGTACGCTGGTCCTGCCGGTGGCGTGTTCAATCCATCGGATCTGTCTGTCGGCATTCTTGCGCCCCCTTTCGGGTTGTTCGTCGAGAGGAAGGGAACGGGGCGGAGAAGCCTGCCGGATGGCGGTCCGCCCGCGTTCCCGAAAAAACGTCAGTCCGTCTTCAGCTCGTTCTCGATGACGGGAACCGTGAACTCGCCGGCGAGAATTTTGGCTTCAAGATCACGGACTTCCTTTATAAGCTCCGCGGGAAGCTTCTGCTCGAACTCGTGGAACGGAGCGAGGAATGCGCCTCCCTTGGCCATCATGGACCACTCTCGCAGATCCTCGGCCTTCCATTCGCCCTTGCTGACCGCCTCGACGGAGTGGCGGATCGTGGGGTACATATCCCAAACGGGGCCTGTGACGACGACTTCGGGAGCGAGATCGTGCTGATCGAGCATGTTGCCGAAGGCGAGGATATTGTGTTCTTTCGCCGCCTCGAATACGCCGAAACGTTCGGCGAAGATGATGTCGACGCCGGACTCGATCTGGGCCAGGGCGGCCTCTTTCGCCTTCGGAGGATCGAACCAGCTGCCGATATAGGCGACCTTCACCTTGACCGCCGGGTTGACGGAGAGGGCGCCTTCCTTGAAGGCCTGAACGAGGCGGTTGACCTCGGCGATCGGAATGGCCGCGACGATGCCGAGCGTGTTGCTCTTGGTCATCCGCCCGGCGATGATGCCGCACAGGTAGGAGGGTTCATGAATCCAGTTGTCGAAGACGGAATAGTTCGGTTCCTGGAAAGTGAACTCGGAGCCGAAGGCGAACGCGACTTCGGGGTACTCCTTCGCCACGCGGCGGGACGGCTCTTCACCGGCGAGGAAAGCGTCGCCGACGATCAGGTCGAAGCCTCTTTCGGCGTATTCGCGCAGAACCCGTTCGAAGTCGGCCGCGCCGACCTTCTCGGCGAACTCGTAGGTAATTCCCAGCTCCTTCTGCACCTTGAGACATGCCTGGTGGATGGCCCCGTCCCACGGTTCCTCGATGGCGGTCTGGAAGACCGCAGCGAGCTTGAATTCCTTGTAGTCCTTCGCGCCGGCAAGAGCAGTCCCGGCGAAGAGCAGAAGCAGACACACCGCGAGCAGTACACCATATTTCTTCAAAAAAAGCACCTCCTCGTTTGCACTCAGGACGACCGGCGCAATCCGGCCGTCTTCTTTCCATTCCGACGATATCCTTCGCTCCGCATGGAAGTATCCCGCCCCTTCACCTCCTTCTCACGGTTCGCCGTCGTCGAATGCTTGTCTGACAACGTATTCCATTGTATCAGAATTTCCGGAATGGCGCTGATTTTCAACTATTCAACCAACACAGAACCAGGGTGTCAATGGCGACTGATGACTGAAATTTCGTGTTTTCCTGTCGCTGGTGGACACGCGGGAAGTGGCGTGATAAAATGTGAGCAACCGGTTGCATAAATGATTCCGCAGGGGGAATTTCCAGGATGGATCTTGTTGTACGGAATGCGCGTCTTCGGAGAGAATCCGGAGTGAGGGATATTGCCATACGGGAAGGGATCGTAGCGGCGATCGGCAGCCGGCTCGACATTCACGGTGCACGCGAGATCGACGCGGACGGCAACCTTGTCTCGCCTCCTTTTCTCGATACTCATCTGCATCTCGATGCCGTTCTCTCGGTAGGAAGCCCGCGCTACAACGTTCCGGGGACTCTCCTGGAGGGAATCGCCATCTGGGGAGAGCGCCGCCCGTCGCTTGTCAAGGAAGAAGTGCTCCGCAACGCTCGGGAGGCGGTCCTCTGGGAGGTCGCGAACGGTGTCCAGTTCATCCGGACGCATGCCGACACCACCGATCCGGCCCTTGTTACCGTTGAAGCCCTTCTGGAGCTGAAGGAGGAGATGAAAGATCTCGTAGAGATTCAGGTGGTTGCCTTCCCCCAGGACGGTATCTTCACATTTCCGGAGGGCGAGGCCAACCTGCGAAGGGCCCTCGACATGGGGTGCGACTGCGTCGGGGGCGCCCCGCACCTTGAATTCACCCGCGAAGACGGAGTCCGCTCCGTCGAACTCGCCTTCCAACTGGCGGAGAAGTACGGGCGATTCGTCGACATTCACTGCGACGAGACGGGAGACGACCAGTCGCGTTTCGTGGAGGTCATGGCGAAGCTCGCAATCGCGACCGGAATGGGCGGCGCCGTCACGGCGAGCCACACCACCGCCATGCACAACTACAACAACGACTATGCCCTCAAGCTGATGGGGATCTTCCGGCGGGCCAATATGAACTTCATCACGGCGCCGTTCGACAACTCCGTGCTCCAGAACCGCACCGACGGCTACCCCCGCCGCAGGGGACACACCCGCGTGGACGAACTCGATGCCGCCGGGATCAACGTCTCGATCGGGCACGACTCCATCATGGACCCTTGGTACCCGATGGGGAAGGGATCCATGCTCGCGGCGGCGAACCTGCTGATGCACACCGCCCACATGAGCGGCCGGGACCAGATCCGCCGCCTTTTCGACATGATCACGGGGAATTCCGCCGTCGTTATGAACGTCTCGGACCGCTACGGCATTGAACCGGGCCGTCCTGCGAACTTCGTGGTGCTCGACGCAACCGACGAGTTCGAAGCCCTGCGACTCCAGAGCGAGTGTCTGTATGTCGTCCGAAACGGCGGGATCGTGTGCGAGACTGTCCCGGCCCGGCGCAGCCTCTTCCGGAACGGCGGACGGGCGCTGGTGGATTTCAGACTGTCCGAAGCGGAGAGAAGGAAAGTTGGCGCGGGACATGTTCCTTGCGACGAAATTACCCTTATCTCCTAGGGTGCTTTTTGCCCGGCGGATTACTGCCGCACCGTTACGGGGGATGCCCACAACAGGGCATCTCTCGTTTTTTTGTCTTTCTTCCTGTATTATACAAACGATGCGTACGTTCATGTGAACTATTATACTTCGGATTGAGGGAGTGGTCGTCATGCCGAGAGTCCTTGCGCTGTGCTCGAGTTCAAAGCGGCAGGAGCCCAAAATCGAGGTTCCGGAGGCTCATTTCGTGTCGGGCGGTATCGAGGGAGATTCCCACTTGGGAGTCTCGGAGCGGGAAGTGAGTCTCCTTCGTGCCGAGGATGTACACAAGGCGGAGGCGGAGGCGGGCTTTTCGTTTCCTCCCGGAACTCTCGCCGAGAATCTCGTCGTCGAGGGGTTGCCGGAGGATCTTGCTCCGGGGGCGCGTCTCCTGATCGGGGATACGGTTGTTCTCCGGGTGGTCGAAAAAGGGAAGAAACCCGGTGAGCCCCATACCTACAGCTACCGGGGATGGTGCCTCCTCCCCTCCGCCGGTTACTTTCTCCGCGTGGTGAAAGGCGGGCTTGCTGCAAAAGGTGATCGGGTGCGCCTCTTGTAGCGCACTGAATTGTGTATACCGGAAACATTTGGAACGAAGCGGAATAACCATCGATTTCCCTGCTATAATTCAATGTACGTTGTACTTTATTCCGGATATTTTCTATACGCAGAGGAGAGTGGATGAGATGTTGAAGAATATGAAGATCGGCGGAAAACTCTTTCTTGCCTTCGGAGTTCTGCTCCTTATCTTCACGGGCGTCGGGGTGCTCGGCTGGATGAACATGAGCGGCGTGCAGGACGAGACGCGCGCTCTCTCGGAGCGTTACGTTCCTGAGCTGGTGATCGCCGGGAATGTCCAGAGTACGATCCAGGACATGATGTACGAGGTGCGGGGGTACAACTTCTCGTACGACAGATCGTACCTTGAAGCCGGCCGAAAGGCCGCCGGAGAGGCCCGCAATGCGCTGAAGGAGGCGTCGGAACTCGGTGCGAAATATCCGACGCTCGTAGCGCTCCGCGAGGGAGCGGCGAAGGCGACGACGGCGCTCGACGAATACATCGGCCTGATCGACCGGACTGAGGAGAACGTCAACGCTATCGCCGCCGCCAGAAACCGGGGAAACGAGAGCGCAAGGCTCTTCCTGCAGAATGCGGAAAACTACCTGGAATCGCAGAACGTTGCCATGAAAAGGGCCATCGAAGAACAGCTGGAACTGCCGGAACAACCGGAGCGGACAGAGACGGCGGATCAGGCCGGAACTGCGGATCGGGTTGAAAATGCGGAACAGCCTGAGGGTGCGGACCCGGCGGATCAGACCGAGCAGGAGGATCCGGCCGAGCTTGTGAAGGCGGTATGGCAGGTGCGGCAAGCGGAGCTGGATGACCGTCTCGACAAGATCACGCTGATAAACGACGTTATCGACGAGGGGAATTCGATCAGGGTCGACAACTTCGCAGGCCAGGCTACGAGGGACCTTGCCCGTCTCGAAGCCGGAGTAAAGCGTTTCGAGACAATCGGAGCCCTCATCAAGAAGATTCGCGCCGTTACCGAGCAAAAAGCCAATCTCGACCGGCTCGACGCCATCCAGAAATCGGCGGACGAATACAAGGCGGCCATGGAAGCGATTATTGCCGGCTGGAAAGAGCTCGACGAGATCAACGTCCGGCGAATCGAGGTCGGTCGTAATATCCTGCTTCTGGCGGATCAGGTGGTCGAGGCGGCCGAGACCCAGTCTTTCAGGATTGCCAACCGGGCGGTTGAGAGCCTCGGCGCCACGATTCTCGTCATCCTGATCGCCACGGTCGTCGCCGTTCTTCTCGGTGCGGCGATCGCCTTCGCGATGACGCGCAGTCTCACGATTCCTCTGAAGCGCGTCGCGGTCCTCGCCGGCATGGCGCGGGACGGCGATCTGACCATCGACCGTGAGGACTTCGATATCACGAACCGGGACGAACTCGGCCTGATGGCGGATGCACTCGCCGAGATGGTCAATGTCCAGCGCGACATGGTGCGCAATCTGAAGGAGAAGGCGGTCCATCTCTCCGCTCTCTCGGAGGAGTCCGCGGCCTCCACCGAGGAGGTCACCAGCACCACCAACGAGGTGGCCGAAAGCAACGCGAAGCTTGCGGAACAGACGAGGAAGGGACGCGAAAACTCGGTCGAGTCCTCGAAGGTGATGCTCGAGATGAGCAGCCTCATCCAGATCGCCCAGACCCTCGCGGCGAGCGCGGACAAAAACTCGAAGGACATGGGCGAGGCGGCGGCCCAGGGCTTGGAGACAATGGGAAAGACAGTCGAGCACATGGAGAACATCAAGAGCTCCGTCGAGGAGACGGAATCGCTGTTGACGCAGCTGGACGCCTTCTCGCAGCGGATCGGCGTGGTGGGCGACACCATAACGAGCCTTGCCGACCAGACGAACCTGCTGGCGCTGAACGCGGCCATCGAGGCGGCGAGAGCCGGCGAGGCCGGGCGCGGCTTCGCGGTCGTCGCCGAAGAGGTGCGGAAACTTGCGGAGCAGTCGCAGCAGGGAGCCCGCGAGGTCGCCGACCTCGTCGGAAAGATCCTCGAAGGCACCCGTTCGGCGGTGACGTCGATGCGGACGAGCCGCGAGGGAGTCGAGGAGGGAGTCTCCATCGCGCACGTCGCGGGCAATGCCTTGCAGCGGATCAAGAAGGCTATCGACAGCTCGATAGGAGACCTTCACAGGATCATCACGACGACCGACGAGGAGGTCGCGAAATCGGAGAAGGTGATCTCGCTGATCGATACGACGGCGAGCGTGATGGAGATCACCGACGACCACGTGCAGAACCTGGCCGCGTCGATGGAGGAGACCGCTGCGGCGATGGAGAACGTCGCGACCAGCGCGCAGGAGGTCAGCGAGACCTCCGAGGAACTGAAGCGCATTACCGAGAAATTCAAGGTCGACAAGGACGAAGAGGGTTGGTCGAACAAACCTGCTGTCGTATAATGTACGGTGTTCCTGAGGAAATAATCGGCGCCGGAGTTTCCGGTCCCGAAGCTGCATTATAAGAAGGAGGATCTTCTGCATGAAAATCGATATCAACAAGAGCGGCAACGGCGCCCGCGTTATGCTTTCGGGCAGTATGTACGTGGAGGACTCGGCCACGGTGAGGGAGAAGCTCATCGCCCTCCTCGAAGAAGGAATTTCAAATCTCACGCTGGACCTCTCCAGCCTCGATTACGTCGACAGTTCCGGCCTCGGCGTGCTCATCTCCATTCACAAGCGCTGCCTCCAGAAGGGCGGCAGGATGACGATCACGGGGCTTCGGGGCATGGTGGAGGAACTGTTCAAGCTGACCCGCCTCGACCTGGTGTTCAACGTCTCCCCGCACTGAGGGTAAAGATACCGCCGATCTATGAAGTGAGAGGATCGCTCTCTTTTCATCGGGGATACGGAAAAAGGGCGTACAGGAAAAAAGAAGAGGGCGGGGATTGTTCCCCGCCCTCGCTCGGATTAGGCACAAAAAGAGATTTCAGGTGAGAATGTCTCACCAGCGCAGCATCGTCGCTCCCCACGAGAAGCCGACGCCGAATCCGACCACCATGACGCGGTCTCCCGGATTCAGGCGCCCCTCGTCGGCGGCGTCCCGGAGCGCCATCGGAATGGTCGCGCTTACGGTATTCCCCTTGTTCTCGATGTTCGTGTAGAACTTCTCCTCCGGAATGCCGATCTCCTTGCGGAGATGCTCCAGGATCAGCTTCGTCGCCTGGTGGAAGACGAAGAGGTCCACATCCGACATTTTCAGCGAATGAGCGTCAAGCGTCTGCCGCACCGCTGCCGGGACCGTCTCCACGGTGAATTTGAGCACTTCCGGGCCGTTCATGTACAGGTTCTCGGGGGTGCGTGTGTTCCCCCACTTGTTCGTCCTCTCGACAGCCGTTTCCGCGGAGCGGGGAGCGGCCCACGCGCCCGCCGGGATGATCAGCTTGTCCATTCCGCTGCCGTCCGTGCCGAGGATGAAGTCGCCGATCCGCGCAGTGTCGGATCCCTCGAGGAGCGTTGCCGCAGCGGCATCGCCGAATATGGTGCGGGTGCTCTTGTCCATCGGGTGCACGGTGCGCGTGAGCGTGTCGGCGGTGATGAGCAGCACTTTTTTCGCTATTCCCGTTCCGATGAGCCCCTTGGCGAGGGCGAGCCCGTAGACGAATCCCGAGCATCCGAGGTTGAAATCGAGAGCCCCCGTCGTCTTTCTCAGTCCCAGCCTGTCCTGCACCACGCAGGCCGTCGCCGGAAGATAGTAGTCCGGACTCTCCGTGCACAGCAGCAGGAAATCCACATCGTTCCTGTCCAGGCCGTGCTCCTCGAAGAGCCTCTCTCCGGCGCGCACCGCGAGGTCGGAGACGAGCTCCCCGTCCACCACGTGCCGGCTGCTGATCCCCGTCTTCAGCCGGATCTTCTCCTCCGTCCACGTCCCGAACTCCTCGACGAGCGTCTTGTTGTCCACCACCTTTTCGGGAAGGTAGTATGAAATAGCCCGTATTCCGGCTCCAAATCCTTTCATCTCTCGAAATCCTCCATCACAGAATTGATATTGAATCCTTTCGGCTGCTATTATCCCATTGTCACCATGAGGTGACAAGTCTTCTCTCAGGGTGAATAATACCGATGAAGCTCTTGCCAAGAAACGTCGGGTGGAATAAAGTTAAGTGCGACGCTGCAGCCGATATCATTTTTCTGAAGCGCCCTGTTCCCGGAACGAAAGGAGTTGCATTCTCATGGGCAGCGGAACTCTCAAATTTCTTCATTGTGCCGATCTTCATCTGGACAGCCCCTTCTCGGGGCTTTCCGATGTTTCATCGTCTCTGGGGGCATTTTTGCGGAGGGCAACCTTCTCCGCCTTTGAAAACGCCGTTTCCTACGCATTGCGGAACGCCGTCGACCTCTTTCTTATTTCAGGAGACGTGTACGACGGAGAGGACAGGAGCATCCGGGCTCAGTCCTTCTTTCTGGATCAGCTGAAGCGGCTTTCAGACGCCGGAATCCCCTCTTTTCTGGTCCACGGCAATCACGATCCTCTTTCGGGATGGGAACTGGACCGGGATCTTCCTCATCTCGCCTTCCGTTTCGGCGCCGAGGTGGAGTCCCTTCCGCTGACGGTACGCGGCGAACGGGTCGGAACCGTCCACGGGTGCAGCTTCGGCGAGCGGGATGTCGGCGAGAATCTTGCCCTTCGTTTCGCAGGGTGCAGGGGCGAGGGAGTGAACATCGCGCTTCTGCACTGCAACGTCGGCGGAAGAAAGGGGCATGAGAATTACGCTCCGTGTTCGATCGACGACCTTCGGGCGGCGGGGATGGACTACTGGGCGCTCGGCCACGTCCATGCCGCTGAAGTGCTCTCTCACGACCCCATGATCGTCTATCCGGGAAATATTCAGGGACGGCACGTCGGAGAAACAGGCAAGAAAGGGGTCTTCTGCGGAACGCTCGCCTTGGGCGGCGGTCCGGGGAAAGTTTCCTCTCAGGCGGCCGCGGGGAGAGGAAGCCTCGAATTCGTTCCCTGCGACGCTGTGCGGTGGCGCAAGGAGACTCTTTCCATCGAGGGGATGCAGCGCGACGAGGAATTCTTCGTCGCGCTCGAGCGGCTCAAGGAAAGCGTCCGCGGCGACGGAGCGGGGCGTCCCGTGCTGCTCAGGGTTGCTGTCTCGGGGCGAGGAAAACTTCATGCCCTGCTCCGCCGCCCAGGTCTCCTGGCCGGGGCGGGCGGCGTCGCGGAGACGCTGAACGAGAGCGAGGAGGGGCGGGGCGATTTCGTCCACATCGAGAGCATCGTCGATACGACGGCCCCGCCCTTCGACATGGAGACGCTGACTTCCGGCGATCACTTCGTCGGCGATTTCCTCAAGGAGATCGCTGCGTTCGAGCGGAGCGGCGCCATGAAAGACGGGCTCATGGATATTCTTGCGGTGAAAGGAGTCCGGGAGAAGCTCTCCGGGGAGGTCTTCGCCCGGCTGGATTCGCTGTCGGACGAACAGATCTCCGCCCTGCTTCGCAAAGGCGCCGCACTCGCCCTGGCCGGTCTGCTCGAAGGGGAGGATGATGAATGAGGATCAGCGAGTTTTTCGTCAATAATTTCGGAATTTTTTCCGGTTCGGGCGCTCCGCTTTCCAGGGGTCTCACCATCTTTCACGGCGAGAACGAAAGCGGTAAAACGACGCTGATGAACTTCTTCCGGCGGATTCTGTTCCCGCGCGAGAAGTATTCCCGTGCGCGCGGAAACACCTACGAACCGGTGAGCGGAGCGCGGCACGGAGGCTCGGCCCGGGTCCGCATGGAAGACGGAAGAGAGTATATGCTGATGCTCGAAGGAAAGAAAAACTTTGTCCTCCCGTCTTCCGGAGGAAATGCGGAGCCTCTTCCTCCCAATTTTTTCTCCATCGGCAAGGATGTTTACGAGAGCGTCTTCGCCATGGGGTTGTCGGATATGCAGTCCCTGGAATCGCTCAACAAGGCCGACATCGCGGCCCGATTCTTCGCGGCGGGGTCGGGACTGGGATCAGCCTCTCTCCCCCGACTGCTCTCTTCCCTGGATGAGCGGCGGAACGACATATACCGCCCCGGGCTGACAAGGGGAGCTTCGGTCGTCAACCGCCTGCTCGCATCGATGAAGGAGACCGACGGCGCCATTCGGGAACTGAGGAAAAGAAGCGGCTCCTGGAGAGAGAAGCGCGATGCCCTCGATTCGACCGAGCACGCGATCGAGGAGAAGAAAAAGGAACTCGCGGCGATCCAGGACCGCCTCGCCGCCCTGGAACTGCTGGAGAAGGGGTTTGCCCCCCGCGCCGCTCTCGGGGAGATCGAAAGCGCGCTTGTCGGAATGTCATCGCTCTCCCCGTTTCCGGAAGGAGGGCTCGACCGTCTTCAGAGGCTGAAGGACGAGAAGGATCGTATTTCTGCGGCGATAGGAAGGCTCGAGTCCGAGATCGGAAGCAAGGAGGAGGAGATGGCGGCTCTGGCGGCGGACCCGATTCTCCTGTGCGTCCGGCGTCGGGAGGAGATCGAGGCCCTGGAACAGGAGAGCGAACAGTTTCGTGCGGCGCTCTCCAGGAAGAGTCTTCTTGAGCGGGAGCTCCTCTCGAGCCGGAGAAGCTTCCGGCGCAATATCGAGGACCTTTGCTCGTGGTGGACGGAAGAGCAGCTCATGAACGCGGATATCTCCGCCGAGGCGATCGCCTTCGCGCGGCAGACCGCGGAGAGGAAGGAGTTTCTTGAACGGAAGAAGGGGGAGGGGGAGAAGTCGCTCGCGCAGTGGAACCGGCTCCGCGAAGACAGGAGGAGCGAGGCGGCCTCCCTTGAAAAAGAGATGGCGGTTGTGGAGAAGAGGGCGAAAAGGGCTTCCGAACGATGGGCTCTCATCACGCAGCTGAGGAGCGTCTTCAACGAACTCTGCGTTCAGGAGGACGAGCTGGCCTCCCTCGAAGAATCCAGGGCATCGCTCCTCGTCGAGAGAGAACGTGCCGCCGCACAGGAACCAGCTCCGCACGGAATCATGGTGATCCTCATCGCGGCCTTTCTGCTGGTGGTCGGTGCGGGGGCTGCGTTTCAGGCGTTCTACGCCTCGGACTACCTTTGGGGGTTCGGTTCAGCGGCGCTTTTTTCAGCCTCTCTCCTGGCGTGGCTGGCTCACAAGGACCTGTCCGGAAAGTATACGGCCGCCTTCGCGCAATGGAGAAAGCGAATGGAAGAACTGGAGGAGCGTTTCGAAGAGACGGGCCTGCTCGTCGAAAGCCAGAAGACGCGGGTGGACCGCCTCCGGACGCAGCGGGAGGAGATCGGCGCGAAACTGGGAATCAACGCGCCGCGCTTCGAAAGCGCGATGGAGCATCTTCTCCAGGAGGGAGAAGGCGACAACAACGCTCAGGAGCGCTATATCCTGCTCGGTGAGAGAAACAGGCAGATGGCGGCAGTACTTGCGCGCATGGACGGCGAAGGGAACGCCATGGAGTCTGAGCTCGCGAGGACGACGAACGAACTGGAGCAGCTGATCGAATCATGGAGACGATGGCTCGCGGACCATCGGTTCGACCAGAATCTCGCGCCGCGGGATATGGAGGGGCTCGTTCCCAGGATTCTCCAGCTCCGATCGGAAGGGGCCGCGCTGGAGGCCCGGAAGGCTGAGGAGAGGGAGCTTGACGATTATATCGAGCGGCTCCGGGAGAAGATCGCCGATCTCGCGGAACGCCTCGCGCCTTCGCTGGAGGCAGCAGGCGAACGATGTCATGTACCGCATACGCCGTCCTCGATACGCGTCCTGGCTTCCCTGCTGCGCCGTGCGGCCGAAAAACAGTCCGAGATCACGGCGTGCGAGCGGGACGTCAGGATGCTCAGGCAGTCGATCGACACGTTGAAAACCGAATTTGAAGACGCCGGGCGGAGAATGAAGGAGCTCTTCACCGCCGCCGACACCGTAGGAGAAGAGGAGTTCCTGGCGTTCGCCGAACAGTGGAGAAAGCGCGACTCCCTCCTTGCCGGCAAGTTCCAGGAACGCAAGGTCCTCCTGGGACTCTTCGGTTCCGAGGAGGGTCTTCTCGCGGCCGAGGAGGAGTATTCATTCCGCTCTCCGGCGGAAATTCGCCAGGAGATCGAGACGCTGAGGGGGCGGAGGGAGAAAACGGAGGAAGCGCTTGACGCGATCGCGGACGCGAAAGGGAGACTCTCCTCCGAGCTTGACCGGATGGGAACCGACGAGCATCTGGGAGAACTGCTCTTCACAAGGAAAGGGCTGGAGCGGAAGCTGGACGAAAGCCTCGGGGAGTGGATTTCATGCCTTCTGGCTCATCACTTCCTTGAGGTCTCGAGAGTCCGGCATGAACGCGAACGGCAACCCGAGGTCATTCGTCGCGCGGGCGAGTACCTCGCGCTTATGACCGGCGACAGATACCTTCTCCTCTCGGGGGAGAACGAGAAGGGCCTCTCGGTGATCCTTGAGGAGAATCAGCCGGGGAGAAACCGTAAGGAAGAACTGAAGTGGAGCTCCGGGCTTGCCGACCAGGTCTATCTCTCCATGCGCCTGGCGCTGGCCACTCTCTGGGGGAGGAATTCCGAACCGTTGCCGCTCATTCTCGACGATCTGCTCGTCCGCTTCGACGAAGGGCGCCAGAGAGGGGCGGCGAAGGCGGTCTGCGAGGCGGCCAGGGAAAACCAGGTCTTGCTCTTCACCTGCCAGAACGGAACGCTCGACATCTTCCGGGATGTCGTCGCCGAAGCTGGAGAGATTTCCTCGGACTTTCTCGCGTTCCATAAGATCGAGAAAGGGAGTTTTCTCCCTGTGGCATAGGCTCTTGCACAATATCCTATGTTGAAATACATAATTCCGGGGGACGGGTTCTTCCCGTCCCCCGCCTGCGAAAGGCGGCGCTCGAAGGAATGAAACGCGAAGAACGAATACAAGCACTGGATGTGGGAAGAGTGTCCTTCCGCGAGCCTTTGAGCGCTCACTGCTCCTGGAAGATCGGCGGACCGGCCGATATCTTCGTGCAGCCCTGTGAAGCGGAACAGGTCGTCCGCCTGCTCCGCTTCGTGCGTGAGGAGGAGCTCCCGCTGGTAGTCATCGGTCGGGGAACGAACCTTCTCTTTGCCGACGAGGGTGTCAGAGGTGTCGTTCTGAAGCTCGGGCGCTCGTTTTCCGCCTTCACGATCAACGGTTCCTCACTGCGGGCTCTGAGCGGCGCCTGGATGCCGCGCCTCGTAAAAAATCTGGCCGATGCGGGACTCTCAGGACTCGAGCACGCGGCGGGCATTCCAGGCTCGCTCGGCGGACTCGTCACGATGAATGGAGGCAGCCTCCGCCGCAGCGTCGGCGAGAATATCGTCTCCGTAGAGGCGGTATCCTTCGACGGGGAGAGGCGGACGTTCTCGCAGGAGGAATGCCTCTTCTCCTACAGGCGTTCAGCCTTTCTTTCCTCGGACCCTTCAAAACCTCGCTGGATCGTTCTCGAAGCTTCGCTGGAGCTTGCTGCCGGGAACAGGAGCGCAATCCGGCGCGAGGTCCTCGGCATCCTCCGGGAGCGGCGCGGGAAGTTTCCTCTCAAGCAGCCGAACTGCGGATCGGTCTTCACGAACAGCCCGCGCGTCTATGATCTCGCCGGACCTCCCGGAAAGGTGGTCGAGGAGACGGGGCTCAAGGGAATGCGGATCGGCGGCGCGCAGGTCTCCCCGCTCCATGCGAACTTCATTGTGAACCTGGGCGGAGCGACAGCGGCCGATGTCCTCTCCCTCGTCGGAGAGATCCGTCGCCGGGTCAGGGATCGTATCGGACTCTGGATGGAGTGCGAGGTGCGGTACGTCGGCCCGGACGGGCTGCTCGTTCCCGTCTCGGAGGCCTGCGAAAGCGTCTCTCCCTCTGTCTGCGGATTTGGGCTGAGGGTTGACGATTGACTTTAAAGCGCCGGAAATGTACTATGTATCCGTAAAGGTATCCTTTGGGATATCCCCGATACATCCGCACCACATTCAGGCAAAAGGAGGAATGTCATCGTGAAGCAAAGAATCGCCGCGGTACTCGGAACAATCCTGCTTCTCGCGCTTATGGGAACGGGAGCATTTGCAGCGCCCAGGGAGGTCGTGATCGGAATGCCGGGGGATGTCCACTCGATGGACCCCTATACGCTGAACGAAACGATCAACAACGCCATCAACAACCACCTCTTCGACACACTGGTCGAGACGGACAACAATCTCCAACCCAAACCGGGTCTCGCCGGGAGCTGGGAGGTCTCGGAGGACGCCCGCACGTGGATCTTCCGCCTCCGAAAGGGAGTGACCTTTCATAACGGCAACCCCTTCACCGTCGACGACGTGATCTACTCCTTCGACCGTTCCAAGGACAGAGAGGTCGGCGCCTCCTTCGTCCACGTGCTTTCCACTGTGGAGAGCTACGAGAAGATCGACGACCATACGCTGAAGGTGACCTGCAAGTCGCCCAACGCCCTGCTGCTGGCACACTTCAAGGATCTGCTGATCTTGAACAAGGCTCACTGCGAGGGAAAGGGGAACGACTGGATCGCGCTGAACCCCAACGGCACCGGTCGCTATCGGCTGGTGGAGCACGTGCGCGGCGACCGTCTCGTGCTGGAGAGGAACCCCTCCTTCTGGGGCGGGCTTCCGATCGTTGAGAAGGTAACGTTCAAGCCCATCACCAACGAGGGAACCCGGACCGCCAACATGCTCTCGGGCGCGGTCGATCTCGTGGTCAACGTTCCCGTCCGGGACGTGAAGATGCTCGAGAGAAACAAGAACGTGAGCGTTCTCGCCCAGCCGGGACTGCGGGCCATCTATCTCAATATGGCGGGGTGGAGCGACACGCCGTCGAAGGACGCGAAAATGCCGCTGAAGTCCCCCGACGGGAGCAATCCGTTCAAGGATATCAGGATCCGCGAGGCCATGTACCGGGCCATCAACATCGACGAGATCGTCGAAAAGATCATGAACGGCTTCGCGAAGCCGATGGCGACCTACTCACCGGAAGGGTACAACGGATTCAACCCCGATGTGAAGCGCTTCGACTACGACCCTGCGCTCGCGGAGAAGCTGCTCGACGAGGCCGGCTACAAGAGGCAGAGCGACGGCTACCGCTTTGAAGTCACTCTCGACGCTCCCAACGACCGCTACGTCAACGACGGGCCGGTGGCGACGGCTATCGCAGGCTACTTCGAGAAGGTCGGCATCAAGGTCAATCCGAACCTGATGTCCCGCTCGGTCTTTTTCTCCTATATCACCACGACCAACAGGATGGGCGACAATACTCACCTTTGCATGACCGGCTGGTCCGATTCGGGCGGTGAGAGCGCCCTCATCGCGCTCGACATGCTTTACAGCATCACCCAGGACGGCGAAGTCAAGGAGGGGTACGGCGGCGTCAACAGGGGGTACTACTGCAACCCGGAACTTGACAAGCTGATCGACGAGGCGATCGCCACAGGCGATCCGGCGCAGCGCGACGGAATCATGAAGAAGGTCTGGCAGATGGCGGCCGACGACGTCTCCTACATTCCCCTCTATTTCGAGGTGGACCTGTACGCTCACGGCAATCGGATCACCTATACTCCGAGGAAGGACAAATACGTCTTCGCCTGGGATATCTCCTTCAACGACTGAGACTGACTTCTGGAGATGCTCCCGGCGTCTCCGATCCGGCGCCGGAGATTTTTGAAAAGAGCGGCGGACTCTGCTCTTATGGAGGGTCCGCCGCGCCCCGTCCCATCGTTATGGAGGTGGAACCGTGTTTCGCTTCATCGTCAAAAGGTTGTTTCAGCTCGTCCTTGTGCTGTTCGCGGTCTCACTCATCGTCTTTCTTTTCGCAAGCGTCATGGGGAATCCTGTTTATCTCATGGTCAAGGAGAATGCTCCGGCGGCCGAGATCCAGGCGGTGACGGAGGCCCTGGGCCTGGACAAGCCGCTCCCGGTGCAGTACGCCATATTCGTCAGGAACGCGCTCCGGGGGAACTTCGGCAAGTCGTACATGAACCACCTTCCCGCTCTCGGCCTGATCGTCGAGCGATTTCCGGCCACGCTCGAAATCGTCGTCGTCGCGCTGCTCCTTTCGGCGCTCATAGGCATTCCATGCGGCGTTCTCTCGGGCGCCTATCCGAAGAGCCGCTTCAGCCGGGGAATCATGGTCTTTTCGATCGCAGGCATCTCCATGCCCTCATTCTGGGTTGGCATGGTGCTGATCTACTTCTTCAGCCTCCACCTGGGCATTCTTCCCGTCTCCGGACGGGGAACCGTCGGAACATTTCTGGGGATGAGAACCAGTCTCGCAACGCTCGACGGATGGCGCCACATCATCCTTCCGTCGGTTACGCTGGCGCTGGGAACGCTTGCCACCATCATACGCCTGACGCGCTCGGGGATGCAGGAGAACATGAAGCAGGACTACGTGCGCTTCGCCAAGTCCAAAGGCGTGCCGCGCCGGACGGTCCTCTTCGGCCACGCGCTGAAGAACACGCTGATCCCCGTGGTCACCATCTTCGGCATGCAGATGGGAACCCTCATCGCCTTCACGACCATCACGGAGACCATCTTCGCCTGGCCGGGGATGGGGAAGCTGCTGATCGACTCGATCAACAGCCTCGACCGGCCGATCATCGCGGCGTACATCCTCTTCGTGGCGGTGATGTTCGTCTTCATAAACTTCATCGTGGACATTCTCTACGTCTTCATCGATCCCCGGATCGATCTGCAGTGAGAGGAGACCGCGCACAATGACAGCAGCAGGACGCTCCGGTTTCTTGAGGACCTTTCTGGACTCGGAATTCTTTCATAACTACAAGCGCTCTCCCTCCGCCATAATCGGCTCGATTCTTGTCATCTTCGTCCTCCTGGTCGCAATTCTCGGCCCCCTCTGGACGGTGCAGGACCCGTACAACATCGCCTCTCTCGAACTGCGGGACGCCTACAAGCCGCCCGCGTGGATCGAGGACGGAGAGGCCCGCTTTTTGCTTGGAACCGACCAGCAGGGGCGCGACATGCTCAGCGCCATCGTCTACGGCAGCAGGGTCTCTCTCATCATAGGCGTGGCCGGGGCATTTCTGGCCAGCCTGATCGGTATCGTGTTCGGGCTCGTGGCGGGCTACACGGGCGGCCGAACCGACGCGATCATCATGCGGATCGCCGACATCCAGCTCTCCTTTCCGACCATGCTTATCGCCCTCTTTCTGATGTCCGTCCTCGGACGGGGAGTGACCAACATCCTTATCTCGCTGACGCTGGTGGGATGGGTCCGCTTCGCAAGGACAGTGCGGGGAGAGACGCTCTCGGTCAAAAAACGCGAGTACGTCGAAGCCGCACGGGTCATCGGCCTTCCGAACGTCCGCATACTGTTCAAACACGTCCTGCCCAACGTCTTCGCCTCCATCATCGTGCTCGCCACGATCCAGGTGGGCAATTTCATCCTCACCGAGGCTACCCTGAGCTTTCTCGGGCTGGGCGTCCCCATCACGCGCCCTTCGCTGGGCATGCTCTGCAACAACGGTTTCACGGTGCTTTACAGCGGGCTCTGGTGGGTCTCGATCTTTCCGGGTCTCTACATCATGATCATCGTCTTCGGCATCAACCTTCTGGGCGACTTCCTGAGGGACGAGCTGAACCCGAAGCTCAAGTAAGGGGGACGGACAGAATGAACGACACGCTCCTTGAAGTCAGGAATTTGCGTACCTACTTCCATACGTTCAAGGGGGCCGTCAAGGCGGTCGACGACATCTCCTTCTCCGTCGGACGGGGTGAAATCCTCGCTCTCGTCGGCGAATCGGGAGGCGGGAAGTCCGTCACAGGTTTTTCCCTCATCCGCCTGATCGAAGAGCCCGGCGTCATCGAGTCCGGAGAGATCCTGTTCGAGGGCCGGGACGTGATGAAACTCTCCGAGCGGGAGGTTGACCGTCTCCGGGGGAAGGAGATCTCGATGATCTTCCAGGACCCCATGACCTCGCTGAACCCGGTCTACACAATAGGCAGGCAGATCGAGGAGAGCCTGCTCCTCCACACGAGACTGAATCGGGAGGAACGCCGGAAGGCTTGCCATGAGCTCTTGCATTCGGTCGGCATCTCCAACCCGGAGAGCCGGCTCAAGGCCTACCCTCACCAGTTCAGCGGCGGAATGCGACAGAGGGTCGTCATCGCGATCGCGCTGGCCGCAGACCCCAAGCTGATCATCGCCGACGAGCCGACCACGGCGCTCGACGTGACGATACAGGCCCAGATACTCCGCCTGATGGCAGACCTGGTCAGGGCGAAGAATCGCTCGATGATTCTTGTCACCCACGACCTCGCGGTGGTCTCGGAGATGGCCGACAGGATCAACGTGATGTACTGCGGCAAGATCGTCGAGACGGGAGCAACGAGGGCAGTCATCGACAAGAGCGCGCACCCTTATACCAGGGGGCTGATCGACTCGATACCCGATCTGGACCGTGACAGACAGAGACTGAAGGCCATCCGGGGAATCGTCCCGAACATGTTCGATCTTCCCAAAGGGTGCAACTTCGCTCCCCGCTGCGCCTGTGCGACTGAATTCTGTTCCGCGCACGAGCCCGAGCTGAGGGAGCTCGGAGTGGGGCACTTCGTCGCCTGCCACTTTCCTCTGGTTGTGCAAAACGGAGAGGAGGTGCGTTCCCATGGCGAAACTGCTTGAGGTGACCGATCTTGAACAGTATTTCGATCTGAACACGGATTTCCTGAGCAAGCTTGCTTTCGAAAAGGGCCGCCTCGTGAAGAAGGAGCGTATCGTCAAAGCCGTCAACGGCGTCGGATTTTCCGTCGGCAGGAGCGAGGTCTTCAGCATCGTCGGCGAGTCCGGCTGCGGCAAGTCGACGGTTGCCCGGACGGTAGTGAGGCTTCTCGAACCGAAAGGAGGGCGCATCCTTTACGACGGAAAGGACATCACGTCGCTCTCGCGCACCGGGATGCTTCCGTTCAGAAAGAAGATGCAGATGATCTTCCAGGACCCCTACGCTTCGCTGAATCCTCGTCAGCGGGTAGCGGACATTCTCACCGAACCGATGCTCTTCCATGGAGTTGTCCGTTCGTCCGCCGAAGCGAAGGAGAAGGCGCTGGAGATCCTGAACCGGGTCGGCATCCGACCGGAACAGGCATCGCGCTACCCGCACCAGTTCAGCGGAGGGCAGCGGCAGCGGATCGGCATTGCCCGCGCCCTCGCGGTGGGGCCTGAGTTCATCGTCGCCGACGAACCCGTTTCCGCGCTGGACGTCTCGATCCAGGCCCAGATTCTGAATCTGCTGATGGACCTGAAGGAGGAGTTCTCCTTCTCGTACCTCTTTATCGCGCACGATCTTTCGGTGGTGAAACACATCAGCGACAACCTCGCGGTGATGTACCTCGGGCGGATGGTGGAGAAAGGGAGCAAGGCCCATATCTTCGGAAATCCGCTGCACCCCTACACGCTCGCCCTCTTCTCGGCGATTCCCCGCATTTCGGGGACAACAATGCGCACCGGGCGTAACCTGGAGGGGGAGATCCCGAGCGCGCTCGACCTTCCGCCGGGCTGCTGCTTCCATACGCGCTGCCCGAGGGCGCTCCCGCTCTGCCGGGAGGTCCTGCCGGAGGAGAAGGAGATCGAACCGGGACACTTCCTCTCGTGCCATCTGTACTGATAGCCGGAAAAGGGTGCGGGAGCGCTCCCGGTCTTCAAATAATTTCAATGCCAAAGGATGTGTCCTCATGAAGGAGCGGATTCTGAAAAGAGCGGACGAACTGAAGGACGACCTGCTGCGCCTGAGCCACGACATCCATGCAACCCCCGAGACCTCGTTCGAGGAGTATCGGGCGGTTTCCTGGCAGAAGGCGCTGCTCGAAAAACACGGTTTTGTCGTCGAGATGCCCTTTTGCGGCATGGAGACCGCCTTCCGCGCGGTGAAGAAGAGCGATAAGGCCGGCGCGACGGTCGCCTTTCTCTCCGAGTACGACGCGCTGAACGGACTGGGGCACGCGTGCGGACACAACATCATCGCGGCGTCGAGTGTCGGCGCGGGAATAGCCCTGGCTTCCGTCCTCGGAGAGACGGGCGGAGAAATACAGGTGATCGGAACTCCCGGCGAGGAGGGGGGCGGCGGGAAGGTCTACCTCGTCGAACGCGGCGCCTTCGAAGCCGTGGATTTCGCACTGATGATGCACCCCAGCACGAAGAACATCATCGGGCGGGGAGGGCTTGCGGCCCAGGGCGTCAGGGTGGAGTTCACGGGAAGAGCGGCCCACTCCGCGACGCCGGACAAGGGAATCAACGCGCTCACCTCGCTCATCGCCTTCTTCAACGGAATCGACACGCTGCGGCAGGTATGGCCGAACTCGGCGAAGATCAACGGCGTCATCACCAAGGGAGGGAGCGCATCGAACATCATCCCCGAACTGGCCGAGGCGCTCTTCACCGTCCGTGCTTCCACCAAGAAAGAGCTCGTTGCGATGTTCGCGGACCTGCAGCGAGTGGCCGACGCCGCGGCCCGCGTGACGGGAGCCGCCGTCGTTGTGGAAGGGGAGGTGCTCTACGCGGAGCGCTACTCGAACTCGGTGCTGGGAGAACTCTTCAAAAAGAACATGGAGTTGCTGGGGGAGAAAATGGAGTACCCCGATCCCAAGGAGCGTGTCGGGTCGTCCGACGTGGGGAACGTATCGCTGGAAATCCCGACCATTCATGAATACCTCGCCATCGCCGACACATCCGTGGCAGGGCATACTACCGAGTTCCGCGAGGCCTCCGTATCAGCGAGAGGAGACGATGTCGTGCTCCTCGCGGCGAAGGGGCTCGCGCTCACCGGCTGCGACCTGCTGACCGACGAATCGCTCCGTGAGGCAGCGAAGGCCGAATACCGGGAGAAAGTGCTGCCGTGGAAAGAGTGACGCGCATGCTGCGGACGGGGGGAACATTCTCCTTCCGCAGCATGCGTTTTTCTGCGACGGATTTTCTATTTTCTCATCGCCGCCGGAAGAGGATCGCCCTGTCGAAGAGCAACTCCGCGTAGGCCGGGCCGGTCTTCGTCGCCGGTTCGCAGTAGGCCCGGAACGCCAGCGCCAGCTCCCGCAATTTCAGGCGCCTGCACGAGGGGGGCGGAATCAGCAGGTCCGCCTGCTGCCCGCCGCTGCTTCTGGCGATCTTCACGACATAGAGAAGATCCGCCTGAGGATCGCCCGGAAGGAAGGGGCGTGCGCTTCCGGCGAAATCCTCCGGTGAATCGATTGCGGCGATTCCCATCATTTCCCGGAGTCCCTCGAAGCGCGGATCGTCCGGAAGGTCTTCCAGCAGCGTCCAGCCGTAGGCGATCACGCTGTTGTAGAGTGCTTTCCCCGCGGCGGCGTGCTGCACGCCGTAGGCGATCACGAAATCATCCTCTTCCAGCGAGAACGGCGGGGTCAGCAGGTAGGTGGTGTCGTTGGTCGCTCCCAGTGCGTCTATGTCCTGGAGAATGGGATTGTACCCCTCCGCAACATAAGGAGCGGTCGGCAGCTTCTCCGCCTGGAAGCCGGAATATGTCTCCAGAAGTGCGTCCTCCAGTTTTTTCAGGGAGGGAAGCAGATGCAGCTCGTTCGATCCGGTTCCCCTGGGCCGGAGCGTCTTTACCGGATACGGAGCGGGAGAAAGCTCCTCTTCCGGAGTGAGGCGAAACAGCCGCATCCCTCCAACTGTTTCGTAATAGCGCCGCTCCTCCTCGGGGTTTTCCACAAGGGCGATCCTGTAGAGGAAGCTGAACTGATCCCCGCTTTCATCAAGTCCGAAGCGCACCAACTCTCCCGGGATCGTCTCCACGTTCACCGTGCCGTTTCCGTACCCGGCATCCGACAGCGCATCGCGCACCTTCTCTTCCGTCCTCTTGTTGCCAGTGGTGATCATGACGAAGAATGAGTCGTAGGGAGTATCTTCTCCTTGGGCGTTGATGGTGAGATGGTTGATCGTGTCGCCGAAGAGCGCGAACATCCGCCCTGTATACCCCTTGTCCTCGAACCAGCGGAGCGCGGCGAAAGTCTGGAGGCTGAAATAGACCGATTTCGGAGCGGTCCTGCCGAGGAGTACCATCGCCTCGTCCTGCCGAAGCCTGTACGTCCACGGAAAGGCGGTCGGCGCGGCTCCCGGAACAGGATCCTGGCGAAGCGTGATGTAGGGAGTCGTCACGTTGTTGCCGTAGCCGCTGGGAAGGAGCCCGCGGCAGAAAAGGTCCTCCAGGTCGATCTGCACCGGATCTCCTTCCGTTATACGGAATCCCGCATTCTCAAGATTTGACAGGAGGGTTTCCAGATCGCCCTCTCCGTTTCCTCCGGAACCTCCGCCTCCGCACCCTCCGAGCGAGATGCTCCCGACAAGGACCAAAAGCAGAAGGCCGATCCATGACAAACGAGTTTTCAGAAAGCGAAAGATCACGACGGATCACTCCCTTTGTTTTGATGATGGATATAATCCGCACTATACACCCAACACAACGAGTGTCAAGAACTTTCGGATTAGGTTGTTTATTGTTTTCAGGGCGGTCTTTCCGGAGATTGTAGCGCGGAAGGGTGTGGCGAGAAAAAAGCCTTTCATTTCAGCTCCGGGTTTGATATACTCTCGCTCAAACTGAAACGAAGGCCTCACCGGATCTCCCGATACCGCTTCGGGCGCGCGTGATGTCTGCATCTTCAAAGGGAGGTTCGTGGAATGTCGGATACTTTTCGTATAGCAATTCTGGGCGCGGGAAACATAGGAACGAGCATCGCGAAGGGGTTGGTGCAGTCGGGGCACTTTGCGCCCGGCAGGATCACCCTGACGCGGCGGCGGGTTCATCTTCTGGAGGACTTCAGGGCGCAGGGGTTCGAGGTGACCAGCGACAACATCGCCGCAGTGAACGAATCCGATGTCGTGATCGTCTCGGTCGAGCCGCAGCTGGTCGATGGATTGCTTGAGCAGATCGCGCCCGCGCTCGACTTTGACCGCCACATTCTCATCTCGGTGGTCACGGGAATTTCGCTGCATCAGATCGAGGAGAAAATCGGCAAGCCGATGCGCATCGCGCGTGCCATGCCGAACACCGCCATCGCGGTGCGGGAGTCGATGACCTGCATAGCCTCCAACGGACCGGACGACAGGGCGCTGGAGATGGCGAAGCAGCTCTTCAACGATGTCGGCAAGACGCTTCGGATTCGGGAAGAGGACATGCTCGCCGCGACGGCGCTGGGCGCCTGCGGCATCGCTTTCTTTCTGCGGGCGATCCGCGCCGCGTCGCAGGGCGGGATAGAGGTCGGCCTCTCGGCAAAGAACGCCCTCGCCATGGCGGTCCAGACTGCGAAGGGGGCGGCGTGTCTCCTCTCGGCGGGAGGAACGCACCCGGAGAGCGAGATCGACAAGGTGACCACGCCCAACGGCTGCACCATCTCCGGGCTGAACTGCATGGAACACGAGGGATTCAGCTCCGCGATGATCCGCGGGATCACCATCTCGGCCGAGAAGGCCGCCAGGCTGTACCGCAAGGAGTAAGACAGCGGCCCGGCTTTGCGTCTCCGGGGCGGTATCCGTCAGTTGTTCAGACGGGTTTCGCCTCGATCACGAGGTGATACCGCAGCTCGCGCCGGAAGAAAAAAAACGTCACGAGGCAGGAGAGCGCGTCCGCGAGCGGAAATGCCAGCCAGATTCCGTCGGTCGATCCGAGAAGCGGCGGAAGGGTCAGGACGAACGGAATAAGGAGCAGCACCTGCCTGGAAAGCGAGAGGATAAAGGCCGGACGGGCCTTTCCGAGCGCCTGGAACATCGCCGAGCCGACGATCTGGAAGCCGATGACGAAGAACATGCTTGTAATGATTCGCATTGCGCGTGCGCCCTCGGCGATGAGTCCCGCATCCCTGGTGAAGATGCCGAAGATCTCGGCCGGGAAGATCTGCGCGGTCAGAAAACCGGTGAGCGCGAGCAGCGTCGCGGTGATCATCGACAGGCGGATGGCGCTCCGGGCACGGTCCATGTGCCCCGCGCCGTAGTTGTACCCGAGGATGGGCTGGAACCCCTGGGCGATGCCCATCAGCGGCATGAAGAAGAACGAGAGCCCCCTGTGAATGACCCCGAAGACCGCCACGTGCATGTCGCCGCCCCACCGGATGAGCGCTGTGTTGACCAGTACCATCGAGAGGCTTCCCGCTGCCATGCGGGTGAACTCGGACGAGCCGATCGCAGCGATCTCGCGGATGAGCGCGAATTTCGGAAGGAGGTTCTTTCCTATGAAGCGCAGGCTGCTTCGTCCGCTGAAGAAGTAGCCGAAGATCCAGACGAACATCACCAGCTGCGAGATGACCGTCGCAACGGCCGCTCCCCGGACTCCCCAGCCGAACCAGAAGATGAAGACCGGATCGAGGATGATGTTGAGGATCGCCGAGATGAGCAGCGTCGTCATGGCGATCCTCGCCCGTCCCTCGGAGCGCGCCATGTGGTTGCCCGCCATGGCGAACATCTGGAACGGCACGCCGAAGAGGATCACCGAGAGGTAGTCCTCTGCATGAGGAAGGATCGCCTCGGTCGCGCCGAAGATGCGGAGAATCGACGGGAGAAAGGCGAAGGCGACGGTCGAGACGAGGATTCCCACCGACAGAGCGAATGCGACCGTCGCTCCGAAGGCTCGCTGTGCCCGTTCCACGTCACCGGCCCCCAGGCTCCTGGAGACTATCGAGGCGCCACCGATACCGGCCATGATGGCGAGCGCGCCCCCCAGAAACTGGATCGGAAAGCATATCGCCACCGAGGCGAGCCCGATCGGACCGACGCCGCGCCCGATGAAGATGGAGTCCGCTATATTGTACGAGGCCATGACGAGCATGCCGATGACCGATGGCAGGGAGAGGCGCAACAACAATCTGCCCACTCTCTCCGTGCCGAGAAGGTGTCTTTCTGTATTCACGCAATGCCTCCGGTTCTTCTTGTTTGGATCAGATATGGGTTTTCGTCCTGCCGATGGCCCTGACTTCCAGGAGTCCCGTTTCGCAAAAAAGCTCCACGGTGCGTCCCCACGAGCCGCCGGTATCCTCGGCGACGATCGTGATCTTCAAGGCGGCGAGCGCTTTCTTGCAGGCCTCCACATTTCGGGCGCCGATCTTCAGCAGCGGGTCGGTTCCGTTGCCGAGGTTGAACATCTGAGCTCCTCCGGCCAGCTTCGCGACGAGACGGCGCTGGTCCGCGCCCGACTTTATCATCTGGTTCAGCAGGTCCGGGACAGCGGAGTCGGCGAATTTCGACCGGTTGAAGTTCTCACCCTTGGCAAGCTCGGTGGAGGGCAGCATCACGTGCACCATGCCGCCGATCTTCCTCCGCTCGTCGTAGAGGGTTACTCCGACGCACGAACCGAGTCCGAGGGTCGATATGCTGTTCGGGTTCAGCACCACTCCCGATTCGGCGATCCCCACCCTAACGGTCGCCATGATGGGCGACCCCCAATGCCTGGAATATTGTGCCGAACGACTCCGGATCGGGGAGCAGGAAGATGTGGCTCCCCCCCTCTTCGGAGAGCGGTCCCCCGTCGACGGAGAGCGCCCCGTCGATGACGATCGCGGTGTCGCCGCTCCTGCCGATCTCGGAGAGACTGAAGGCGAGGATTGCGCCCGCCATATCCATGGCCAGCGACGGAACGGAGGGGTTCAGTTCGAAGCCGAGGAAGTCGGAGAGGGCTGTGATGTAGGAGCCGATCATGATATTGCCCACCTCGTGGATGACGGAGAGCCCCATCTCGGAGAATCCCTCGTCCTCGGTCTTTCCGGTCATGTGCCGGATGAGCGTCTGCGCGTCCGGAATTTTGATTACGAAGAGCATGTTGCCCGATATGCCGCCTTCGATGCGGACGAATACCGTGAGAATCGTGCATTCCGCGCCCCCGACGTAGTCCGTGATTTTGTTGAAGGGCATGGGGGATACGCGGGAGACCTTCATATCGACTGCTTTTCCCAGGAGAGTAGAGAGGGATGTGGCGGCATTTCCGGCGCCGATGTTGCTTATCTCCTTCAGCACGTCGAGATGAAAGTCGCTCATCATCGGATCGGCTGTCATGGCTTGCTCCCTCTCCGGGCGTAGAGCGGGCCTCCGAAGCTGTTCAACGTTTCGGCGATGCGTTTGTCCTTCACCATGATATGATCGACCGTCCATCGGTAGAGCATGTCGCGCAGCTCCTGGACCTGTTTCTGCGGTATCGAGCGTTCGCTCATAAGACTTTTATGGACGTCGAACACCTGCTTGATGAACCAGCTGTGTTCGTCCCTGTGCTCCTTGAACTGGTCGTAGCAGTTGCGGATCATAATCAGCTCTTCTGCGCCGAAGTGCTGGATCGCGTAGCCCACGAGATAGTTCACGGTATCCTCTATTCTGTGCATGTCGCCGCTGTCGACGGCTCGCGAGAAAGACGCGATCCGTTCCACCAGTTTCTTGTGCTGGTCGTCGATGATCCCTATTCCGATGGCGAGTTCGTCGCTCCACTGGATGTCCATTCTCTTCGCCCTCCAGTCATAAAATACAAAACAGCCCTCTTATCAAAAAAAGGGCTCTGTTTCGTATTGTATCAGATACGACTTGAATTGGGGGTTCGGGAGAAAATTAAAAACCCTTTTCTCTCAGGAGTCCGGCATTGACGATCGTCTCGGGGATCATGCCCTCGAGAAGCTTTTCACAGCAGTCGGCGATGATATGTGAAATATTCTCGACAGCCTCCTCGGTGGAACCTCCCATATGAGGAGTGAATACCGTGTTCGGGGCTGAGATGAGCGGTGAATGCTCCGGTAGGGGTTCGGAAGCGAACACGTCGAGGCCGGCGCCGCCGATATGCCCCGAGTGGAGCATTTCCGAGAGAGCGGTTTCGTCGACGATTCCGCCTCTTGATGTTGCGATGAGAATGCCCCCTTTTTTCATCAGCGAGAGTTTTTCCCGTGAAAGCAGCCCCAGCGTGCTTTCAGTGCGGGGGATATTGACCGAGACGATATCGGACGTCGAGAGCAGTTCATCCAGCGGGACGGTCTCCCGTCGTGTGCTGGAGGATCTGCCGCCCCATACGATCACGCGCATCCCGAACGCTTCTCCGAGATCCGCGATTCGGCCGCCTATAGCCCCCGGTCCCAGGATTCCAAGCGTCTTTCCTTTGAGTTCGCGCCCTTTCATCCATAGGGGGAGAGAGGCGCTGTCCGCCGCGTTCCACGCGCCCGAACGCACGAACCTGTCGGCCCGCCCGGTGGAACGAAAACATTCCAGCATGAGAGAGACGCTGAGTTCGGCCACGGCCTCGGCGTTTCCTCCTCTGGAGTTGGCGACTGGAATCCCCATCGCCGACGCGGTTTCCAGGTCGATATGGTTCACTCCCACACCGTACACGACGATTCCCTTCAGCCTATTGCATCCGCGCAGGAGACGCTCGTCCACGGAAGCGTATTCCGCGACGATGATATCCGCATCCGGAGAGGCTGCAAGGAGGTCGTCTCTTTCTTCGAGAGAAAACCTCAGAATTTTTCCGAGCGATGCGATTCTCTCCTCGGCGGAGGAGACCATGTGAAAAGAATCGGCGAAAACGATGGTGTTCATGGCGTTCACCTCAGAAGCATTATTTTGAGATCGTTCACGTTGGTTCCCGTATTGCCTGTGATGATCGCGTCTTCGAGGCGGAGCAGCGTCGCGGTGGTATCGTGGCGCTTCAGCGCTCCGTAGAGGTCGACGCCGGCCTCTTTCGCTCTCTGCAGCGAATGCTCGTCGGCGATGCCGCCCGCGCAGAGAGTCGGTCCGTCCGTGCCGTCCGTATCGAGTCCCGCGATGAGAACGTTCTCCAGAGAGCCTATTTCAAGAGCTGCTCCGAGGGCGAACTCCTGGTTGGGACCTCCCTCGCCGGCTCCTCCGTTCACAGTGACCGTCGTCTCCCCTCCGCCCACGAAGGCACAGGGAACGCTTATCGGGCGCGAGTTCATCCGCACTTCCTTCGCGATGAAGGCGAACGTTCTCCCAAGCTCCCTGCTCTCTCCTTCGAACATGGTCGAGAGAATCACGGTGTCGAATCCGAGCTCCCTGGCTCGTTGAGCCGCTCCGTTGCATGCGGCGTCTCCGGGCACGAGAATGTGGTTTTCGATGCGGCGGTCGTCGAGGGATTTCGGCGTTTCCCGCTCCAACGGCGGATTCCGCAGGTAGCGGGCGATCGCCTCGGGCATCCTTCCCCAAAGGTCGTATTTGTCGAGAGTGGTGCGGGCGTCCCCGAAGGTCGAAGTGTCCGGGACGGTCGGGTCGGTGATGTAGTCCAGGGGATCCCCGATGACATCCGAAACGGTGAGATTCACCAGCAGGGCTCCCGGGGAGATCGCCCCGGCGAGCTGTCCGCCCTTGACGAGGCTCAGATGTTTTCGGACGGCGTTGATCTCCAGTATGTTCGCTCCGCACGTGAGCAGAATCAGGTTCGCCTTTTTCTTGTCTTCAAGCGTTATTTCGGGAACGGGAAGAGGAAGGAGCGCGGAACTTCCTCCCGTGATGCAGGCGAACACAAGGTCGCCCGGACGCGTTCTCTTTGCGAGATCCAGAATATCCGATGCGGCCGCCATCCCGGATTCATTCGGAATCGGATGGCTGGCGAGACGGAGATCGATATTGCGGAGGGCTCCTTCCTGCCCGTCCTTGCAGATGACGATCCCTCCGGTGATCCGGGTCTCCAGAATGTCGTCGAGGGCCCGGGCAATGGGAAACGTGGCCTTTCCCGCCCCGATGACGTATATGTTCGCGAACTCCCCCGGTTTTCGAGGTACTCCTCCGATGGAGAGAGTGTCGGTGGTACGGTCGTAGCGTACGAGATCGCGCGTTGCTCTTCCCGGGTCGGCATGCCGGAGCCCCGCGTTCAGGATTTCAAGGGCTTGTTCGCGGAGTTCCCTGTTTCCATGGGAGAGCAGCTGATTCTGATTTTTTATGTAGTTCATGTGCACCACCTCGATTCTCTGTGGATGACGGGCCGGGGTATTTCCCCAGCCCGGTACGGTCCTGTCGAAAGAATTCTAGAAGGGGTTTTTGAAGAAACGTCCGGCGTATACCGCAGCGTCGCCGAGTTCCGTTTCGATTTCGAGGAGCCGGTTGTACTTGACGGTTCGCTCCGAGCGGGTGGCGCCTGTCTTGATCTGTCCCGCGTTGATGCCCACCGTGACATCGGAGAGAATCGGGTCCTCCGTCTCGCCGGAGCGCTCGGAGACCATGATGCCGAATTGGTGGCGATACGCGCTTTCGGCGGCGTTGAGCGTCTCCGAGAGGGTTCCCACCTGGTTGAACTTCAGAAGAAGGGCGTTGCAGAATTCCGCCCGTTCCCGGATCAGCTTCGGGTTCGTGCAGAGGAAGTCGTCGCCGACGATCTGAATGCCGAGTTCATTGGTCGCCATGCCGAAGCCTTCCGTGTCGTTCTCGTCGAACGGGTCTTCCATCGAGGCGATGGGGTAGTTCTTCACGAGATCCTTGTAAAAATCGAGAAGCTCTCTGCTGGTTCGATACTCCCCCTCGAACTTGTACATCTTCTTTTCGGCGTCGTAGAAGTGCGTCGCCGCGCAGTCGAAACCGTACATTACCTTGTCCGTGTGCCCGGTAACCTCGACGGCATGGACGAGATGGTCCATGGCCTCCTTGGTGTAGAGCATGGGAGGCGCGAACCCGCCCTCGTCGCCGACATTGACCGCCAGCTTGCCGTACTTGCTTGAAAGAATGTCTCGAAGGGCGTTGTAGACATCCCATCCGATGATCATGGACTCGCGGAAGGTCTCCGCGCCCACCGGGAAGATGCAGATCTCCTGGAAGTCGAGGTCGTTGGACGTGAGGCGCCCGCCGTTGATGTAGTTCAGCAGCGGCACGGGGAGAACGTGCGCGTTGGCGTTGAGGTAGCGGTAGAGCGGAAGTCCGCAGGCGTTGGCCGCGGCGCGGGCAACCGCCATCGAGACCCCGATGATGGCGTTTCCGCCGAGCTTCTGCTTGTTGGGCGTGCCGTCGAGGGCGATCATGGCCAGGTCGATGTTTCTCTGGTCCCGGACGTCCATGCCGACGATCGCGGGGGCGATGAGGTTCTCTATGTTCTTGACAGCCTGCTGCACGCCGAGGCCCCCGTAGACCTTCCTGTCGCCGTCGCGGATCTCCCAGGCTTCCTTCTCTCCCCTTGAGCGGCCCGCGGGAACGTCGGCCCGGCCGAAGACCTCGTTACCTACCCAGACATCGACCTGAACGGTGGGGTTGAATCTGCAGTCAAGAATTTCCCGTGCGACAATTCTGGTGATCGTAAACTTCTCTCTTCCTAAATACATCGATTTCATCTCCTTCTATTTTTTTCATCCATTTTTTTGTGATATGCGGCTGATCGATAAATTCTTCCTCTTCCTCACCCTTCTTTCACCGGTATGATGTCTTCACTCCATGAGATTGAGGATGAAGCTGATGTCGACGTAATGGTTCTCGATGCTCGTTTTCAATTCATCCAGCCGGCCCGCCAGCAGCAGCGTGTAAATGGCGGAATGTTTCTCCATCTGATCTTCGAGGTTGTACTGTTTCTGTTCGAAATAGAGGCCGAAATAAGCCCAGTAGCTGTGGCAGAGAGCGCTCCACGCGGAGAGAAGAGACGGACTTCCCGACCCCTCGACGAGAGTGCGATGGAGCTCCATGTCTTTCTTTCGAAACGCGACGTGATTCTCCTCCGTGACGGCCTGAGTCATTTCCCGGAGGCATTGTTCGAGCCTCGGAATATCCATGCGCCGGAAGCCGATCTCCATAGCCCATCCGGCGGCCAGCAGCTCCAGTTCGGTTCGGGTCCGGAAGTAGTCCTTCAAGCCTTCCACGGTGAATTTGCGGACGAAGGTCCCCTTGAACGGTTTCGATTCCAGGAATCCTTGCGTCTCGAGCTCGCGGAGGGCCTCCCGTATCGTGGCCTGGCTCACCGAAAGCGTCCTCGCTACCTGGAGCTCCACGATCTTGCTTCCCGGAGGGAAATCTCCTTTCATGATGGCGTCGATGAGGTAGTCGACGACGTCGTCGCTTAATACCCTTCTTTTCAGGATGATGTTTTTTTCATCGCTCACATCCGTTCCTCCGATATGAAAGGCAATGTGCGCTGAGGGCACGGGAAGAAGAGAATCTTTTCATCGTCGCCGCACGCTTCGGATGCTATTTTCAGCGCTTCTTCCAGTGTTGCCGCGGGAAGAAGGCGCATTTTCCGTATCGTGTCGAATGAAATATTCGGAGACACGACGACGATCCTTGTTCCGGACTGAAGGATTTTACAGAGCAGAAGCGCATGGTCCATCTGGATTCTGTAGTGGCGGAACAGGAATTCCAGGACGTCGTCGATGTCGTTGCCTTTTTCGAACGGAAGGAGCATGTCGTCCGAACCGGTCCCCTCGGCGCAGCGGGAGTACAGAATGATAACGCCGTTTTCGGCCATGACGGGCGCCGTGGCGATGATAGCCTTCATGCTCTGGTAGAAATTTATGTTCAGAGGGAAACCCGGTGTCGTAACCACGATCCGGGGCCTTTCTTTCAAAGGTATGCCCGTCGACTCCCTGATTTTTTCGATTGCAAGGGCGTGGCTCTCCCCGAGGTCTCCGCAGACGACGCATATCGGGTTGTTTTGCGGATCCACGAGAATATTGACGCAAAAATCCACGCCAAGCATCCGCGCGGCCTCGGCCATGTCTCTGCTGACGGGGTTGTCCTGCCACTCTCCGATGACGGCCTTCGGGTGGAGGATCATCTCGGGGCGATGATTGATTTCAACTGTTTTTTCAGAGGAAATCCCCGGAAGAACCGATTTCCTCCCTCCGGAAAACCCCGCGAACTCATGGGGCTCCACTTTGCCGACGACGATTCTGAGATCGGCTTCATACACGCTTCTGTTGACCTGTACCGGTGTTCCGAAGGAAGTCTCTCCCAGGTCGACAAGTTTTGCCGGATCGTAAGGATCATGGTTTTCGATGCGGAGGTGTCCCCACAGTTCGTTTCCGACGATCTCCCGCATCTCCTCTTCGGTCGCCCGCCTGTGAACGCCGATGGCGACCACGAGCGAGACGTTCCGGGATGTCATGCCCGCCTCGCCCAGTTCTTTCATGATCCTGGGAAGGACCTTCGCGGTGGGGACGCTTCTGGTCGAATCCGAAACCAGTATGACCGCTTTCTTCCTGCCTGTCGCGATATTCCGCAGGCGGGGTGATTTCACCGGGAAATCGAAAGCGGCATCGATGAAGCCGGAGGACGGGGAGGAGAAGCGGGGAGGCGTCACAATCCCTGCGAACCGGTATTCCGGAAGACGGAGGGAAAGGCCCTCCTCCGCATCGACGTACACGATATCCTTTGCCTGTCTCTCCACGCTGTACATAGCGATCACCTCCTCGTTCCGGGTTCAGGAAAGCATCTGCCGTTCAGGCACGCTCTTTCCGAAAGAAATCTCGAGAATATGAGCGACTCCGAAGAGCGTCATGAAGAAAAAGCCCACCGGAATGGCGGCATACGGAATCGCCATCGAAATATTCAAAGCAGGCGTCATCTGTTTGTAGGTCCGCAGAAGAAGGCGGACTCCGTTTATGGTCACCGAAGCGGTCGCGATCACCGCGAGCAGCGGTATGAGCCTGATGCAGAAGGCGCGAAGCCTGTCCGGGAACATATCCCGGAAGATGATGATTCCGACGTGTCCCTTCTGGTGATGGAGAACGGCGGCGCTCACGAGGGTGAACCAGACCATGGCGAAACGGAGAAATTCCTCCGACCACGTCAGCGCATTGTTGAAAACGTACCGCATCACGACGTGGGCGACGGCGACGGCGAGCATTGCCGTGCAGAAGACCATGGCGACGAGAAAAAGTCCTTTGGCGCAGCGGTCGCAAAAAGCAAAATAATAGCTCTTCATCATCTGGAATCAGTCCTTTATTTGAAGATCCGCGGCCGGACGGAAACTTCCCGTCCGGCCCCGTTTCCATGAAGGCTTTTAAAGTCCGGCCTTGATGTCCTTGCGCACCTGCTCGATGGCGGAGATCCACTGATCGACGAATTTCGGATCGGTTCTCTCCTTGATCTTCTCCACGATGCCGGCCTGTGTCGCCTCGCGCATTTTCGCCTTTTCGGCTTCCGAGACTTCGTTGACTTCCATTCCGTTCTCTCTCAGAAGGTCGACGATGTACTGCTCGCGGGCCGCGTTGACGGCGCGGCTGTAGTTCTGCCCCAGAATCGCCGCGGTTTCAACGATTCTCTGCTGATCCTTCGTCAGGTCGTTGAACCAGTCGAGGTTGGCGACAAGGGGCATCGGATCGTAAATATGCCCGTCGAGGGAGGTGTATTTCTGCACCTCGTACATCTTGACTTCCCAGATGTTGGCCAGCGGGTTTTCCTGGCCGTCGACGACTCTCTGCTGCAACACCATGTACAGTTCCGTCCACGGAACCGGCGTGGGGTTGGCGCCCAGCATCTTGAAGGTCTCCATGTGCATGGGGGCTTCCATCGTGCGGATCTTCAGGCCTTTGAAATCGTCGATCGTCTTGATCGGCCGCTGTGAATTCGTCGTATGGCGGAAACCGTTCTCCATCCAGGCGAGTCCTTTCAGCCCGACCTCTTCGCAAGACTTGAAGAGGGCCTGCCCCGCGGGGCCGTCGGTGAGCATCCAGGCTTCGTTATAGTCGTTGAAGGCGTAAGGGATGTCGAGGACCATGAAACGTGTGTTGAATGTGGTCATGGGGCCTGCGGAGGCCGTTGCCATCTCCAGCAGGCCGTTTTTTACCTGTTCGACGGATTCGCGTTCTCCACCGAGCTGCGAGTTGTAGTACAGGTTCACTTTCAGCTCGCCTTTCGTCTGATCCTCAACAAGAGTCTTGAAAAGCTGAAGTCCGAGGGACTGGGGATGGGTCTCCGAATTGCAGAGCGACACTCTGATTGTCTTTGCCGCGAAAGCGGCGCCGGACATCGAAAAAACTAGAACGAGCGCAACGATTACTCTGAGCATGCTTCCTTTCTTCACAGGTATTTCCCCCTTTCGCAATGTACGAAATGAAATTTGAAATTGCCGGTGAGCACGCAACGGTTTTTCTCTCCGCATCCCTCCTTTCCGCAATTTCCGGGCTTGAGCCCGGCATCAGTATCCGAAGAACCTGGGAAGCCACAAAGTAAGCGGCGGAAAGAAAGTGACCAGTAGCAGGATGACAATTGAAGCGAGCAGCATGGGATAGGCTTCCTTGAACGTCTGTTCCACCGTGACTCCGGCCATGGGGCTTGTCACGAAAAGCGTGATTCCGAACGGCGGCGTGGCCAGCCCGATAACCAGGTTGATGCAGATGATCGCGCCGATCTGAAGGGGATCGATTCCGAGCCGCCATGCCACCGGTGCGATGATGGGGCCGAGCACCACCACCGAGGCGTAGTCGTCCATGAACATGCCGTTGATCAGCAGCGCGATGTTCACCATGAGAAGGAACGACCATTGCGGGAGCGTGGAGAGGGGACCGATGACTTTATACACAACTTGCTCGTTTGCGATCGCCCACGCCGTCACCGTGGCGCTTCCGGCGAGGAGGATGACAAGTCCGGAGGTCAGTGCGGTCTCTTTCAGAATCTCGGGGATGTCGGAGAGTTTTCCCTCGCGGTAGACGACGAAGGTGATGAAAAATGCATAGACGGCGGCGATTGCAGAGGATTCGGTCACCGTAAAGATGCTGCCGAAAATTCCTCCCAGGATGATCACCGGAAGAAGGAGCGCGGGGAGCGCCCGGCGAAAATGCTTCCACTTATCGGGCCAATCGGATCTGCTGTGGCTTGGATATCCCCGTTTCACCGCGATGCGATGAACCGTGACCATCTGAGCGAGCGCGATCAGGAACGCCGGAATGATGGCCGCGAGAAACAGTCCGGCGATGGAGGTTCTCCCGACGGCCACGCAGTAGATGATCATCAGGACGCTTGGAGGCATGATGGGGCCGAGGAGGGATGCGCTCGCCATGACTGCTGAGCTGAACGCGGGAGAATACTTTTCCTTTTTCATCATCGGAATGAGGAACGAACCGAGAGATGCCACGGACGCCAGCGCAAGGCCGACGATGGCTCCCATGAACAGGCACGTTCCGATCGTGACGAGGGCCAGCGCGCCGCGGACGTGGCCGATGAAGGCATTGACGAAGTCGATAAGAGCCTGGAGAAGGTGTCCCTTCAACAAAAACTGGCCGGTCAGGACGAAAAAGGGAACGGACAAGAGAGAGAAGCCGTTCATCCCTTCGAACATGCGCTGCGCGACGAGCAGTTGAGGGTAACCGCCCACCAGAAGATACATGCTCGAACTCAGAATCATATTGAATGCTATGGGAAATCCCATGACGAGAAGAAACAGGAAACAGCCTACAAGAACAAAAAGTTCCATGAACGAACCTCCTCCATCTGTTTTTCAACCGAAAAAACTCCGTTGGTTCCTCTGTGCACCGCCGAAGCGATTTAAAACACCCGAGCGAGGTATGGATTCTGAAAGAGCAATTATCGATAATCGATTATCCGGTATCATTTCACACGGAGGATGTTTTGTCAAGAAATTCACAACGGAATCAACCCGAAAAGAGGTGTGGCGGCATCGTTCTCTTCGTTCTGTGAAACGAAATTATGGAATTCCACTTTGAGAAAAATACACTAAATAATCCAATGGTATTTATTGACATATTTTGGTATGCCAAATATAATCGCGCAAAGAAACATGGAGTTCAAATGCCGGCTGTTAAGGAGGATTCGTCGAGATCGACTCCGAAAAAGTACGGTCGATCAGAGACCGTCTTCAGGTTTTAGGAATGCGCGGCCCCGAGCTGTACAGGGGGCTTGCGGAATAACGGGAGGAGGTTCCGGTCGTGATTGATCCCGGAATGAAGAAAGTTTTGGAGAGCAGCTTTGGCGATATGATCGCATTCGCTCAACGCCTGATCCGCCTTCCCAGCGTGACGGGGAAGGAAGAAGCGGTGGCCGACGCCATTCTCTCGGAAATGAACCGCCTGGGCTATGACCGGGTGTTCAAAGACGAGGCCGGCAACGTCGTCGGTGTTGTCGCCGGGAGCGGCGGAGGTGAACATCTGCTGTACAACTGCCATATGGATCAGGTCGATCCCGGCAACCTCGACGCGTGGGAATATCCTCCTTTCAGCGGGGAGATCGCCGACGGCTGGATTCACGGCCGGGGAGCCAGCGATACGAAAGGAGCCATCGCCGCCCAGGTATACGCGGCGGCGGCCGTCAAGAAGGCCGGACTTCCTCATGCGGGCGATATCATCGTCACAGCGGTCGTAGAGGAAGAGCCGGGCGACATGTGGGGGATGCGAAAACTTGCGGACAGCGTCATCGCCGGCTATCCCGGAAAGATCGGAATGCTTGTCCTGGGGGAAGCCACAGGGCTGAACGTCTATCTCGGGCATCGTGGAAAAGTCGAGATCGATGTCCGGACGCTCGGGAAAGTGGCCCACAGCAGCGCCCCATGGCGCGGAGTCAATGCGGTGTACACGATGCGCCCCGTGATAGAATCTCTTGAAAAGCTCGGGAACTCCCTTCCGGAACACCCCTTTTTGCGAAGATCGAGCGTAGCGGTCACGAATATCACCTGTTCACCGGGGTGGTTGAGCACTGTACCCGATGTGTGCACCATCCGGATCGACCGCCGCTTTCTGCCTGATGAGAATCGCGAATCGATCCTCTCGGAACTGGAGGAAATTCTGCGGTCCGCCGGGTTGACGGTCGGAACGGACGCTTTCGTTGAAATCCAGAAGTACGATCACGTCGGTTATACCGGTCTGAAGGAATCCATGGAATTGTACAAACCCGCCTTCCTCACGCCCGGAGACGAACCCCGCGTGCGCATCGCCGTAGAAGCATTGAAGGCGATCGGACAGGAACCCGCGTTCAACTGCTGGGATTTCGGTACTGACGGAGCATGGGTCGCCACGGAGCTGAATATCCCGACCATCGGATATTCCCCGTGCGAGGAGGAGTATGCCCATACGCCGAGAGACAGGGTATCCATCGATTTGATGAAGCGCGCTCTTGCGGGGTACGTCTTCATCTCGACGGCTCTGACCCGGCAGTCGTAAGGCAAGGAGGCGTATGCAATGGCGAAATACAAGGTTTTCATGACGGATAAAACCTGGCCCGATCTGGAACTGGAAAAAAAGATCCTGACTTCCGTGGACGCGGAACTCGTTCTTTCCAAGGGAGGCGCTCCGGGCGAAATCTGCAGGGAGGGGAGCGACTGCGACGTTCTCATGGTTCTTTTTACCCCCATGAATCAAGAGAACCTCGAGATGTTCAGCAAGTGCAGAGCCCTTATCAGGATGGGCATCGGCTTCAACACAGTGGATATGGAAACCGCAACGAAAAAAGGGATTATGGTGGCAAACGTCCCGGACTACTGCCAGGATGAGGTGGCCGATCACACGATCGCTCTTTTCCTCGAGATTACCCGGAAAGTCGGTATGCTCGACAGACAGGTGAAGTCGGGCGGATGGGACATGGATATCGCCAACCCTGTGCCAAGGCTGCAGGGAAAAGTGTTCGGTCTTCTGGGATGCGGCGGCATCGGCCTGAGGACCGGTCGTCGCGCCGCGGCCTTCGGCATGAAGATCGCAGGATACGATCCCTTCCTTCCGGAGGAGGTTTTCGAGGATGAAAACATTCTCCGGTACACGGATTTGAGACAATTCCTCTCGGAAGCGGACGTCCTTTCTCTGCATATTCCGCTGACGGAGGAGACTCGCGGCATCATCAACGAAGAAACCCTGGGGTACATGAAGAGGAGCGCGTATCTTGTCAATTCCTCGCGGGGGCCCCTGATCGACGAAGACGCTCTTTTCCGCGCTCTCGAGGAGGGTATGCTGGCCGGAGCGGCGTTGGACGTCCTCTGCGAGGAACCCCCGAAATCCCTGCCGAAACTGACGAAAGCACCCAATATCATCATAACGCCTCATGCCGCATGGAATTCCACCGAAGCGATCCCCGAGCTGCGGGTCAAGGCAGCGGAAGAGGTCGTCAGGGTGTTGACCGAGGGGAGACCCCGGAATCTGATAAACAGGGAAGTATGCGCTGTACCAGGTTGAAGGAGGATTCTTTGAATCCGGCAGATGTATTTCATATCAGAAGGAGGGAATTGCAGTGAAAAAAACAGGTAATGGTGTCATCGCGGTTCTGGTGGTCCTTGGAGTGCTCATGGCAAGCTGCGCGGCTCTTGCGCAGGATGTCCTGACGCTTACCATAGGTCATGTCGTCACCGAAGAAGGGGGCGAGCATTTAGGTTCGTTGAAATTCGCGGAGCTTCTGGAAAAGAAATCGGGCGGGAGCATCAAGCTCAGAATATTTCCAAACGGTCAAATCGGCCAGAACCGTGAGATGATCGAATCTCTCCAGGCCGGCTCGCTCGACATGGCTCTGCCTGCCCTGCCCGCTCTCGGAGGATTCACCGAGGCGACCAAGGTTTTCGACCTCCTCTATCTTTTCGACGATCGTCACGAAGCCGAAAAAATTCTCGACGGTTCGGTAGGAAAGGAAGTTGCAGAGGCGATCGAAAAGGCCGGGGTGAAGGTCATCTCCTGGTGGACCCAGGGATTCCGCAACACGACGGCGAACCGGGAAATCCGGAAGCCAGAGGATCTGAAGGGTATGAAAATTCGCGTCATGGAAAATCCCCTTCACATCGAGGCATGGAACATGCTCGGCGCCAGCGCCGTGCCGATGGCCTTTTCCGAGGTCCTGACATCGTTGCAGCAGGGAGTGCTGGATGCCCAGGAGAACCCTTATCAGAACATCGTGCATTCCGGTTTTCACACGGTCCAGAAGTACATCATCGAGACCAGCCATCTCTACGGTCCTCTTCCGGTCACCTTCTCAAAGGTGAACTGGGAAAAACTGACGCCGGACCAGCAGAAGATCATTCTCGAGGCCGCCGAGGAGACGAAGGTCTGGCAGAGGGAGAAGCAGGAGGAGATCAACAACGGCTTGAAGCAGGTGATCGAAAAAACGGGCAGCAATGTGATCATCTCTCTTTCACCCGAGGAAAAAGCCGCGTTCCGGAAAAATCTGCAGCCTCTCTACAAGAAGTACGCTCCCCAGATGAACGGATATGTGGAGCGTATCTACAACGAACTGGGGCGTACAGTGGATTTTTAGAACTGGAAGAGCGGAGTGGTACGCTGCTTCGAGGTGTACTCGTGGCTTTTCATGCCGGGGGCGGAGGTTCTCCGCTCCCGGCTTTTCTGAAAATGGAAAGGTGATGCGCATGAAATCCCGGATTCTCTATCATCTCGACCGTTGGGAGGAGTATCTTCTTTTTGTGTTCATGTTCTTGATGCTGGTTGTCCTCTCGCTGCAGGTCTTCACGAGATATGTCCTGACGTTCAGCTTTTCATGGGCGGAGCAGTTCGCACGTTTCGGTTTCGTCTGGCTCACCATGACAGGTGTGAGTTTCGCCGCAAGAAAGGGAATGCATCTCAAGGTCGATTTTCTTCCCCAGAGCCTTCCGCCCGCACTCGCGAGGAAAATATGTTTCTTCTCCGATGTTTTCGTGGTGTGTTTCGGTTTTTACATGTCAAACCTTATCTTCAGGACCGTGTTGATGCAGATTCGCCTTCGCCAGGTGTTTCCCTCCATTCCCTGGCTTCCTGTTTGGACCATGTATATTGCAGGTGTGTTGGGGATGTTGGGATTGTCGTTCCGGACGATCCAGAGAATGATCCTGGAGGGAAAAAACCGCGGAACTGCATCGGAAAAGGAAGGTGAAGCGTAAATGGTCTATTTTCTCCTGTTCTCGCTTTTTGCCACTTTGATTCTTTCTATTCCGGTAGCGGTGGCCATGGCCGCTTCCTGCGCCTTTGTCTTCGTCGTCTTTTACCCGGGGACGCCGATGATTCAGCTTCTTGCGCAGGCCATGGTGACGACGGCGGATTCTTTCCCCCTGATGGCAATTCCGTTTTTTATGCTTGTCGGAACGCTCATGTCGCGCTCCGGACTTGCCGAGGAGATCATCAACGTGGGCGATGCCTTCATGGGGAATATGCCGGGAGGTCTGGGCGCATCGACGATCGTCGCATGCATGATATTCGCCGCGATATCGGGTTCCGGTCCCGCGGTTGTGGCAGCGCTCGGCGTTATCCTCATTCCGGCAATGGTCAAAAGAGGGTACGATGCCGGATATGCGGGAACCCTTGTAGCGGCGGGAGCGACGATCGGCCCCGTCATCCCTCCGAGCATTCCTATGATAATATACAGTGTCATAGCTGGAACTTCAGTGGTAACCATGTTTGCCGCCGGAGCCTTGCCGGGACTTCTCATGGGAGCTATGCTGATTCTGTTTAATTACGGAATCTCGAAAAAAAGAGGCTATCTCGGAAAAGAGAGGGCAGGGGGAGCGGGTTGGGTGTTGAAACAGTGCTGGAAGGCGAAGTGGGCGCTCTTCCTGCCGGTTCTCATCCTCGGAGGAATTTACGGAGGAGTCTTCACACCGACCGAGGCAGCCGTCGTCGGCTGCGTCTATGCGCTTTTTACCGGATGCCTTGTCTATCGGCAGCTCACCGTCAAGAGCATCTTCGATGCTTTTGTAGAGGCCGGATTGCTTTCGTGTCTCTCGATGTTCATACTCGGAGGCGCCACTACTTTCGGCCGTCTGCTGACCATGGAGGGTATACCGCAGCTGCTGGCGGCGAAAATGACCGGGATCTCCTCTTCTCCCCTTGTGCTGATGGGGATTATAATGGTGTTTCTCCTGATTACCGGAATGTTCATCGACACGACCTCCAACGTGGTCCTGTTCACGCCGCTCTTTCTTCCCATAGCGAAAGCGGCGGGGGTCAGTCCGGTCGTTTTCGGAGTGGTGATGACCATGAATCTCTGCCTCGGAATGATTACGCCGCCGGTAGGGGTGAATCTCTACGTCGCCCAGGGTATCAGCCGGGCTCCGTTCGACCTTATGATCAAGGAGGCGATACCGCTCGTCCTCGCCCTTATGATCGCCATCGCGCTGACCGTCGTGTTCCCGGAAATCGCGCTTATGCTTCCCAGGATGCTCGGGATGTTCGTCTAAAAAGCATTCGCCGTGTCCGCCTCGAGGTGGTGGTCGTATTTTTTTGTAAGGAGAAGGAGAGATATGCTGGATCAGGATAATCAGAAGCAGGTGCTGTCAAACCAGATTTACGAAGAACTGAAAACCGGAATTTTGGAACTTCGCTTTCCTCCGGGAAGTTTTCTCTCCGACAGGATGATCGCCCAGAAAGCCGGCGTCAGCAGAACCCCGGTGCGCGAGGCCCTGAAACGACTTTCGCAGGAAGGATGGGTCGTATGGCAGGAGCGGAAGAGAGCCATGGTGAAGAACCTTGTCATGGAAGACGTGAAAGAGATTTTTTTCCTGCGGGAGATGATCGAGCCCTCCGCGGTCGCGGCGGTTTTTGAAACGGGCGAACCCCGGCATCTGGCCGGCCAGCTCTCTCTTGTGGCGAAAAGGATGGAGCAGTCGATGGCAACCCCGATTCTTTTCATGAAAGAGGATATGGTGTTTCACTCGACCATTGTCCGCTTCGTGGGCAACAAACGTCTCGAGGAGATCTGGAACAGAATAGCCGACGAATCCACACGAATCGCAATTTATGCACTGTATGAGAAACGACGTCCTGAGGATGTCGTCCGCGAACATGAAGAATTTCTGGAAGCCCTCTGGGAGAGGGATCTTCCGCTTGCCCTGGCCCGTCTGAAGAATCATCACAGGGGAATTTTTCATGCGTACGAAGAAAAATTTCGGATGGATCTGGAAGGAAGCTTCGGCGGTTAGGTACGCCGTGCTTGCTTTTTTCTTTGTCCCGATGCGGCCTTCTTGTGTCATAATAGGCCATCTTGTATGTGAAAGGGATGGACAGAAATGATGATAACCGTCCTCTACGGAGGAGAGGGGCCTGAAAGGGAGGTCTCGCTGAGAAGCGGAACAGCGGTCGTATCGGCCCTTTCGGAGCGAGGACGCGAGGTGGTCGCTGCTGATCTTCGAAGAAAAGAGGATCTGTTTTCTCTTGGCGGAGAAGAGGGGATCGGATTCGCATTCATCGCCCTGCACGGAGGATGGGGAGAAGACGGAACGCTTCAAGCCGGCCTGGAGATGATGGGGGTTCCCTTCTCGGGATCCGGCCATGCGGCGTGCGCCCTTGCAATGGACAAGACCGCGGGCAAGGCCCTCTTCCGGTGGAAGGGAGTGGCCGTTCCCAAGGGTATCGAGGTCTCGAAAGAGAAAAGCGTCCGGGAGCTTTCGGGAGACGCGCGGCTTTCTTCGCTCCTTGAACGGTGCGGCAAGCTGGTGGTCAAGCCGTGCTGCTCCGGCAGCACTGTCGGCGTGTCGATTCTCGAAGGGACGGACCGTCTTGCCGAGGCTCTCGAGGATGCATTCCGCTACGATCCCCGGGTGCTTGTGGAGGAGTACATTCCGGGGAGGGAACTGACGGTCACGGTGTGGGAGAAAGACGGAATTCCGTCCTGTCTCCCCGTCATCGAGATACAGCCTGTTCACGGCTTTTACGACTACAGCGCGAAGTACACCCCGGGAGCATCGGAATATCTCGTCCCCGCGCCGCTTTCCGAGTTCGTTCTGCGCAGGGTGGAAAAGGCGGCCCTCGAGGCGCACAATGCCCTCGGCTGTACCTCGTACAGCAGGGTTGACCTCCGGCTGGACGAGGACAATTTTCCGGTCGTGCTGGAGGTCAACACCGTGCCGGGCATGACGGCGACGAGCCTTGTCCCGAAGGCCGCCGCCGCCGCAGGAATCTCGTTCGGCGAATTTCTGGAAGAGGTGGTCGAAAGCTCTGTCCGGCGCGGAAAAGGCGGACGGCTCCGGGAACGTCAATAGTCCGTCACGTACTGGAACCGGTTACGGAACTCCTCGTGGGACATCTTCGCCGCCAGGGCGAACCGTTCGAAATCGATTCCGGGCTGGAAGTCTTTCTTCTCGAGCCGAATCATATATTCCCGCGCGATCCGGTACTGAATCGAGTCCGTGTTCACCATCCGAATCCGTGTCTTCTTCGTGGCCGGATCGATAATCTCGTCGAATGGGATGGGAACGATCCGGTTGTTCTGGATCGTAATGAGCGCGTTCGTGCCGCCGTTCCTCAGGAATTCGAACGCCGCGTATCCCAGGTTCCTCGTGTACTCGATGTCGAAGGCGTTGGGAGGCGAGCATCGGACCTCGTACCCGACTTCCTTGTTGTTGACCGTCATCTTGAGCCCCATCGAGGACAGGTTTCTCAGCATCTCCTTCTTCAGGACGTCCGAGAAATTGATCTCGGCGTAGCGGATGTGTCCGTGTTCGTCGAATTCAATGCAGTCCGCGCTCTCGAGGTCCTCGAGCCGGATCCGCTCGATGAGTCCTTCGGCGACTACTGCGACGCCGTAATTCCGCCCCGAGGCGAGCCTCTTCACGACGGATCCGAGAACAATGTCCACGACGAGCGAGAGGGGAATCTTCTCCTTGCCCGGGAACTCCTCGGGGATGATCGTGAGCGTGGCGCCGGCGCTCTTGCCGATGCCGAGAGCAAGGTGCCCGGCGGTGCGCCCCATGGCGACGACAAGGTACCACCGTCCGGTCGTCTTGGCGTCCTCCATCAAATTCGACACGATCTGCGTTCCGAGCGACCGGGCCGTCTCGAATCCGAACGTGGGGATCCCCTCCGGAAGCGGCAGGTCGTTGTCGATGGTCTTGGGGACGTGGGTGAAGCTGATGGTGAGTCCGAGGTTGCTTTTCGCGTACTCCGCCACTCGCGCGGCCGAGTAGGCGGTATCGTCGCCGCCGATGCTCACGAGATGGGTCACCCCCAGCTCGATGAGGGTATCCACCACTTTCCGCATGGCTTCGTCGCTCTTCGTGGGGTTGAAGCGCGATGTCCGGATGATGCTCCCGCCGTCAGAATGGATTCTGCTCACCGCATCGATGGTGAGCGGAATGACTTTTTTCTCTCCCTTTCCGAGATTTGAAAAACCGTCGTAGATGCCGTACACTTCCCACCCCGATTTTTTCGCCTCTATCGTGACCGAGCTGATGACGCTGTTGATTCCCGGGGCCGGACCTCCTCCGCAAACGATGGCGAGGGTTTTCTGTTCAGGGTTCGTCATGGTGTACCTCCTGGAAAAAAGTTGAAAGATCGTTGTTAATAAGGAATTCTAGCACAACATAAAAAGGTATAATACAGGAAAAGGGGGAAATGCTCATGATGTTTCTCACGGGGGATACACACGGTCTTCTTGAGATCGAAAAGCTCCGGGCGAACAACTTTCCGCTCGGAGAGAGCCTGACGAGAGACGATCTCGTCGTTGTTCTCGGCGACTTCGGTCTTCTCTGGAACGATCCTCCGCGGAGAGACGAGCTTCGCGCCCTTGAAGAGCTGGAGGCATCTCCCTGGACGACGCTCTTCGTCGACGGCAATCACGAAAATTTCCGCCTGCTGCGTGCTCTTCCGGAAGAGGAGCGCTTCGGAGCGCCTGTCGGCGTGATCTCGCCGCACGTGCTCCATCTGCGGCGGGGGTATGTCTATATCCTCGGGGGAAAACGCTGCTTCGTCTTCGGCGGCGCCAGAAGCGTCGACCGGCACCGCCGGACTGCAGGGAAATCATGGTGGCCCGAGGAGATCCCATCCGCCGCCGAGTATCGGCGCGGCCTCGACTCGCTCGAAGCCGAGTCGTGGAAAGTGGACTGGATCCTGACGCACACCGCGCCGAATCATATCCTCCGTGCGCTCGATCTGTACAAGTTTCTTGCGGGCGATCCGGTCTCCACCTATCTCGACGAGATATACCGGGAGGTCGCCTACGAAAAGTGGTTCTGCGGCCACCTTCACCGGAACAAGGTGTTCCGCGACGACCGTATCGTCGTCCTCCGGGAGAATATCGTGGACGGGAGAACGGGCGAGATCGTCTCGATCAGGCGCGACCGCACCCCTCTTCGAGACCGGGTTCGCGCTCTCGCCCGACTTCGCCCGCTCGAGGGAGACTGAGAGCGGGTGAAGTCGGAGGCAGGTTTTCCGATCAGTTGAACAGCTTTCAAGAGCGGAGAAAAAATAAGGACTATGGTATACTGAAAACGGGATTTTCCGAGTGTTCGGATGAAAATCTTTCTGTTCTGCCAACGACTGCGGACCAGCTCGCGGAGGTGTGTCGATGAAGGAACGGGCAGGCCCTTTTTTTGAGAGGTATCGCGATATTCTCGTCGTCGTTCTGCTGCTCGCCGCCGGATCGCTCTTCGGATGGTGGAGGGTCGTTCACGCCGAGCAGGATATGCGCGACGACCTCGCCCGCCGTGCCCGGATGCTTGCCGAGTCCGTCAACACATCCCGTTTCAGGGAGCTCTCCGGTTCGAGAGATGATCTCCAATCACCGGTCTACCTCCGCTTCAAAGACCATTTCAAGGCGCTTATAGCGGCTTTTTCGGACTATCGTTTCATCTACCTTGTCGGCCGCCGCCCTGACGGAACGGTCTTTTTCTATGTTGACTCCGAGTCCGCCGGATCACCCGAAGAGTCGCTTCCGGGAGACGTATACGCAGAGGTTGACCCCGCTTTCCTGGCTGTGTTCGACGAAAAGAGGGAAAGAGTCGTCGGCCCCGTCTCAGACCGGTGGGGAATATGGGTCTCCGCATGGATTCCTGTTCTTGAACCGAAGTCGGGCAAGGTCTCCTTTGTATTCGCCGTCGATGCCGACGGCAGAAAGTGGCGTCTGGAGGCCAGGCGGGCAGCATTCTTGCCGAATGCCGCCGCTCTGCTCCTGGCGCTGGTTTTCATCGCGGGACGCGTTCTGTTTTCCCGCCGCGGTGTTCGGCAGGATCAGGATCGTCGGCGATGGTGCTACCGGCACGCCGAAACTTTGTTCGTCGCCGCCGTCGGGTTGATCCTCACGTGCTCGGCTGTGCTGATAGCCTCGGATTCCGAACGGAGAGCTATGGAGAAATCGTTTCACCTGCTGGCAGCATCCGAGTTGAAAGAGATGAACGATGGCCTGCACAGCATCCGTGATGTCGGCATCGAAGGACTCGGCAGTTTCTTCGAGTACAGCGATTTCGTGGATCCCTCCGAGTTCGTCGGCTTCACGCGCCACTTGGTGCATCTGCCACACGTCCGGGGTATTACGTGGATTCCGGCTGTTCCTCTCGAAGAACGGAAAGAGTTCGAAGAGAACGCCCGGAGGTTGCTGCATCCCGATTTTTTTATCTGGGAGCCCGACGGTGCAGAACGCTCTCCTTCCGCGTTTGACCGTTCCGTGTACTACCCGGTGCTCTATCGGGTTCCCGCAGAAGGCAATGAACGTCTTATCGGCAGGGACTTCAGCAGGGATACCGTCAGAAAAAATACAATGGATCAAGCCGCGCTCGCTTTGCTTCCGGCCGCGACGGAACCGCTTCCTCTCATTTCAGGTCAGGGCGATCTGAAGGGGATCGTTGTTTTTCGTCCTGTCCTGTCGCAGCATCAAGAACGGCGCCTCCTTGGTTTTGTGGGAATCGTGGTGGAACTTGACTTTTTCATAAACCGCATAAGGGTCGGAGGCGGATTCGACAGTGTTCTGAACGGCGAATTGTGGTACCTGACAACAAACGGAGAGCATCATCTGGTGATCGCGACCGGCAACGTCCAACAGAGGACTCCTGCACCGGCCAAGCTTATGGCGAGGCAGAATACCTTCTTCGCCGCTGCTCCTCTTTTCCTCTTCGGCCGGACATTTCTCGCCGTTCTGCGTCCCGCACCCGATTTCTTTTCGCTTCATCATCGTCATTCCTGGTGGATCACCGCTCTGAGCGGCATCCTCATAACGGGGCTGCTGATCCTGATCTCGGTCTTCGTGGTCCGGCGCCGGGAGGATCTCGAAGACATGGTTCTGAAGAGGACGGAGGAACTTCTGAGAAGCAAGGACGAGCTGGCGTCGATCAACACCTCGCTGTTGGAGACGACGCGCCGGGCGCAGGAAATGGCGCGTCGTGCCGAAATCGCGAGCGGGGCCAAGGGGCGCTTTCTGGCGAACATGAGCCACGAGATGCGGACGCCGATGAACGGATTCCTGGGAATGATCGCCCTGTTGCGCGACACGCCGCTGACCGGGGAGCAGAGCGGATACCTCCTCTCGGCCCAGCGCTGCGGCGAGGCGATGCTCTCGATGATCAGCGACGCCCTTGATATCGCGGCCATCGATGAACGGCGCTTCCAAATTCTTGAGGAGGAGTTCGATCTCCGCGCTCTGCTGGAGGGCATCGAGACCGTCTACGGCGCTTCTGCCCGGGGGAAGGGGCTGCGGTTCACGCTCGCTCTTCCGCCGGAAGTACCCTTGAGTCTGTTCGGCGACGGCGCCCGGCTGTACCGGCTTCTCCGGAATCTGGCGGACAACGCGGTGAAGTTCACGGATAAGGGGGAGATCGCCCTCTCAGTCTCGAAAGCCGAGGAGAACGGGGAGAACGTCCGGCTGCTCTTCTCGATGGCGGACACGGGCATCGGTATTTCCGCGGAAGCTCAGCGCAACGTCTTCGAACGGTTCTGGCAGCGCGACGACTCGAGCACGAAGCGTCACCAGGGAGCGGGCCTCGGCCTCGCGATGGTCCGTGAGCTGGTTACGCTCCTCGGAGGACGTATCGACTTGCGGAGCGAGGAGGGGAAAGGTACGGAATTTCTGGTCTCGATCCCCTTCAGGAAGGCGCCGCCTGCGGACTCTGCGCGCACCGACAACACCGCGGCGATGTCGGCCGGCAAGACCGGAAGGAAGAGAATTCTCGTGGCGGAGGACAACGCCATCAACAGGAAGTTTGCATTGGCGCTGCTCGACAAGCTGGGGTACGCCGCCTCGGCGGCCGTTGACGGGAGAGAGGCGCTCGAGTTCCTCGCCAGGAATGAGTGCGACCTTGTCCTGATGGATGTCCAGATGCCCGTCATGGACGGTGTCGAGGCTACAAGGGCGATACGGAGCGGACAGGGCGGGGTTCTCGATCCTTCCGTCCCGATCGTGGCCCTTACAGCCTATGCATCTCCCGATGACCGCGAGCGGTGCATGAACGCCGGAATGAACGGTTTCCTCGCGAAACCCGCGACTCCGGATTCACTCTACGCCGTGCTGCAGCGACTCCTTTTCGAGAACAAGGAGCGGAACAAAACCATGCCGGTTGCGCCTCTTCTTCGTGCCGCGCCCGACGTTTTCGACCGTAAGGGGGCGCTGAAACGCCTTATGGATGACGAGGATGCTCTGAAGGAGCTTGCCGCGGAGTTTCTGGAGGACATCGGCCCGGAGTTCGACGCGCTCGCAGGGTTGGTTGCCTTCGGAGACGCGGAGGGCGCAGGCCGTCAGGCCCACTCGATCAAGGGAGCCGCCGCCGGAATGGGAGGGGAGGCGCTCCGGACCGTTGCTTTCGAAATGGAGAAGGCGGGTAAGGCAAGCGATCTCGATTCCTTGCGGAGCCTGCTGCCGGAGCTTGAAAAGCAGCATGACCTTCTTCGAAAGGAACTGACCGGAATGCTTTCGGAGAACTCCTGGGAGGGGACGCCGTGACGGCCCGGAAGAAGAGGAGTTTTCTCTCCGCAGCCGATGGACTGTTGTTGCTGATCATCGTCGCGGTTCTGGGGACGGGTGTTTTTTTCGGAATTTGGAGAGCCGGGGAGACCGACGGATTTCTTCGGGAGGAACTGCTCCGCGACACCCGCGTCCTGGCCGAGACGGTGAATGTTGCTGACGTGCGCCTGCTGTCGGGAGACGAAACCGATCTTGAAAAACCCCGCTATCGCCGCTTCAAAGAGTATTTCCGTTCAGTCCTTCCGGCCTTCCCCGATGCGCGTTTTATCACGCTTGCAGGCCGCCGTTACGACGGGAGGGTCTTTTTCTACGTCGATTCGGAGCCGGCCGGTTCGAAGGACGAATCTCCTCCGGGCGAGGTATACGACGCGGTCGATCCTGCCTTTCTCCCTTCTTTCGATGAAAAACGGGCGGTCGTGGTCGGCCCTGTGACGGACCATTGGGGCACGTGGATTTCGGCATGGATTCCGCTTTCCGTCCATAGCTCGGAACGAGTGCCTGCGGTTCTGGCGCTCGATATCTCGGGAGAGAAGTGGCGGAAACAGCTCCTCTGTTCGATAATTTGCCCCGCGCTGATGGCGCTGCTGATTGTAGTGATTCTCCTTGCAGGAAGATTTCTTTTGAGACGGCGCGCGTCGATGGACGAGGATGCACGATGGAGACTCCGTTTCCTTGAATTTTTTACCGCGCTGCTGCTGGGCCTCGTCCTGACGGCCGGGGCCGCATACATGCTTCATGACCGGGAATTGCGTGCGCACCGGCGGGCTTTTTCGGCCATCGCCGAGGCCAGGTCTGCAAGGATGAACGCTACATTGTGCACGATGACCGGTTTTGTCCTGGACGGTACCGGGCGTCTCTTCGAAATCGGGGAGATAGAGTACGGAATGTTCCGCTCCTATGCGAGCCACCTTTCGCAGCTTCAGGATGTCGAGGCCGTTCTGTGGAGTCCGAGAATACCTGCGGACGGGCGCGGAGAGTTTGAGAGCGCCATCCGCGACGAGTGGAGAGGAGCTCTCGAAATACGCGAACGGGACGAGTCCGGAAGATCGGTTCGGGCAGGGGAGCGGCCTGTCTACTTCCCGGTGATGTTTCGTTCACCGATGACCGGGAATGAATTTCAGGCGGGAAGCGACCTCTTCGCCGAACCGGAAATTCGAGACGTGATTCTCGAGGCTGAAACAAACAGATTGCCCGGCTCCGCGCTGGTCCGGATGTACAGAAACGGCAGGCCGGACACGGGAGTGCTGCTCTGGCGCCCGCACTTCGCTAAGCTGTTCGGCAGTCCGCTTGCAGGAGGCGTCTCGACGCTCTTTTCCCTTCAGACTCTTTCAAACGTTGTCCTGAGCGGAGGGAACGAGATCGGGACGATCAGAATCAGCCGCCTCTCCCCGGACTCCCCGCCGCGGATCCTGCTGACGTCAGGGGATGATGTGACGCCAGGCGCCGAACTCTTCCGCTTCGTAAGGCCGCTCTCCCTCCCCGGCATAACGCTGATGGCGGAAATCTTCCCAGGAGCCGGCTTCCTGAGACTACATCCGGTCCGCTCCTGGTGGGTGACGCTCGCCGTCGGTATTGTGCTGACGGCGGCTCTCTCGTCCTTCATCGGTTTCTCCGCCGGCAGAAGAGAGATTCTCGAGCGCATGGTCGGCCGGAGGACCGCGGAACTCCGCCGAAGCGAGGCCCGCCACCGGATGGCCTCCCAGATCTACCGCTCGCTCTCCGAGGGAATCGTCGTGACGAATCCTCAGGGGTATATTCTGGACGGCAACGCCGCTCTCGAACAGCTGACCGGCTACACCCTGGACGAGATCCGGGGAAAGCGCCCCGGCATATTCTCCGCCCAGAAGAAGCACGCACATGACTCGGTGCGCTTCTGGGAGTGCCTCCGGGCCAACGGAGCCTGGCAGGGAGAGGTCTGGAACCGCCGCAAGGACGGAGAGGCCTACCCCGTCTGGCTGACGGTCAACGCGGTGACGGACGAGAAGGGGGAAGTGACGCACTACGCCGGAGTGCTGATGCATATCGGCGACATCAAGTCCGAGCAGCAGCGGCTGAGCCATCTGGCCTACCACGACTCGCTCACTGGGCTGCCGAACCGCCTGCTTCTCGCGGACCGCCTTGAAATGGCTCTCGCTCGCTCCCGGAGGGAAAAGAATTCCGTTGTCCTTTTCTTCATGGACCTCGACGGCTTCAAGGAGATCAACGACCGTTTCGGTCACGAGACAGGAGATCTTCTGCTCGTTGCCGTTGCTCGAAGGCTCGTTGGAGCCATTCGGGAACAGGACACCGTCGCCCGTTTCGGCGGGGACGAGTTTGTCGTCGTCTTCGACGGCATTCATGACAGGAATGAAGCGGGAGCGCTGTCCCGAAAAGTGGAAGAGCTCTTCTCCGAACCGTTCCCGGTCGGCGCGCACCGTGTCTTCTGCGGTGTCAGCATCGGTACGGCGATCTATCCCGGCGACGGAGAGGACGCGCAGAAACTGATCGTACACGCCGATATGAAGATGTACGAGGAGAAGGCACGGCGGAAGGAGAAAGAAGGAGAAACGGCCTCCAATACCTAGCGGCGGAGAGAAGCCTGCATCGTGCCGTAAACATTTCTGTTCTCCCGTTCCCCTTGTGATACAATTTGAACGTAGTTTGCTTTTTTGTATGCAGACCGGCCTGCAAGTGCGTGCCGTAGGAGAGTGTCATAGAGGAGAGAGTCCGGAGGACTTCAGAGAGGGGCCTGTACAATGGAGGAAAGAGTCCGGCCTCGCGGAGTATTCGATTTGATAACCGTATCGCTTCTTTCGGTGCTGCTGATCGCCGGGGGGCTTGCCGGGTGGTGGCGTACCGGGCTCGCCCGGGACTACGCCCAGGACGAATTTCTGCGCACGGCCCGCCTTCTCGCTGAGAGCGTGAACCTTCAGCGCCTGGCCGTCCTCTCTGGAAGCGTTTCCGATGTGAACCGCCCTGAATTTCGCCGCCTGAAAGAACAGTTTCACTCCGTCCTCCCCGTTCTTCCCGGGGGAACGTCGATCTCGTTGCTCGGCCGCGGGCCGGACGGAGGCGCCTTATTTCTTCTCGACGCCCGTGCCTCGGCGGCGGAGCACGGTCCCGGAGACGTCTGGAAACCGGCTCATCAAGCCTCGCTTCTTGCTTTCGAGGAAATGCGCGAGACCGTCTCGGTCCGCATAATATCATCTTTCGAAACGGCCGCGCCTGTGCTTTCCGCGCTGGTTCCGGTTGTTGAGGTCAAAAGCCGGAGGGTGCTTGCCGTCCTCCTTCTCGAAACCGACGCCGCTCTTTGGAGGAAAGATGTGCTGAGCGCAGGTTTCGTCTCGTGGGGGGCGGCGCTTCTGCTCGCCCTTCTTGTCTTCCTGGGCCGTTGCTTCCTCATAAACCCACGAATTTCACAAGCATGTCCTCTCTTTCTTCGAAAGTACGCGGAAGCGGCCTGGGTTGCCATTTTTTCTAGTATCCTGGTCCTCGCGATCGCATGGCACGTCGACGGGCAGGATATGCAGTCGCGATTCCAATCCTTTGCGGTTCTTTCGGATCTTCAGTCGTCCGCCTTGATCGCCTCGCTGAAGGAGTTTCGGGACTATCGGCTCGAAGGTCTCGGCTCCTTTTTCGAGAGCAGCGAATTCGTCGATCCGGAGGAGTTTGCTGCCTACACCCGGCACCTCTCCTCAATTCCGGAGATTGAGGCGGTATTGTGGATTCTTCCCTCCCCCTCCCGTGGCGGCATAGCTTCATCCGCCGGGAATGAACGTGCGGAAGCTCCCCTTTCTTCACTCTCTTTTCCGGTGACTTACAGTGATCCTGTTTCGAACCGCCTCTTCCCGCCAGGTTTCGACATGGCATCGGTCCCGTCTTTCGTAAGAGGAATGAAGACCGCAGGAATGACCGGCATGATAACGGCGTCAGAACCGGAAAATTTCTGCACCGGCGGGGCAAGCTGCTGCTCGATCCTCTTTCGTCCCGTTTATTCTCTTCCGGAAAATGATTCGTCCGGTTTTGTCGCCTTTGTTCTGAATCTGGAGACGATGCTGAGGAGCGCGATGTCCGTCGAAAAAGCGGGGAAGCGCGTTCTGAATGCGGACCTGTGGAGGATCTTTCCTGACGGACGTCGAAGCCCCCTCGCCTCGCTTTCTCCGAGATCCGGGGCGGAGGACGGAAATGGAGCGGAATTCGCTTCGATACGGCCGTTCTTCATCTTCGGCCTTGCCTTCGCCCTGGAGATACGTCCCGGAGAAGGGTTCCTCGCCACGCACCGGAGACAGGCCGGAATGATCGCGCTCTTCTCGGGGCTTCTCGTAACGGCCGTTCTTTCTCTTCTCACCGGCCTTTTCGTCAACCGGCGCTCGATGCTGCAGCGCCTCGTGGCGCAGCGAACGGTCGCGCTGGCCGAGAGCGAACTCAACTTCCGCAAGATCGCGCATCTCTACCGCTCCATTGCGGAAGGCGTTGTCGTCACCGACGCCGGCGGCGTGATCGAGGACTGCAATCCCGCGCTCGAGGAACTGACCGGCTATTCCCTTGAGGAGATGCGGGGGAAGCGGTTCGACATGTTCTCGGCGCGTGAAAACCAAATCGACCTGGAATCGTTTCCGGAGGGGCTCAGCGAAAACGGAAGCTGGCAGGGAGAGCTCCTGAACCGGCGGAAGGACGGCGCGGCCTACCCCGTATGGCTTACTTTCACCGCGGTTGCTGACCCATCGGGAAAGGTGACGCATTATTCGGGGGTGATGCGGCATATAGGCGGCATCAAGAGCGAACAGGAGCGCCTCAATCGCATGGCGTACCACGACTTTCTGACCGGACTCCCCAACCGGGCGCTTCTTTCGGACCGTCTTGAAATGGCGCTCGCACGGGCGAAAAGGGAAGAGGAGGTTGTGGTCCTGGTCTTTATGGATCTGGACGGTTTCAAGGAGATCAACGACGCCTTCGGTCACGAGACGGGCGACCGCCTCCTGGTCGAAACGGGACGGAGGCTGAGCGGCGCATTCCGCGAGGAGGACACGGTGGCCCGTATCGGAGGCGACGAGTTCGTGCTCCTCTTCGAGGGACGCGGAGGACAGCAGGATGTCGATACCCTGCTCGAACGACTCCACGCGCTCTTCCGGGAGCCGTTCTCCCTGGGGGAGCGGACGGTCTCCGTGAGTTCGAGCTTCGGCGTCGCCCTTTTCCCCTCGGACGGAGAGGACGCCCGCTCTCTGCTGGAAGCCGCGGACAGGGACATGTACGAGGAGAAGGCCGCGAAGAAGAGGCGAATTGCAGATTCGTCAGGATAATGCAATCGATTGGCTCGGAAATCTCCGGCAGAATCCCCTGATTTCTCTCCCTGCGGATTCGAGCTCCTTTTTTTGATTCGCAGGACCTGTGAACCGATGATATACTATATACATTGCAGAATATACGCTCTTCGTTCCTGAAAGGGATGCTGATACAAAGAGCCGCATAAGCAGGCAATAAAGGGGGGAGAAGAAATATGGATGCCCGGAAAAACAGTTCCGGAAGATTCGAGTCGGCGTTGCTTGCTCTGGACCGTCTGGAATCCGAACGAATTTTGATGGATACGGGAGACGGCCGATCACCGATCATGCGCGTTGAGCAGGATGTCGTTCCAGCCATGGAGAGCATCGGCAGACTCTGGGAAGAGGGGAAGATTTCGCTGTCGCAGGTCTACATGAGCGGCCGCATCTGCGAGGACCTGGTGAAGAAGCTGCTCCCGGCAAATTCCGGCGGTGCGAAACGAAGCGGGAAAGCCGCCCTTGTCGTCCTGGAGGACCGCCATCTTCTGGGCAAAAGGATGGTCGCGGCCTCTCTCTCGGCTTCCGGGCGCTCCGTGAACGACTACGGATGCATGGATGCCGACTCCTTGGTGCAGCGGACTATCGCCGACGGTGTCGAGATTCTGCTGATCTCCACGCTCATGCTTCATTCCGCTCTCAGGGTGGCGAAGGTCCGGGAGGGACTGGTGCGGGCGGGACGTCCGGTCAGGATCGTCGTGGGCGGCGCTCCATTCCGCCTTGACGGCGAACTGTGGCGCGAGGTTGGAGCGGACGCGATGGGGAGGAACGCCTCCGATGCAGTCCGTCTTCTCGAAGCGCTTTCGGGAGGTGGAGACCGATGACGCAATCGAACGGAATGACCTCGATGGAGAGAGTTCTTACGACGCTCGGATTTAAAGAGCCGGACAGAGTTCCCTGGTTCCCGCTGCTGACCATGACGGGAGCCCGAGAACTCGGACTTTCGATCAGGGAGTATTTTTCGAGCGGGAAAAACGTTGCGGAGGGGCAGCTCCGGATGTGGGCGAAATACGGACACGACTGTCTCTACGCCTTCTTCTACGCTCCTGTCGAGATTGAGGCTTGGGGCGGAGAGGTGATCTATGCCGAAGACGGTCCGCCGAACTCGGGAGAGCCGTTTTTGTCGAATCCGGAGGAGATACCGGGACTGGAGCCTCCGCAGATTGAGGAGTCGCCTTGTCTTCTGAAAGTGCTGGACGCCATTGAAAAAATGAAGAGAGAGGCAGGGGATGAAGTACCCATCATCGGTGTCGTCATGTCCCCGTTCTCTCTGCCGGTGATGCAGATGGGGTTCGACCGTTATCTGGATCTGCTCTCCGAACGTCCGGACTTGTTCAGGCGATTGATGGAAGTGAACGAGGCGTTTACGGTCTCCTGGGCGAACGCCCAGCTGAATGCGGGCGCGGTCGCTATCTGCTACTTTGATCCCGTCTCGTCCTCGACGATTGTTCCCCGTAAGCTCTTTCTCGAAACAGGCTTTCCCGTCGCCCGCCGCACGATCTCCCGAATAAAGGGGCCGGTGGCCGTCCATTTCGCGTCCGGACGATGCCTCTCTCTTCTGGATGACCTGGCGGAGACCGGAGCCCTCATCGCGGGGGTCAGCGCGGAGGAAAGTCTGCGGGAGTTGAAGAGAGCCTCAAGAGGAAGGTTGACGCTCCTGGGAAACCTGAACGGCCTCGAAATGCGCCGTTGGTCTTCCCGACAGGCCGAGGACGAGGTGAAAAAAGCCATCTCGGCAGGCGGACCCGGAGGCGGCTTCATCCTCTCGGACAATCACGGAGAAATTCCGTGGCAGGTTTCGGATGAAATTCTCTTCGCTATGCGTGATGCCGTGCGGACATGGGGACGGTATCCTCTCGACTGGATCGGATGATATGGGACGGATCGGGATTCTGGCCTGCCGGTGGCTGCATGAGGAAATAGAGAGAGTCATCGCTCAGGAGGGAATTCCCTCCTGCGAAGCGATTGTATTTCCGTGCGACTGTTCCGCGGAATCCCGCCCGACGCTTCTTTTCGACGATTTTGTCCGCAGTTCGGCGGATCTCTTCGAATCGCTCATAGTGCTCGGAAGACCGTGCTTTTCGCAATTTTCAACGAGGAACTCCGTCCCATTCGGATCCAATGTCTCCGTCATCGAAAGAAATTTCGATCTCCTTCTTCCGGCTCCGTTGATTCGGCGTTTTCAGGAGGAAGGAGCCTATATCGTCACTCCGGGCTGGCTGAAAAATTGGAAGAGGAGGCTGCATTTCGCATGGGGGTTCGACGGAGAAGGCTCAAGAGCCTTCTTCGGCGAATCGTGCAGCCGTTTTGTCCTCCTGGACACCGGAACGCATCCGGGCTGCCGGGAACAGATGGCTGAGTGCGCCGCGCATGTGGACCGGCCTTTCGAAATCGTTCCCGTTGGACTGGACATGCTTTCCCTGATTCTGAAGAATGCGCTTCCCCGACAATCGTCCGCTGCTCAGGGAAAGGACGCCCCGGAGGCGGCAAGCCGCACGGCGGATTATGCGATGATGCTCGATATGATGAGCCGTCTCGTCGAGTTCACCGATGAACGGGACATCGCCGAGGCGTTCTTCGAACTTTTCGATATGCTGTGCGCGCCGACGCTCCAGGTCTATATTCCCTGTACGGAGGGGGATTTCGGGGAGCCGGCAGCTTTTCCGACCGGCGCACCTCTGCCGACTCTCCTGAAGGAGAAAATGACCTCCGCTGAAGAAGATTGCTCGTGGTGGGATTCCGGAAACGGTTTTCTCCTACGGCTTCATAGAGAACGGGAAGTGCTCGGTTTTCTGCTTGTGGAAGGGCTCGCACTTCCACAGCATAAGGACCGCTATTTCAACCTTGCCATCACGGTCCAGCCCATTCTCTCTCTGGCAGTAGCCAACGCACGAAACTTTATGGAGCTTAAGGCGGCAAATCAAGCTCTTGAAAGGTCTATCACTCAGGTGAACGAGATGGCCCGGCAGGCGGAGGCCGCCAATATCGCCAAAAGCCAGTTCCTCGCGAACATGAGCCATGAAATCCGGACGCCCATGAACGGCGTCGTCGGCATGATCGACCTGCTGCTTCAGAGCGGACTGAACGAGGAGCAGACCGGGTATGCCGAGACGGTCAGAAGTTGCGGCGAATCCCTTCTTGCGCTTATCGACGATATCCTCGACCTTTCGAAGATCGAGGCGGGAAAGCTCGAGCTGACTACGGAAGATTTCGACGTACGGGGTCTTGTGGACGGAATCGTCGATATGTTCGCGGTGCGCGCGAAAGAAAAGAGCATACTCTTCTCCCGCTCGGTCGCTCCGGACGTTCCGCCCGTCCTTCGGGGCGATCCCGCGCGGCTGCGGCAGATTCTGATCAATCTCGCAGGGAATGCTTTCAAGTTCACCGAGGCCGGAGAGATCTCGATCCAGCTCCGGATCGAGGAGGAGGCCGAGCGCGACGTTCTTCTTCGCTTCTCCGTGCGGGACACAGGCATAGGCGTTCCGGAATCCCGCAGAAAGATCCTTTTCCGGAAGTTCTCCCAGCTCGACTCGTCCGTCACCCGCAGATTCGGAGGAACAGGCTTGGGACTGGCCATTTCGAAAGAGCTCGTGCAGATGATGGGCGGCGTCATAGGGGTGGAAAGCCCCCCGCCGGAGTTGCCGCGGTATGGCGGAAAGGACTCCGTCGTCTCTTCCGGAGGAGGCCCCGGATCGGAATTCTGGTGTACCGTCCGCCTCGAAAAATCGTCATCGACCGCCGCGGCTTTACAAGGCGCACGCACAGCTCCTTCCACTTTCTCAACGATTCAAATACGGACATCTCCTCCTGTGCGCATTCTGCTCGTCGAGGACAGTCTCGTCAATCAGAAGGTCGCGCTCGCGATGCTCCGAAAACTGGGTATCACCGCCGATGTTGCGTCGAACGGACTGGAGGCGCTGCAAACCCTCTCGAAAAATATCTACGACCTGGTTCTAATGGATATGCAGATGCCCGTGATGGATGGGCTGGAGGCCGTCGGGAAGATCAAAGGCGCGGACTCTTCGGTTCTTGATCCCGGCATTCCGATCATCGCTATGACGGCGTGCGCTATGGAGGGAGATCGCGAGAAGTGTCTGTCCGGCGGGATGGACGACTATCTCTCCAAACCCGTCAGAAGCGGAGATCTTCTTTCGATACTGGAGAAGTGGCTTCCGAAGGACGTGAATGCGTGACTCTTTTAAACGAATGTTTGCATGCGCTTCCCTGCGTGTGGGGAAAAAAGTCAATTTTATGTTCTTTTTCCGATGCACTATAATGAATCTTCGGAACGACGACCTTCGACGGACTTCTGCGGACGGGAGGAACAGCACAGAGTGAGAGACCGTAATAAAAGAACGGGGAATGGAATATCGTACCGCGCCATGGCGAGTTCTCTGCTGCTTCCGCTGCTTCTGGCGGGCGGCATGTTCGTCTGGTGGAGCGTACACCGCGCGGACGGAATGCTCCGGGAGGAACTTCTCCGCCAGGCCCGGATGGCCGCCGAAGCGATCGATACGCACCCGTTAAAAAGCGGACCTCGGGGTGCGGCGACTGATTTCGCCGCTCTCGGCAGGCAGATGAGGACGCTCAGGCTTCTGATTCCTCGGAGCAGCTGCGTCTATATTGCCGGGCTTTCGACCGACGGGAAGGTGAACCTGTTCGCTCACTCCGAATTTTTGGAGGTTCAGCCCGGAACGGTCTACGACGAAGCTCCGGATGGGCTTCGACGCGTTTTTTCCGACGGACGGAGCGTGATTGAAGGTCCCTACCGGAACCGGAGCGGGATGTGGCTGAGTGCCTTCGTTCCGATTGAACCGGGCATCGACGGTTTTCCGTCGCTGGTACTCGGAGTCGACCGGAATGCCGGAGCCTTTTTTGGACGCGTGGCAGGAGCTGCGATCTTCCCCCTCACGGTCACATTGCTTCTCGCCTGCATACTTCTTGCGGGAAGGCGTGTCCTTTTGAACCGGGACGAACATTTGAGCCGGGGAGCATCCTGCTCATGGCACGCCCCGGCGTTACTCGCCGCGGCGTTCGGAGCGGTCCTTACACTCGCGGCGGTCTGGTCTGTCCTGCAGCTCGAGCTGGAGCACCGGAGACACGTCTTCCTGGAACTGGCGGATTCCCGCATTCTCCGCATATTGGACGAGTTCCGGAGCATACATGATGTCAAGCTGGAAGGACTTTCGCACCTCTTCGAGGGAGTCGAATCGGTCAGCTGGGACGAGTTCTCGCGCTATACGGACTTCCTGTCGCGGACATCGTCCGTCCATTCGTGGGAATGGGTGACCGCCCTGCCGGGAGACAAACGCCGGGTCTTCGAGGAACGGATTCGGAAGGAAGGGATTACAGGATTCACGATCTGGGAGAAGGGAACGGACGGCCGACCGGTCCCAGCCGGAGAGAGGGAGATGCACTACGCGGTGACATACGTCGCGCCCCTGGAGGAAAACGAGCGTGCCCTCGGATACGATATGGGTTCCGAACCCCTCCGTATCGCCACAATTAAGGAGGCCGAGCGCACAGGACGCATGACGAGCACGGAACCGCTGCTGCTCGTACAGGAAACGGAAGAGCAACAGGGTCTGCTGCTGCTCAGACCCGTCTTTTCACGTGACGGAAAAAAGGAGATGAAGGGATTCGCTCTCGCCGGAATCCGGATTCAGACGATGGTGGACCGGATTACAGCCACAAGATTCCGCGAAGAGGGGGACGCCGTGATCGCGGAGATTCGGATGCTGTCCCCCGACGGAAGTGCGGTTTTCCTCGCGTGCTCATCTCCGCTTCATACGGCGGAGCGGCATGACGCGCTGTTCGCGGAAGTATTCACGAATCCTTCGTCGGTGGTGCGAACTCTCTTTCTTTTCGGAAAAACCTTTGTCCTGACCGCATTCGAAGGTCCCGCGTTCGCGGAGTTCCATTCCCCCGGATCGTGGTGGATGGGTGTCGGCGGAGGAGCGCTGCTCACGCTTATCCTGTCGCTGTTGGTCGGAACCGCGGCAGGCCGGGGCGAAGAGCTGGAGAAGGCCGTTCTGGAGCGTACTGCTGCTCTCGCGGAGAGGGAAGCGACTCTCTCCGCGACACTCCGTTCGATAGGAGACGGTGTTCTGGTCGCCGACGATTCGGGCAATGTCGTCAGCCTGAACTCCGTGGCGGAACTCCTGACAGGCTGGAACACGGAAGAGGCGAGAGGAGAGCCTTCCTCGCGCGTCTTCCGGACGCTCTCCGTCGATACCGGAGAAGCGGTCGACGATACCGTACGCGTCGTCCTTTCCGAGAGAAGACCCCTCAGCCTTTCGGAAGCCACCATCCTCGTTGCGCGGAATGGCTCCCGGCGTCATATCGCGGACAGTTGCGCTCCCATAGTCGACTCCGGAGGCGCTCTCCTGGGCGCCGTCCTTATCTTCCGGGATGTTTCCGGGGAGTACGAGCGGTACGCGGAGCTGCTGCGGACGAAAGAGGAACTGGCGCGGACGAACCGCTTCCTGACGGAGTCGGCGCTCCGTGCGACGCAGATGGCCGAGAAGGCCGAAGCCGCGAACACCGCCAAGGGAGCCTTCCTCGCGAACATCAGCCATGAGATCCGCACGCCGCTGAACGCCGTCCTCGGAATGACCAATCTTCTCCTGGGAACTTCCCTCGACGAAGAGCAGCAGGACTATGTGAACATCGCACGCTCCAGCGGCCGGGATCTTCTTTCGCTGATCAACGATCTGCTCGACTTCTCGAAGATTGAATCCGGCAGGCTCGAGCTTGAGCTGCTCGACTTCGACCTTCTGGAGATGCTGAAGGATTTCGCAGCCGTCTCCGCGGTCCGAGCGCAGACCAGAGGATTGAAGTTTTTCGAAAGCATCGCCCCTGACGTCCCGCGCTATCTTCGCGGAGCTCCCGGAAGGCTGCGCCAGATTCTGACGAACCTCGTCGACAACGCGGTGAAGTTCACCGAGGAGGGGGAGATTTCCCTTTCCGTGCGCTGTCTTGAGGATTCGGAAAGTGAGGTGCTTCTCGCTTTTTCCGTGCGCGACACGGGTATCGGTATTCCTCCGGGAAACAGCGCTGTTCTCTTCGAGAAATTCACCCAGGCCGACCCTTCTACGACGCGGAAGTACGGCGGCACAGGACTCGGACTCGCCATATCCAGAGAACTCGTAGGGCTGATGGGAGGCTCTATCGAAGCGGAGAGTCCTGTTCCCGAATCCTCCCGAAGAACATTCTCCGGTCGCGGAGGTCCCGGAGCCGAATTCCGCTTTACCGTCCGTCTCGGAAGATCATCCGGCGAGGCCGTCGTGCAACAAGAGAGCGTTTCTCCCGGCCAGTCGGAACTGAAGGTACATCTCGGCCGCCCTGTCCGGATCCTCGTCGCCGAGGACAATAGCACCAACCAGAAGGTTATCCTCGCCATGCTCGCCAAACTCGGAATCGAGGCCGATACGGCGGGCGACGGGAGGGAAACTCTGCTGGCTCTCTGCCGGGTTCCATACGACCTCGTTTTCATGGATGTCCAGATGCCAGAGATGGACGGAATCGAGGCGACAAGGCGCATTCGCGACGGGCGCGCCCCGGTGCTCGATCCGCGGATTCCCGTCGTCGCCATGACAGCGCACGCGATGGGCGGTGACCGGGAAAGGTGTCTTGCCGCAGGGATGAATGACTATATCGCGAAGCCGGTCGAGATGGCGAGGCTTGTGCAGGTGCTGAACCGCCGGCTTTCCGGGGATCTGTCCGCAGCGGGAAACGGCCTTCTGGAAGAGGGACCGCGGAGTGCGGGCAATGCGGTTGTTTTCGACAGGGAAAGCCTTCTGAGGCGTCTTATGGGCGACGAGGCTATTGCCCGCGAGATAGTGCTCGATTTTCTGGAGAATCTTCCAGGAGAACTGGAGAAGCTTCGACGCTTCGTGCGGGAAGGGGATGTCTCGGGTGCCGGGTTTGTCGCGCACACGATAAAGGGCGCTGCTGCCGGATTAGGAGGAGAGGCGCTCCGGACCGCGGCGTTCGAGATGGAGATGTTCGGGAAGGCGGGAGACGGCAAGAAACTCGCTGAGGTTCTTCCCGGGCTGGAAGAACAGTACGTCCGCCTGTGCGGCGATCTGCACCGCTTCCTGGAGGAAGAAAGGACACACGCGTCGGAATGAACGGGGCGGCGGAAAGAGAAAACCTCTTTCCGCCTGGAAGTTTCGGCTGAACCGCCGAACCGGAGATCGAAAGGAAGGGTGAGGAAAGTGAAACGCGGTTTTGCTCTTGTTTTGGTTCTCTGCCTGCTTCTCGTACCTTTCGCGCTGTGCGGCGCGGCCGCAGGGGCCCCGGATTATTCGGGGACCGTGACCGCGGCGCGGGAGATCCTGTGGAAGACGATCACGTCCGGAAGCGCAAGCTCCGCGACAGTTGCCGTCATGGATGGAGGGAAGATCGTCTACTCCGAGGGGTTCGGAGCGGCGGAACGGTCTTCCAACCGCCCGGTGACGGCCGATACGCGCTTCAACATCGGATCCACCAGCAAGATGTTCGCCGCGGTCGCGATACTGCTGCTGGCCGACGATGGAAAGCTTTCGGCCGATGATCCCGTGGTGCAGCATCTGCCCGAGTTCGTCATGCGCGACGAACGTTTCAGGGACATCACGGTGCGGATGCTCTTCAATCACTCGTCGGGGCTTCCGGGCTCGACTTTCCTCTTCGAGTACGAGCCTGCAATCGACCCGCACTCCATGATGCTCGAAGTCCTCAGGGAATCGACGCTGAAGCACGCGCCGGGGGCCATTGGAATTTACTGCAACGACGGGTTTACGCTCGCCGAGATGATCGTCGAGAGGCTTTCGGGGAAGAAGTTCATCGATTTCGTCAAGGAGCGGATCTTCGAGCCGCTCGGCATGAAGGACAGCGGGGCGAGCGTCGGGGAGACCGGCGGCAATGTCGCGTACTACTACGATGTTCCGACCGGCAGGAAATATCCGCTTGAGGTGGTACAGGTGCATGCCGCGGGAGGGCTCTCATCGACGGCGGAGGATCTGTGCCGTTTTGCGGACAGCTTCACCGCGAGGGGGAAGCACATACTCGGCGCCGCTTCTCTTGATGAGGTGCTGAAGAGCCAGCCGACCCTCTTCAGCCACCACCTTCGCGGGAACGCGATCCTGGATGCCTTCGGATGGGATTATGCATGGATTCCCGACTATCGCGAGAAAGGAATCCAGGTGCTCGGCAAGAGCGGCGGGACGATGTTCTACTCCACCAATTTTCAGGTCGTTCCGTCTGAAAGGCTCGTTGTGGCGGTGAGCGTGGCGGGAAGGGCTGACGCTCCCGGAATCACGCGCGCGATCCTGGATGCGCTGATGGAGGAGAAGGGCCTTCCTGCTCCCGGAAAGCCGCCTCTGGAAAAGAGTGCGGAGCCGCAGCCGATTCCTCCGGAGCTGCTTTCCTTCGCCGGTATGTATACCGACGGGAACCGGGCTGTCCGCATTGTGTTCGACGAGGAAAAAGAGACTCTGAACATCCGCCAGGTGCTTCCTCCCGCGCCCTCCGCTCCTCCCACGGTCCTCATCTACAACGAGGGGCTCTTTCACGACCCGGGGAAGAAAACGGCATACTCCTTTGCCTCAGAAGCTGACCGTACATACCTTATCATGGACAGGATACCGGGATTCGGCATGAGCACCCCGGCGTTTCAGAGCCTGGAGAAGATCACGACGCCGCTATCCCTCTCCGTCGAGATGAACGGGGTCCTCTGGATGATGCGGAACGTCCCCCCGGCGGCGCAGATAATGAACGGAACCCTGATGGGGTACTCCGCCACGAGCGATGAACTGCCCGGCTACGTTTTCGGATTCGGCCTACAGAAGGTGGAGGATCCCGAATACGCGAGCATCGCCGCGACGGGCTTCAGGGACCAGATGGCGCTGCGCCTCCTCCGAAAGAACGGAGAGGTGCGGGCGCAGGCAGGAATGTTCGTTTTCTCGCCTGCGAGCGCCGCTCAGGCGCTCGTTCCGGGGGTGAATCGCGTCGTCATCGGTCCGGACGGGGAGAACGAGTGGAGGAAGATCGGACAGGAGATGATCCTCTCGTTCAAGAAACCTGAAAAAGGGCGGATCATGGCGGTCGATCCCGACAACGACGCGGAACTGCTCTACGACAGTGTCGCGGACAGCGGAGAGTTCCATGCTCCCGGAGGGATATTCGTCTTCCTGGCGGGCGCTCCCGGAGATGTCTTCGAGATAGGAGTTCGGTAGAGCGCGTTCACCCGATTGCGGTCGGGGAAACGAAAAGAAGCGAGGTGTCCCGAGAGGTGTCGGGCGCCTCGCTTCTTTTCGTCGTGTCTCTTTCAACTCGGTCGGGTGCATCAAAGGGTGTCGATGAACATTTTTGCAGCGCTTATAACGACCACAACAGCCAATATCCAGCGCAGCCATCTGTTTCCTCTGGCAACGGCAAAGTTCGCGCCGATGACGGCGCCGGCGACGCTTCCTACTGCCAGAGCGATTCCCAGCGACCAGTCGACCAGCCCGCTCGTCATAAAAATCAAGAGGCTCACCACATTGTAACAGCCGATGATGACCGTTTTGATGGCATTGCCGACAACGAGGTCGGCTCCTGCGGCAAGAGCTAAAGCCCAGGCGAAGAAAAAGCCGATGCCTGCCTGGATGAAGCCGCCATACACTCCTATGAGAAAAAAAATAAGAAAGACGACGCTTTTCGGCCAGTGTTTTTCTCTTTTCGTCTCCCACATTTTGGGATTGAAAACAAGAAGAATCGCCATTATCGAAATCAGGCAGGCAATCGTGAGATTAAGGATATGTTTCTCAACGTTGACTGCGAGGAGCGCCCCGAAAACAGAGCCGAAACTGGTGATCGCAGCCAAAGGGAGCGCGGTTCGTATCGGAAGTACTTTTTGATTGTTGAACGATGTAGCTCCGGCAATGCTTTGAAATATTATGGCAATCCGGTTTGTGGCGTTGGCAACGGCAATGTCCACGCCGAGAAACGAAAGCGCCGGCAGCACAAGAAGCGTTCCTCCTCCGGCCACCGTATTCAGAAATCCCTGCATGATGCCGATGCCCAATATTATCGCCAGATTCATGGCGTTGAATTCCATGAGTTTTCACACCCTTTGCGATGTATTTTGAAAACGCGTTTTGAAATGTTTTCGAGCGATTGTACCATATCGCTGCCATTCCCTTTGTTTTGAAAAAACGAACAGCGAGTGCTAATAATAATACTAAAAAACATTATAAAATACACATTTTTATGATTTAAATATCTATGTTTTAAAATGTTAAATCTATGCTTGGAGACCGTTTTGCTTGACTTTGAAAATGGACATAATATACAATGAACACATCGAAAGAGATTCTCTGCCTTTTCTTTGTTGATCAAATTTATAATTCTGTTGTAGAGACGAGCATTCGCAAGGAGGAATTTTGATGTGGCAGGATATAGGATTTTCGACGCCTGATATCGTGTTCGGAATGGACGCGGTTCGCCGAACGGGCGAGAAGGTGAAGTCGCTTGGAGGCAAACGGGTGTTCATCGTGACCGGGCCGTCGGTGAAGAGTTCGGGAGCGCTGGACAAGGTTCTGGAGTCGATCAAGGCGGAGGGCATCGACTGCGAGGTGAACGTGCAGCAGCGTTCGACGCCGGAGCCGACGACGGAGCTTGCCGAGGAGGTTGCCG